>JAABUQ010000009.1_pt1 | contig 310152 bp, 182 predicted proteins | sample 5560001 | NCBI WGS metagenome assembly JAABUQ01 (sample SAMN10711888, study PRJNA513371) | rock metagenome | isolation source: Antarctica rocks | place: Antarctica: Victoria Land, Finger Mt nord | collected 2015-12-18
CAGCTGTTCTAGAGGGTATCGAGCAAGCGAGGAGGGGGACGGGAGGTAGTGAGCGTGCGGTTGGCGGATCGTTGGATCAGAGGGCTGAAAACATGGCGGAGGCGGGGAAGAAGAAGGTTGAGGGCTGGGGGAGTTGGTTTGGACGATAGGGTGGGTGGAGGGCAAGGGGGCCGCCGAGGGTGGGGAAGGGGAAGGGGGAGGGCAAGGTCGGGGGGGGGGAATTGTCCCTTTCGAGCCGACTGTATTATATGCGCTGGCAGGGCTGCTGAAACTTGGCTAGCTGGATTACGCAATAAATGCCTTTATACTCTTGAAGCAAGTGTTTATGGACCGAACGACCACCGAGGACGCATAGCTAAAGCGGCAAGACGTTAGAGGAACATTGGTGACAACGTCGAAGGAAGTAACGAGAAAAAGAGCTTTCTCCAATACCAAGCAGCGAGCATCCACTGGTGCCAGCGCATGAAACCATTACCTTGGTGTTGATATTATGCGTGCAAGATAGGGTTCCCTCCAACAATTAGAACAGTATCATCGGTATCGATTGAACTGAATTGATTGAAAGTTGTAATGATAGGATATGCCGTAGAGCCATCGTGTGACTAAACATCCTGTGAGAAAAACCACACATAAAACAATCGCTGAACATACATCCCATGCGCCCTCGCTCATGCTGGCACATAGGGTATCGTAAGGCCGTCAAATGCGTCCACCTACCTTGCCCACTAAGAAGTGAAAACGCCAAAGGATCCCCGCTTCCTGCTACCAGCCCATGCATGAACAACCCGCAGCTTCCTTCGAGCTTGCAAACCTACCAGAAGCTGCACCACCCGATGTAATGCTGGCACAAGTTCTCCACGCTCGTCGCCTGCGCAATCAGCTTCGCCACCTGCCTTTCCACATCCAGCTCCTCGCCGCTCTTGAAGTCCCGACCCGTCAGCTTCTCCTTCACCCTACTCAGCACCTGCACCGCGCGGGCGTTCTGCACCTCCTTCGCCTCGCTCGGTCCTTGAGCCTCTGTCGCTGCCCCATCAAGCACCGATGGGCGTCGAGCGCGCGCGTAGCTGCCGCTGGCGCGTGGCTGCTGCTGCTGTGGGGATTCGAGCTCGCCGATGATGCTCTGGCGGCGCTCGGAGGGGAACGACGGTTCGGGCGGGGATTCACGGTTGCCGAGGCGCCAGTTGAGAAGGGGATCGTGGATGAATGCCTCCAACACGGCCATCAGAGACTCCTTGTTGTCGCGGATGACACGCATGACGGCTTCGCAGCTGAGCTTGTAGCTGCCGTCAATGTTGCTGACTTCCATGGCGAAGGTCAGCATGCGCGTGAGGCGGAAGGGGACCCGCTCGGGGTATTTCTCGCGGTGCATGGCGACTTCGAAGCAGTCGCCGAAGTCGATGTGGATTACTTTGCCGGTGATGCGGTCGAGCATGAGGTTGCTTGGGTGGCGGTCACCGAGGCCGAGGATGTAGCCTACCATGGACATGACCGCCAGGGAGCGGGTGTAATTTGTGCGACGCTCGAGCCAGGACTCGGAGGACTTGGATTTGAGCCAGAGGACGCGGTAGAGGTCCTTGCCGGTGGTGTTGTCCATGGCGTACGAGAATACTTCGACCTTTTGCATCAAGGTGAGGTTGTCGTAATCGGGCGCCATCTGTAGCATGATTCGATGCTCGATGTTGAGGAGAATGCGGCGTTTCTCACGGTAATCCTTGATCAGATTGTGCAGAGTATCACTATTGGGGACCCAGCCTAGAAGACCGGACTGCGTAGACAAAGGTATAGCGGGGAATTGTTGAATATTGAGATGACGCTTGAAGGACTCGGTGTCATTGTTCAGCAAAGTATTGACGAGCCCGAAAAGCTGCATCACACGCTCGTCCTGGCGGATATCTTCGTGACCCTTGAGAACAAACGCATAGGCTACACCGTCGTTGCCGCGTAAAGTCATCTTGCGGGGTCGTTGTTTGGATGGAATGACGGTGAAGACATGATCGAAGCTCGAAATACAGATAACAGGCTTGCCGCTCTGGTACGTCCCTGGAACTGCCAGCTCTAGGTCTTTCGCTTCTTTGAGCTTGGGTGAGACGTAGGTCAGATCCAGGGACATTAAGTGTGGCAACTGTCGTGCAATGCGACGGAAGACCGAGTAGTACAAGTCCCATGCTTGGTTCAAGTCGCCTACTTCATGAGTAGTACGATAGGTCTCGCACCATTCACGGGCTTCGTGGAGATCACGCCCGAATGCTTGCATGAAGGAGATTTCTCGTAGTGTTTCGGTGCCCTACTGTAATTAGTAAACGTTGTCACCTATATTGCACGCTACTTGCCTTGTTGATGTGCTCATGCAAAGGCTCAAGCGTCGCGAACATTCCCTCAATGTCGTGGTCCCCGAAATACCTGGCCCAGTAAGCTTTTTGTTCATCAGAGTACTTACGCAATTCGCGCAGTCCTGGGTGGTATTCGTACAATCTTGATGCTTCCTCCAACCCTTCATGCCAAAGTTCGTGCCACAAAACCGCAACTCGAATGAGCTCGTGGCTAATCGTATCAGCCTGCGCAACTAGGTCCGAGCTATGCTGACGCATGCTCCCCAGAATTTGATCCGCCGACGCAGAACGACGCGCTACGTTCGATTTGATCGCTACGGTAAGAGGATAGACCAGCGCCTGCGGATGTGCCTTACCAACCTCAGCTAAGAGACGATGAACCGACTGCCGGACCCGATTGTTCGGCTGATTGATACGAGCAATCAGCTGTGGGATGACTTCGAGCCATGTGTCGATGCTGACACTTTGAAACCCCTCAGTGACTGCTGCACTGACTTCGTGGTCTCCCCCGTGAGCGAACCACAAGGTCAGCAGTCGAAGGGTATCCTGCAAAGAGCTGGTCGACGACAAAGCTATGGATCGGAAGAACCCTTTGATGGCGGGGACAACGTGGTCCATTATGACAGCTTGTGGTAGAATCGCCGTTTCTCTATTAGCTTGCGAGGTAATGGCTGTCACTACTTCGAAATTCGCCAAAGCCCAAGCGTGCCATGCTTTGTACCAGTTCTGGTTGTAAGACGTGGCAGAAGCATATGACTGGATGATGTCGTGGACATGCTGTGATTCCCAATCCCCATGCTTCAGCGTAGTCAACCACTCGCCCTGCTTCAAGTAGCATTTGGCAAGCAGCATCTTGATGCTGCTGGGATCGGCCTTCTTCTGCGTAGGTACGACCATGCCTATCGCAAGGTTGCCATACTGGTTGAGAGGAGTATCCATGGGCGGCATGCCGTGGAGGCTGGCTGGCGGTTCTCGAACCTGAGAGTTGAAGATAGTGAGCTGTTCTGAAAGATCCCTCGTGAATTCCTGCAAGCGATCAAGAGAGGTCTCCTGGTAGCCCATGGACCACTGGTATTTCAATTGAGCATAGAGCACCTCAGGGACTCCGGAGGCTCCCTTGAACACGTCTTTGGTGTTCGAGCCATCACTGACTCTCTGAAGCTGGTCGAGGGTTTTCTCTGCGAGACCAGTTCGGCCAGACTTGCGACACAGATTTGCAAACTTGATCCACATTCTTATGTTCTCCTTGGGAGGGACGACCAAGCTTCGGACTTTGAGCATCCTCTGCCAGACCTCCACATTGCGCTGGCAGCCTAGAAGTCGTCGTGTCCATGTATCTTGCATCGTGGCCTGTTTGATAGGATTTCCCTCGCTCTTCTTGTACGTGATGATCTCCTCAAGCTCGGCAAGCATTTGGACCCGCACGACGACGCCGTAAGCGCGGTTGTAAGACTCACCCAGTAAAGCACCCAATTCGGTGTCGAGACCTTCCCTTGCTTTCTCAATGTGCTCAGCAGCTCGGTCGAAGTGATTGCGATGAATTGACAGAATGGCCCCAAAGAATGATCTGTCCGGAGACAGCGACTTCATGGCATCCAGATAGTTGTCCATCAGCTCCCATTGACCGAGTCCCCAAGCTGCAGCAGTCGCCAACGGAGCGATTGCACGTCTATGGTCGAGGGTTGCCAGGCTCCACTTTTCCTCAGCAAGATTGGAAAGCAGTTCCCATTCGCCAAGGGCATGGAAACATCTCATCTTTCCCATCGTGATATCAAATGACGATGAATCTTCTTTCTCCCGCTTTTGATACGCTTGTAAGGCTTCGTCCCAACGTTGAAGCTTCTCGAACCACGTCTCCTTCAGTTCGATGTCTCTATATTTCTGCGCATTTCGAAGTATGCCGACTGCAGCGTCACCCTGCTGCAGCTGGTTGTTGATGTAGATCAGCGCCTCAACGGTGCCTGGAGTCTTCTTTTCCTCGAATTCCAGCTCCTTGTAATGCAGCGCTTTTGCGTACGCATGGCATTTGGCTGCGTAAACGCCAAGAGTACGGATGTCGATTGGAAGAGCTTTGTCATCATGCTCCATGAACTCGGCCAGGTTTAGCAACACTTGGAGGATCTCGGGCGGGATCTGTGGGGAGGTCAAAGCTGTCTCAAGTGACCTGACGAGCTCCTCTTGGTACTGCTCGTACAGCTCAGTCCAACAGGAAATGAATGCGGCATTGAAGAGATCTTTGGCAAGGGGCTGATAAACACCAGCCAGGCCAGCACATGCACGTAGAGCGTGAGACGGTGACTCTTTCAGAAGCTCCACACTGAACCGTCGCATCCACTCTTGCCAGTCCTCGCGAGTCGACTTCTGTGAAGCCTCCCACGCATTTTTCAAATGCTCCTGATTTACGGGTAATTTCTTTTGATCGATGTTAGTGTACGCGGAATCATCGCCGAGTCCCCCATAATGTTCGTCGGGACTTAGATCCTGGGGAAGGTTCTCCTTTTTTTGTAATTTCGATACCAGAACATCATAGTTATGGTGAGGTATATGATTGGCCACAAGAATCTTCTTGATGGTGTTGTTGAATCGAAGATACTCGCGCCCTAGCTGGAAGATGAGCGCACAGATACAGTCCAGAGCAGCTTGCTTGAGAAGCTGCTCTTTACCACTTAAAATATCGCTGAGGCTGTGTACAAGCATCGAAGTATAGTCTGTAATGTTGACTTGCCGGGAGATCTTGCCAATGGTATCGATTGCGACCCGGCGTAAAGTGGGAGGATTGGTTGGCTTCTGAAATGTCCGTACAAGCATCGGGATGATCAAGTGCATAAAGATTTCAGCATTAGATCCAAACACAAGGAACGTATGCATGATCCTCTCTGAAGGTGCACGTCGGACCGAGGTATCCTTCTCCAGAACACCGAGCATGAGTGGCAGAATTCGCGAGATAGAGCCAGCGAATTCACCTTCAAGAGATCTCGAAAGGGCCTCGACAAGTGACAACACTGTGGCTTGAATCTGTGCTGAGGTTCCCCAATACTCTTGTACAAGATCAATTAATTGCTTGGTGTAAGGACGGATATGCTGGCTAACAATTGTGACCAGTATTGCAACTTGATTGAAGTATAACTCGAGACGGGTCGGTGGCGCACTGCGGATGACCGTAACGAAGCTTGGAATGATCTGACCCAGGAACGGTACACATCTCAAGCCTAGTGTTTTGAAGATGGTGACGATAGCCTCGATGACCGCTGAGTGATACTGGGCAAGCGAAGTGTCCTTGAGAACCGTCTGCATTAGGGTGTTCATGACAACGGTCGGGTAGTAATCCTCGTGATCCGGAGTCAAGCCTGACATGAGAAGTGCAACGTCCGAAACGGGCTGAGCTTCGTTCTGAAGCCGAGTGTTGGGTGAAGCCTCCATGATCTGCTGATGCTTATATGGATCCAAGGCACCAAGGATACCTAGCAGCTTGATCGTCTCTCGTCTCAGTGAACCTTGCTGCTCAGTCTTCGTGATGTTCACCAGCAGGTCTAGTAGATGAGGGTAATCTAGGTACGGCTGGATCACGTAGCCTGAGCTGCTCGCCAGTTGGCCAAGAGTATGTAATGCGGCGTCTCTCTTAGATTGGGAGCTAAGGTCTTGTAGAGCCTCGATGATTGTTGGCATAAGCTTTGGTATATAGGGGAGCAGATCTGTCCCACCCACGGTCGCTAGCTCTCCGATCGCTTGCAACGTGGTTGAGGCGACTCCGACATTCTGATCTGTCGCCTTTGGCAGCAATGTCCTTACGAGCGGATCGACATACGGCTTGACTATTTGCGAGGCATTGGCAACAAATAAGCTGATCAGCCTAGCGCCCTCTTCCTCATGTCGCGGGTCTTGCGAAGACTTGACGCCTGTCATCAGGTTGACCAGCAGCTTCCGCAAGGGTGGGAAGACGTATGCTGGGTTAACACCTGTCAAGCGTCCGATAATCATCATAGCCGCCTGACGAACTTCAAATTCTCCGTCGTTGATGGCGAGAAAGATTGACCGAACATTGTCTGGTTTGGCAAGGTGGCGGTCGAATTTTGAGTCCAGCGACAGCAAGACGGTCTTCCGGATGTCTGCGTTCGGATCGGCAACACCAACTACCAACAGCCGTTCTATGACCTCACCCACCACTCTTATGGCATGGAAGCTGGTCTGATGTATGATTGGGTCCCGAATGTAGAGTTGACAGCAAGTCAGTGCCGATGCTTTACGAATCTCTGGATTGTTGTTGTCGACATAGCGAATGGCGACATCTCGTACGAACTCATTCAGTACGTGCCCTGCGATATTGACTTAGTTGGTTATCCTCGAGGTATGAAGGAACCATACCAGCGAAGTCAAACGTCCCCAAGGTGTTCAAAGCTAGAGTTATCTCGGAGTCTTTGTGCTCAGAAATCTGAAGATTGAAGTCTTTTGCAAAAGCTGGGAGCGGTGGTAGCTTATTGTCAGGGCACCCTAGAGGTTTGAAGGGCCTTCCAGATAGAACTAGACTAAGCAGATTCAAGAGCTTCTCCTGGATCATGGGCTTGATAGGAGGAATGTAGTGTGCCATATCGACCAAGGCTTGTATTAATGATTCGCTGAGGCCGCAGGCAAACATAGGATCCATAAGGGCTTCCATGTATTTGCTTAAGGTCTGACCAACGGCGATCGACAGCATACTAATGCAGGCAAACACTGGTGCTTCATCAGTACCGACACGATTACGTCTAGTGCAATGTCAGCTCGGCAAAGAGATGTTATGAGATTAGGAAGCCTACGCCTTGACGCTGAGACCTTCGCGAACGAAAACGATGATACCATCAAGATAGGATGCGATGGCGCTACCGACCGCGTTGGCTACTTTGCCGATAGCGATGAAAGCGGCATTTCGTTCCTTGTCTTTCTTGAGTTGCCCCTGAAGGTAAATCATGAAGTTATGAAGGTACGTTGCGGCGAATTCAGATGGAGCATAGCCGGCCAAGATAGGGATCAACGTCACGATCTGGGTGCGGATCCTCGGCTCTCTATTGTCTTTCAAGCGAAGGGAGACCTCGCAGGCTGTCTTGTAATGCTCGTGCATGAACATTCCCCCTTTAAGCAGCAGCTCCTTCATGGTCAGAAGGGATCCGTGGACATAGTCGAGGTTGGCGTTCTTGAAACCTAGAATAGTCTCATCGTACATCCTCGTATACCATTGTTGCCTAAGTGTGGAGTCGCGGGCTGAAATGATTTCGAAGCAGGAGCCCACGGCTTCTGCTGCAGTCTCGCGGATGAGAACCTTTGGGTCTCGGAGGGCAACCCAGATGCAATCGAGAATCTGAGGTACGAATGCATAGAACAGTGTCGGTGAGTTCTTGGCAAGCTCGTGGACGCACAGCACGGCTGCAAACCTTCGACTCTCCTGTCTGTCCGACTGTAACCATTCTAGAGCCGATTTCACTTCACTCTCGACCAACTCTGCCGTGAGTGCCCCACCTGGTACAGCAAGATGCCCTAGTGCTCTTGAGGCGTAGATGAGCACGGTGTTGTCATTGCTGCGCAACGCCGCACGCAGAAAGCCAAGCAAGCGGGCTGTCTTTTGTGCGGCATCGTCGCCATCGAATCGGATAAGAGCTTCGACAGCAAGAATACCGCCGATCTTCTCGTGGACATCGTTGGACGCGACAACCAATTGTGTTATGCGGTGATTAACGTTCCCGTAAAATTCCTGAAATCGGTCGGCGGGCAAGTCTAGAGGCACATTAGTGATGCCTTCGAAAGATCACGGCCTTGATACCTCTGGCAGCCGAGACTATCAACGAGTACAGGTCGTAGGACGCTTTGAGGCGGATGTCTTGATTCTTGGACTTGAGCTCTTGGAAGGTCCGGCTCAGAGCCTCTGAGCCCTGCAAAGACATGGCTGTCGCATGTCCCGCCAACGTAGACTGGGGTGCAGACTCGGTCGGAGCCTGGCTGCTTTGGATACTAGGACCGCCGGTAGTACTGCTGCTGGCAGCTGGACTGAAGGAGCTCGAGCTTGTGGAAGCAAGAGATGCATGTGAGGAAGCCATCGCCAAGGCGGGAGCGGGACCTTATCGATGATCGACAGGATCGCCGAAGATCAGCCGCCACGTACAGGCGAAAGCGTGGACTAAATCATCTTAGGTTGTGCAGACGAACAACTGACTTGATATCACAGGAATTTGGGCAACAAACAGCAAGTAAATGGTATATCAAATTCTCGGGTGATCGGCAGAAGTTTCAAATACATACCTACGTCATCGTTCCGCGCCCAGTATTGTCAAGGCTTTGATCGCCCCGCTCTATAAGGCTTCAAGTCCTAGGAAACGGTTGCGCAGATTTCCATTGGAGCATAGACATTCTGTATGCTATTCTACTAAGTTTGACGAGCTCATCATATTGCTACTCTCTGCCATAGCATCCAATTCTTGTCATGGACGGACAGCGAGTCATCATACAAGCTGAAACCATACCTTTCATCACTCGTGGGCAGACCATGTGATTCTGACGCAGTAATCCAGTTCTATCTGAATCCACGGAGAGCAACATACCAACTCTACACTAATAGAAAGATGTTAGAGCGTTTGTCACTCTATGCTGATGAGTCTAGTGTCGTCGATCCGGAGTAACCAGATAGCCCCTCTCAAATGCTCGCTTGACGGTCTACTTTACAGGCAATTTCTTCCGGGTAGTAGTTCCAGGAACATAGAATAGTGAACGACAATATTGTCTCAGCGCCAGCAAGACATCTTTGACCACCTCCTCGATGTTCCATGTAACGTGGCCATGACGCATCAAGTCCCTAAACCGGCTTACCTGGCCTCAGAAGGCTCTTCAATCCACCCGGATCGAGCATTGTACACCAGCATCGCCAACGCGCCAAAAGAGCTGGTCGAGTCCTTTACAATTCCAATCCGGTCTGGCCGAGCATGGGTAGTGCCAAAAGGCAATGTTTGTCGTATAAATACGCTTTTGGGCCCACAAGTAGGTGACTTGAACCTATGGAACCTACATAATCCGAGAGAGCGCTTCTGGGCGGCTCGAACACGGCAGCTCCACCGCTCCCACGTATCCGTCTTCGATCGACTATGGTCCTGTTTACCATACCTACGACCTCTCGTTACCATTACGGGTGACTCTCTTTCCAACTACGGTGTAGATGGTGTTGGCGGAAGGGTACACGACCTCTTAGGGTCAGCACTTTCCCACTCATTATAGATATGGCCATGTTCACTACTCTGATATAGGACAAGATGCGACCCCTATGGTACTTCATGCTCTCCCACAGTTCGTTGAATTTAAGCTGATGACGATTCAAAGTGAACCAAATGCTCTCGGGGGAATCCTTCGATTTCCATTGCCATTCGAACCTGACCAGGGCGGTACTACCTTTCGGTCTCCACGAGACTGATGTGCATGAGTAGGTAATCTCAAATACATCTACTAGGAGCTTAGAAAGATCGTGTGCCTCACAATCTACAGGTTATGTCACCTTTTCAATTCTGGCGCGCAATCTATAGACAGTCGTGCTAACCTGGGCGCTTTCAAGTGTCCTGAACGTATTTCAAGTGACTGGCTTGAACAAAGACGGCCAGTATTTCATGTAAGCAAAGACGCATTGATCAGGCGCTATAGTTGGTAGACGAGGTGTCTATATGCTGACTATCTCTAAGGCAGCCTTCCCCTGCAAAATCGGGGGACTACTTTGAGTTCTTCGCCGAGATTGATATCCTGTGTGCGCTCTCTACCTGTCCAGGTGGCGATTTGTCCACATGGGGATGGAATAAAGGAGCCGAAGGACCGGGTGATATGCTCAAATGCTGCCGCCCGTTGGGGGTTGAGGTCTCCAAGATTATCGACCCTGCGGTGCTCAAGCATTGGCAACCACCTGAGCCCGCGCCGTATCGTGGTATGCACGGCATTACATTGCCAAAATTCGACGAGAAGACCAGCGCGAAGTAATAGGCATGTTCGATATTAGTAAGGTTGGACTGAGCCTATGATGAGACTGCAACTAATGTCTCACGAGCGGACTTCGATTCTTGCCGTGCCAGCATGATCTCCTTTATCGCCACATCTTCAGACCCGCGCTCCAAGGTCTGATATAGGTTTCGTTCACAGTCTACCCATTGCTTGTTCAGAGGTCGAAAATTCAAGATTCCAACACATCGTCCCGGAGGCGACTTAATTAGCCCTTATTCTAGAAGCTAGTACCGGAGCAGTAGCCTCATCTCGAGCAAAAATCCATGAACTCTTCCGGAAATATCAGCACCCTTGACATATTGGCATTGTATATGCCAGCGTTTTTGGCTTCGCCAGCAAAACCCGTCGTTGCTCATTTGGAAGCAGCTCATACATGACGTAGTAAACTTGCAGCTGGCGCTGCTGAAGCTGTAAGACCTTCCGAATTCCGAGAATGTATTGGTAAGATGCCTCTGCATCCAGAAACAGGCAATGCAGACATCGAACCAGAGACTCCACACTTTGCAGGAGTTTCTGGGACCACGTGCAACTTTTAAGATTGCAAACATTCGCTACTATATTGGTAACATGTCTTCTGCCGCCGCATAGGACAACCACAATGTATGGACCATGTGGCCGTGTATCCTAGCTCCAAATACTGTTGGAAATCCAGCATGTACCCAACAGGATTCGACAAGCATCCAGTGGAGGCTTTGGCATCCGTGGCTCTGGGGTAGTCTCCATCAAAATGTTGACCGCCTTTCATTTATAACTCAACGACTTGCTAAGACGTATTGATAATGTGTGGCTATTCTTGTTGAGTCTGCAACCAACAAATTCTCATAGGAAACCTCGAAGCGGTGACTTTTTGTATTATCGAGGGTTTGGGATGTTTGGGTTCGGGTTGCTGTCTGTTGCTAGTACACTGAGACTGATACCCTACGAGTAAAACACTACCCTACCTTGGTTCAACAAGTCACCTGTTAGCCTGAAGGTTCATCCTAACAGTGGTTGGGGAGTTTTGCGGACGCCTCAACATGGTATCGTACCAATAGTGATGTGGTACAGTTATCTCAACTCCCAACAAATTATCTCTACATAATCTCAATTGTTCGAGGGAAGATACAACAGCAATAGTCGTCTGTATCAAAGTAATATCAATTGTTAACGATTTTGGTCATTCCATAGGGTGTGTATTTACAGAAGATGGGTGTGGTACTTACCGAGACTGGGTGTGCGCGCAATATTTGCTTGTGTTTCCAAGCAGGGAAGTGTGTTATATCAAAATGTACGTCTTCTTGATATCCTTACGCAAGCTAGATATCTGATTGTCATCAGCATACAAAGACTCAACCATCGGTGTTAACGAAGACATTTGTGGGGCTACCCTTGGAAGGTATGCTGGCAACGTCGAAGACACAAGAAGAAGAGGAGCGTAAGAGGTGGAGTAAGGCCAGCGTAGTCATCGAGTACTGTGATATTATAAAAAACAATTCCTGGAGCAGCCGGCTATGGCTACTGAACAGCGACTAGATCACAGAGAGAAACCGCTATTTACTCTCTTCACGGAAAAAAATGTTGATTAGCATTGGGAGGTTCGTGCTGTCTCCTGATATAGCTAGCTTGTTTTTCAAGTAAAAGCCAGGTTTGCAAGCGAAACGCAGCGTCGTCACAGCCACATTGCGAGATTGAAATGTTGTGAATGCTAGCTCGACCTGCAGATCTGCTCTCGTTCTCACGGCCAGTTCAATCCAAACCTACTCATAGGCAGAATATCGATTCCTATCTACACTGAGCGGAACAGCCCCCCCCAAGCCTCGAAGAAGGCACTACAAGTGTCCACCGCTTTTCCCTGTCATTCCTTTTCTCTCGACCAACCCACTGCCTCTCTCGAAACTCACATCTTAAAGGTGGCTTTTCCCACACCGTATAGCCCTTTGTGTCTCTCTCCCAATCCACATCTTCGGCGTTGAACCAAGACAAGTCATACTTCCAAGACATCCTCGCGAGAACCATACACATCTCTAGGTATGCGAGACTACCAAATCGTGATACATCACCCACAAGATATTTCCGTCGCAACCTTCAACTTGCGCGCAAGAAGAGAACCGTAGGGTAGGGGGGGCAACAGCGGAGAAAACTCGATACGTACTTCCTTCCTAGACAGCCCCTTGGTCCGTATGAGAATGGCAGGCTCCTGTCCAGCTTATCTCCCATCCGACCCTCCGGCGAGGTCTCGATCCAGCGCTCGGGGATGAAGTGGGAGGGTTCGTGGAAGTTGGCAGGGTCGCGCAGAACGGACCAAGGATGGACAGATACGCGAGTCTGGCAAGAGCAGGCGTTCAGCAATGAAGTGAAGGGTGGGAGAGATGAAAGAAGGGGAAAAGCCAGAGAAAAGGCGAAATAGATTGGAAACGTACACCTTCAGGGATGAATTTTCCCGAAATTTCACACCCTCCCTGCGGAACAATCCGACTTAAGTGCGCTGCACCGGCTGGTGGGTAGATTCTCAGCCCTTCTTCAACCACAGCGTTGACGTATACACAGTCCAGAAGTTTTTGCTATTGATGTCTGCTAAGCTGGGAAAGGTGCTACGCAGCTCATTCTGAAGTCTCCCGAGTGCCTGGCGGTTGTGGCCGAGGTAGTATAGGACACCAGATAGAAATGTAGCTGTCGTAACAGCACCGGCCATCATGATGACATTGTAATGGGTGGCTATTTCTTTGGGGGTTGCCGCAGGCCCTTTACTGTTGAGAATATGATACATGAAGTCTTTGCGGTCACTTTTGAGCCTAAGGCGGCTGAAAAACATCGAGCCAGTTCTCGAAACTCGGAGTACTCTCTCTAGAGAGGGAGCGTAGGAAGAACACATACGCTTCGGTATGCTCCGTTGCGTACTCGGCGTGTCGGTAGAGTGTCCTTTGACTGTGAACGGGCGGAAACCACTCCAGTAGAGAGAAAAGGCCGGGAATACAGACTACGGCGCGCATGACATCGTTCATGTAAGTTGTTTTCACTATCACGTCCGCCCAATGGTATCGATGCTCTTGCAAAGTCTCAGCCCGAAGTTTATGAACGAATGTAGGAGCAGACCTGGTTGTTCTCTCAGTCTCAAGTCCCAAGAATCGCCAAATGACATTTCACCCATAATATTGAAAGTCACACAATTAAACTTGTGAACAATATCCATGCCCCTTCTTCCTCTTCCACTCTTGTAGTCGCCAATGATGTCGAGGAATTCATTGGTATGGCGAATTAGTACATCCTCGTTCTTCATCAGATTGGACATGCTGAAAGCCAGACTGAGCATCCGTCTCATTCGTGAGTGCTTCTTTTTGTCGCATTCGTTGATGATTATCATGGAGTGATCGACCTCCGGGGTGAAGGAACGGGGTCCCTTCCCCATGGATGGTACCTTCTCTGTGCCGAAGCCATAAATCGCCTTCTGGGCAGAATGATCGCTGAAGCTTAGGTGGTTCGGACGATACGGACAACGGTACCTACGGATATAAGCATAACATCAGCAATAAAAGGAGACAGCAGGCTGACCGTATCTCTTGTGCCAGGCGTGGTTCTTCCATGGAGCTCGACCGCTTAGCAGAGCATGATACCAGAAACCCTACGAAAGCCGTCAGGGTTTCTAAATGTCAGTCCGGATTCCTCGTTCTTACGTCACCCACTCATGCCAGCACCGGTCCTGGGAAGCTAGCCAGAGGATGAAAGAGGGAAAAGTACACGAATCGACCTAAGAGTAGGAAAAACGTCTTTGATACAATTCCGCAATTAGCAGATGAACCAAGAAGCATTGACGTTGAGCTTGGGTACGGTCCTCATACCGAAATGATAGAAGCATAGAAAACGATGTCTACATGAGCATCAACTATCAAAGACATTCTGAGATCATGAAATTGTTCAAAGCCGATCAGTTTAGACTGGGTTATCCAATCTAGTCATTTTCATTTGAGGATACGTCTTTGACTGTTACACAAGCTGCTCTCTTTCAAGGCATCAGCACCAGGTGGGAGCGAAAGTCGCGTGGCTTACTAGTGCTTAATCACCTATGTAAGCGTGCAGTAATGTAAGCCACACGGCGCTTTTAAGACTCAAAACACTCAAAAACAAGCAATCTCTGTATATACAGGTGTTTAGGCCACCGGCCACCTCGTAGCACCTCCGCCGCTGCCAACAGACGTATGGCGGAGGCCGCCAGTGGCATAACCAGTGGCATAAAGCCAACGGAAGGGTCACCAGGACTGCTCCGAAGCCAGCTAACTCCCTCCTGGCTAGATGGTAGAAGCAAAAAGAGTGGGAGGGCAAGTCAAAAAGAGACGAATGCAATGAGAAGGGAAGTGCAGTGGGCGGTCATCATACTAAACAATATGGCAGACGGCCAAGCACTGCCCGCTTAATCTCCCTTGTCCCCGGCACTAGCGCCCCTGTCATGCAGAGCTCTGCTTCCGCTCCCACCTGGTGTCAGTGGCAGTATGTTCTTTTCATACCTACTGTGCCACATCGGCCAAATGCTGCACTTCATGCGGCATCCTTCACGTATGCCTAGGTAGGATCCATCTAATGTATTTTGCGTGAACCATGCCTGTATCGAGTAGCGTACTTGGCTCGCTATGCATGTGACTGACGTGTTGGAGTTGTTGTAGTTCGGTGGCCATTGCCATTGCTCAGATCAGAGTTCCCGAACGAGCCTCTGGTATACGCAGCGAGCGTTGAGGCAAATGTACTGAAAGGTTTAATGTGCCTGCTGTGTCCTGGCATGTTTCGCAAATCTCGTATTGACATTGGGGGCAATTCCCCAACAGAACATCATCTACCGAAGCAGCAAAGTCGAGGGTTAGTGTAGGTCGACCAGACTAATTCGATCTTCAGTGGTATGCAACGGATGTGAGTTAAGTAAGCCACAGGGCTCTTCCCATGAGAATACTGACTTCGCTAAAGAGATCGGCAATTCTTCCTGGCTCGAGTCAAATTCAAGAATAGTCCTTGTACTCGAAACATAGTAACGACCGAGCTGCGCGCCATTGCCCCATCTTGCTGCGATCTTATTCAGATTGGAAGCTATCTCAGATGCTCAGATATGACGACAATGGAGTGCGGATTCGATGTACTGGATTTACACACGGCGCTGCGTTGGGCAACGCAAGTCGAAGATCTTCCCAATCATGATCGAATGAATAGTCTAAGGTGCGATATCTGGCTGCCAGCTGCGATACTAGGCTACGGATGGGTGGTGTGGATGGAGGTGGTGACAGTGGCTGAAGGACCGCGTCAGTTTTCAGATGTGTTCGCGTTAAGCCCCTTCGGGCTGGCGGCTGACAACCTAAGCAGCGACAGTGACTTTAGTCAGCGTGCCCACCCGCTAGGGGCTTGGCATTTTCACTCTGAGAACTGAGGCAACGCGTCAGCCGACATGAACCATGGACCGGGCATGGATGACTGACCTACTTGGTATCCAGAGAGTTATATGTTAGCGTGACAGGGTTTATCTTGCCCAGCTCTCACCCAGATAAATCCTGTCACGCTTACATATAACCCTCCGGATACAGAGTACTCGAATCCTTCAATATGGCCCGGATGGGCGGCAGACAGGGGTCAAGGCGCCTACACTTCGCCCTTATTGGTGCCGGCGTGTGCTTTCCGCGACTTGGCAGCATATTCAGCTGGGAGGCACCGCAGGCGGACGATGACTGCCAGCAGTAGGAAAAAGAGAAGCCTCGCCGAATGGGAGCTCGGCAAAGAGCCTGCATGAAGTGTTTCGAAGCTTGCACGTGCTGTAATATTTAAGTCGTAACCTAATGCAGGTTACTATGTGATAGTAAGCACTAAGGTAAGTGGGGCGCGTTCTCAAAATACCGTCTCAGACAAGGCCACAGCATATCATGATGTTGGTCTGCGCCCATTCCTTGTCTTGACTTTCCGAATCGTGTCCACATCGTTCAATTTGGCTGTACAAAATTAGCTTGTGGAATTTGGAAACCTCTTAATCATGGAGGGACTTGTGTATTGATAGGATGAAATACATATGTAAAAACTAACAATACTTATATAAAGTTGGGAACCAAAGGGAGGCCGTGCATTTTGGAATTCAGAAGCAAGTCAGCACGTCGAACATAAGCAGCTGCGACGAACATGCCAATCGATTTTCACCTCTCCATAGCGGAGGAGAAAATCCGCAATGCCGCCGCTGGCTTCGCGGCTGGTCCCCTTAAAGGTGCTAAAGAGACCTACATGAGACGTTCGGATCACTCTAGGAGATTCCAATCGACACGGCCTATCTATAGTCAAGCTGTTGCAGGAGGCTTGATCAAAGGGCAAATCCCACCTCATTTGGGGGGAGCTGGTGGCTCTTTGATCGAGGCAGCTATCCTGGTCGAAGAGATGTATACCGTGGAGCCAGCCGCATCACTGACCATCTTTTCCACCGGCCTAGGCTTGACACCTATGAACCTGACGGGAAGGCCGGAACATCAAGAATTCCTGGCACCCTTCTTAAGTGGAGAGGGAGAACCCTTGGCTAGTATGGTTTTCTCAGAACCGGGCGGAGTCGCGAATTACCTGGAGGAGGGCGCCCCCGGACTGGCCACGACCGCGGAGCTCGAAGGAGATACTTGGGTGCTCAATGGCGAAAAGGCAAGTACACTGCTGCTTCCATTTTTCGCAATCCAATCGAATATTCAATCGGTCCCTTTGCAGAAATTCTAATGGACGGCGAACAGATCTGGGCTACCAACAGTGCGGGCTGGGACTTTGAAGGCGCAGACCTCCAATGCGTCGTTTGCCGGACTACGACCCCCAGCGGCGACCAACCCGCCGATGGAATCATGATACTCCTTGTCACCATTGCTGACATCAAGCGCAACTCCCCGGGAGCATTCAAAGTCTTGCGGCATATCTCCACCGCTGGCCATACTGCCTGCTCCGGCCCACACATCAAGTACACGAACCTCAGAGTACCAACCAAGAACGTCTTGTGTCCTCCCGGCACTGGTGCAGCCGTTGTTTCAGCCGCATTCGACTGCACTGCCGTACTGGTCGGCGCCATGAGCGTAGGTATTATGCGTGCTGCGTTCGACGCTGCGCTAGCTTTCGCCAAAGGTGATAATCGCAGAGGGGCATCGGACCTCTTGAAGAGGCAGGCAGTGGCAGATTTGTTGAGCGGAATCAAAATGCAGACGGAGGCTTCCAGAGCTCTAACGTGGAAGGCGGCGAATTCTCTCGAGAACGGTCCAGGGGACTATAATGCTAGACGTGAGTTGGCATTAGCCGCGAAAATTTATTGCTCGGACGCTTGCACGAAAGTTGTCACCGACGCCATTAATCTGGTTGGAATGTATGATCATCTCTCCCTTGCTCTTCGAATCCACTGACTTTACGCCAGATCTGCATACGACGCAGACCGGCCATTTGCGGATTTGCTCAACACGGCCATGGTGCTACCAATCTTCGATGGAGGAAATGTCGGGATCAGACGCCGGCACATGCAAGACTTGATGTTGTCGAAGGATTATGATCCCTGGGCATCGACTTACGGTCCTTCCAAGTAGTGAAGTATGCATGTGCATGGCGCTGGGTTTGCATTTCTTTTCGAATTGCTCGATTATTAGTCAATATCTTGTTACTGGACCGAAGAGCAAACGGTGTGTGTTTCAGGAGCGTCTGCCACCTCTTGGCTTATCTACTCGGACTCGTTCCCCCGCGTGCATTGTCCTTTCGATCCGGAGAGATCCAATACTGGAACACTACTCTAAAGTATGGAGTGATCATTGGCTACTAAGCGTCTGCCAGGTGTTACTCCCCCGAGGTGAGACAGATCTAAGGTATCAGTGAGAGAGCCGCCCAGCGCTAGGCCTTCTGCTTTTACTCCGGGGCCCAATGGAGCCTAAAGCCAGGCGGCTGTCTCACTGATAGATATGTCTTTCGGGGAAGCATTCGTTCTCACTGGGTCGGGTTTAGCTAAGTCGCCTCGCACCCACTTTGAGTGTACCAAATCCTCACAAAAGTGCGAATCAGTCGACTGCTTTCTTTCTGTCGAACTTGCAAGATGTTGAGCATTCTCTTGTCGATACACTTGACTTCTAATCTCATCGTCTTCAAGTTTTGATGGGGCAGGGTCCTCGGGGAAGCCCTTTTGGTGTACCTTGGCCCGCGTGGTGCCATCCTACTTGTGGCCCAGCAGCACGCTTGAGCTGTGACTCTGCGAGTATTGGAGGTATGAAAGAATTCTTAGTGACAGAAACGTAGGTCTAATCAAGAGCATCAACATAATCAGAGGAAGTTTTCCAATCAGAAAGCCAACCTTTGAACTATGTAAATCTCAAAACTGCCGAATTTTCTGGCCATGGGAAGCCAAATGCTTCAACAAATGTCTTTACAATAAAGGTTTACAGTATCTCAAGCCTTTTGACATGGAGTACAACAAGGTGGTTTGTCATTACCATCCACACTTCATTTCATAATCCCAACTGCCTTTCTTCTGCTCATACAGAGTCCAAAACTTCGTAGCGATGTTTTCAGGGTTGTTCACCTCTTCGCCTGGGGTAACCTGACCTCCGATGGTCACCAGCGCCACATACACCACATCCTTATGTTCTTCGGCCAACAGTTTGGTCAAGCTCGCCTGCGCCGCCTTAGCCATAGATAAGGAGAACACGGGCGCGAAAGGCCGATGGATGATTGCTCCCGAGGTCACGAACAGGGCTGGGTGCGCCTCGGGGTGAGTTTCAGCCAGCTTTCGCAGGTGCGGTAAGAGTAAGCTCGCAGTGGTATATAGCCCCAGATTAGGGACCTTGAAGTCCTCGACAATGTCGATGGGTGCGTACTGGCCCACGATGCCGTAATTAATCCGCGCGGCGTTGTAAATGACCACTTCAGGCACGCCGACCTCCAAAACCGCTTGCTCCAAAACAGAGCTGAACAAAGTGTGGTCCGTCACGTCGACAGCATAGGTCTTGACTGACCTAGAAGGAGCGGCAGAAGTAACGAACAAGGCGTCCCGAGAGAGATTGATGGCGGAGCGAGAAAAGAGGACGACGTACGAGAAGCCATGCGTGGCAAACAGACGGGCAACATGGGAGCCAATCATGGGCCCGGAGCCGACAACAAAGATAGAGCCTGGAAATGTCATAGCGAGCGTAAGTTGAGGAATTAAAATAGCTCGTTGTGTTCTGGTGATCGGAATCGTGGCATGATCTAGCAGGTTATATATCCAGACCTTGCTTCACATTCATGTCAGTACATCGACGATGCCAATTGCTCATGGAAAGGACGCTTCACTAGGTTGGGTTGGAAGATATGTAGGTAAGCCGGGCAACGCGGATCCTTCGATGTTACGATACATTATTACAGCTTCGGTTGTAACATCGAAACGGCAGCCTTACGGAAGTCACCCAATGGAGATATTCGTTCCAAGGATTCAGCCTGCAGTTCCACGCACTCGAAAGTAATTCCAGCGATTTTAGAGGAATGCATATCGGTTCGCCAACCTGCTGACGTGCCCTCGGAGCACTGCATCGCTGCAAACATATTGTTAGCGGTACGCCGCTCGGTCAGTCTAGTTTCACTCTTCAAAACAAGTTCGAACAATCGTGGAGCAGGTCAGCAAGAACGCTCTTCCTAGACGTTGTACTCGAGGCGACATGTTTCGTCGCTTCCATGATCTTTTTTTCATAACTCTAGAGTTCTTGCCACTATCAGGAGGCGATCACATCGTCGACATACTTACCCCTTGTCGCTGACTGAACAGAATCGAACGGGAAACCACGTTTTCCGCCCATCGCGCCTATACAGTTCATTGAATTCCTCTAAGCGGTAGTGCTGCTATCCACATTGTGGTTGTCAGTTTACTGTTTTTGTCGTGTGAAACGCAGGTGAGTGCTACAGAGCGACTCTAGATCTTGCTTCAATGTATAAAAATTGTTGTCTGATGAAAATGTAATCGTAGGTTTTATCTCTCTATGATCGCAGGCGCTCTTCGCGTTAAATTGGAGTGACGCGATGTGCGATTTCCAGGGCCTTTTGGGTGCTTCTCGGCTGATAAAGTGGCATGAGCATTATGAATGAGCGTGTACTCCATGTTAAATATATCCTTCTTGATCGCTTAGAGCGTGCTCAGAGCGCGCTTAAAGCTCTTTGGAGCTGCGTGCAAAAAGGGGAAATGCTATTAGCGCTTTCACAACGGTTGTCGCCTCTTGGCCTTATTTTTAGATTCTCGATCTCAACTTTTGACAAGATGCTTTTGATCAACTTTCGCATTTCTTGATTTATCACTATCAAAATCTTACGTTTGATAGAATAATCTTTGCGCTTTTAACAGCATATCTTTGATAGAGTTTAAGTCAACATTGAGAAAGTTATTTGATTGCAAAGTTTTTGTGTTTCGAAGCGTGTCTCAAAAACAAAGATCGACTTGAACTTCTTATATGCTAACGAACTTTGCAGTTTCTATAGCTCTAGCAATTTGTAATTTGAACTTATGAGCAAAGCGATTTAAGAAAGCGCATAGTATCTAGAGTAATAATTGATTAATTTTATATGTTTTAATAGCGAAATGCGAACGTTGACCAAAATTATCTTGCCAGAAGTTGAGGTCGGGGATCTAAAAATAAGGGCAAAGAACGACAATCGTTGTGAAAGCGCTAATAGCGCTTTCGCTAATTTTGACGCGACGGACGAAAATGATCAGGGTTTCTCTTGGCATGTGGCAAGCCCAGAGCACTCAGACTGCTTTGAGCACTACTCTAAGGCAGTTTAGTGAGTGGGCTCTGACTGAACATTATTCTCAGTGCAGAACGCATGTAGACAAACGAGGTCGACTGATAAAATAAGCAGACATTCTATCGTGCGTGACACACAACCAACAACACCGCCCTCCATATAATATACACCCACCTATCCACACCACACATCTCGCATCCAAAGATCCCCACAATGTCACCATCCCCCACAAACCCAGAAACCGCATCCCTCGCCTCCTCCACCCGCCCTTTCGCCCCAACCCCCTCATCTCCGCCCTCCACGCTCACCTTCCCAACCCCCCTCTCCTCCCTCCTCACCCCCGAAGAAATCACCCGCCTCGACACCTACCGCGGCCAATGCGACCACACGTTCTGGATCACGCGGCTCATCAACCGGCAGAAAGAAAAGAAACATGGTAGCGCAGAGGAGACGAAAGAGAGAGTCAAAGACGTAAGGATGAGTAGGGAGGAGTATGAGGCCTACTGGGCGAGAGATGAGAAAGGGCGGTACGTGGGGACGGAGCCGGAGGGGAGGGGGGCAGTGATTGTGAGGGGGAGGCTGTGGGCGGAGTTGGGGCTTTTTGGGAAGAGTGCGAGGACGGGGAAGAGTGATAGGGATCGATATATATAGCCAGAAGGTAGAGTTGCCTTGGTGTTAGGAGTTTTGCACATATGGTATACCCGGTTTTGTGCCTTTGTACATTGAGCGCGGATATGGGTATCTTGTTACAGCATGTTTATCCCTATACCAAATTGCAAACCTTTTCGGGCGTCCTCTCCTCTTCGCAGCACCAGCGGCAGCGTGAAATTCAGCTCGAACCTCGCGGCTGGGTGAGCGTACACCAGCCCGAACCCTGCTGCCATGCTTGGGAGGCCGTTGCCCAGCTCTTGCAGTGTGCGGGAGACACTCTTCTGCACCGCTGGCCCACTGGTTTCGCCTTTCTCATTCATTCCGGTGCCTTTCAACGCTAGCAACCGTCCTCCATTAACAAATGCTTGGAAGCGGAATGGCCGGTCCAAGCCTACTCTTGGGATAGGGAAAAGGAGGTTCGCACTGGCTGCTGCGTAAAGATCACCTCCTACTGCGTCTGTGCCATCACGGGGCCCAAGGCCGGAAAGTCGGAATCCTCGGATATCGCCTGGACCGCCGAGTTGAAAGCGGTCGTTGATCCGAGAATATGTAGGTTTCGAGTCGAAATCAAATCCGAGAGAAAGTGGGTACAGAAGACCAGCTCGCAGGCCGGTGGTGAGGGAGACGCCGCTCTCCCCTTTGATGCCGGGCATGGGTATGGGCATGGAGCCCTGTGTCTGTATTTCGGACTTCGCAAAGGCAACATCGCCTTGTAATGGGCCCCAACCCGCTAGTTCTAGGATCGTTTTCGTAACATACCCGCTTTGGGGTAGTAAGGGGTTATCCCTTCGATCTTTGACCCAAGTATGCGTAACGCTGCTCTTGAAACTATCACCTGCATCGCTTCTCACGGTCGGAGAAGCATTGCTAGCGAGGCCAGTGATCTGCCGCCATACGCCATTGTAGGCTAATTCCTGCCATGTACCCCTGTCACCTACCCACCTTGCCTTCGCCCATGCGCCTTTGAGTACTTCTTCATGACTAGCAAAGCTGTTCTGCGTCGAGCTTGCTAGTCCCCCTATCTCACCACGTAGATCGCCTTTGATGCCCGTGAAGATTGGTTGCTCGTAGGCTGCCTGATATGCTGAGCGTGTCCGTGTCCCGAATGAAGCATTTATGTTTAATGACTCGGCGCCACCGAATATGTTGCGTAGAAGCAGGTTTCCGTAGGCTGAGCCTTCTGCGTTGCCTACATCTGTGCCAGTCTTGAGCAGTATTCGGGACTTTTCTCGGACGGAAAGGTAGAAGTCGATGTCGGTCGGAGTCGAGTTTGGATCGGTTGGAGAGGGGCGGTCTATGAATAGGGATATGGGTTGATGGAAGATGTCTGGCAGCTCAATTAGCTGATTTTTCTCCCTGGAGCGCTACCCTGTATACCGTATCTGTGGAGCTTGTCCGCCCCAATCGAGACCTCACGTATGGCTTCCGCAAGCGTGTAGGGACGCTCTTTGTTCGCACTTATAATAGGGTCAAATATACGCTCTAGGAAGCCTTTGCGAGTATGATTCGCATTAAGCACTCGGATTGAGGAGATGGTAGTCGGCAGGGTCGAATTGGAGTCGATCTAGACTAGGGCATTAGCGATCATACTCTAGCAGCTTCAGATTGCACGGACGACGTACAAGCTCTGCTAGTCTTCGTTGCTCCTTCGCCTGATGCGCAGCTTGTCTTTCGGCAGCCAAGCGGGCTTTCTCCTCCTGCACCTTGGGGTCAACACCGCGTCGGAGCTGCTCGAAGATCTGATGGACTTAGCCAACGGCAGCAATGGTCGCAATACAGCCATGATTTGTAAACATGACTACTTACGCCTTCTTCGGAGCCCGTAGTAGAAGCCATTGAGGGCACTGCAAGTGTAGAAGCGCGGTCAACAGACGTTGGAAGTGCCGAATTGACGAAGATCAGACGAGATTTGGGGCTGAACTCGACAGACCGCTGAGGGAAACCTCAAAGAGGTCTAGATAGTGAGCGGCACGCTTGTGGCGTCGCGGGTGGCGTTCCAGAAGGCTGACCAGGGTCTGGCCTTGGCATCTCGAAGACAACACCTGGCCACCTACATCTAGATCACAACTTATATCCCGTTCCTGTCACATCTCTTCACACCCGTACAAAGTCTCATCTTCCTCCATAGTAACGTCAGGAGTAGTTGCTAGACATTACTGATAGGGCTGTATCTGCAAATAGTAATATTGTGTACATCTGCTCTTTACAATATCCAGGGGGTTTATCAGTGTTGTGCAAGCCATGGCAACTCGAGCGGCCAACAAGCGCGTATGTTGTCCTTCAATACCCAGCTCCGATATATCACTAACATATCTCAGCTGACCCGCGAATACCAAACTATCCAAGCCAACCCACCCCCTTACATCATCGCGCACCCCTCCGAATCCAACATCCTCGAATGGCACTACATCCTCACCGGCCCACCCTCCACCCCCTATATCGGCGGTCAATACTGGGGCACCCTACTCTTCCCGCCCGACTACCCTTTCGCCCCCCCAGCAATCCGCATGCACACTCCTAGCGGCCGCTTCCAGCCGTCCAGCAAGCTCTGCCTCTCAATCTCGGATTTTCACCCGAAATCCTTCAACCCGGCGTGGGAGGTTAGCACGATCTTGATTGGTCTGATGAGCTTTATGACGAGTGATGAGATGACGACGGGGAGTTTACATGGGACGGAGAATGAGCGGAAGTGGCATGCGGCGAGGACGCGGTGGTGGAATAGTACCGGGGCAGGGAGCAAATCCGATCCAAAGAAGGGCGTTAATTCGAGTACGAAGGGGATTGGCGCCGTAAAGGCTGGCGATGGTGGTGTGAAGTTCAAGGCGGAATGGGCCGAACTGGACGCAGAGAACTGGGAATGGATGAAGAAGAATAGGATCGATGCGGCGACGGGGAACTTGCTGCCGGATGAGGAAGGTGAGCTGGCGAAGGACTGCTCGCCGGAGGTTGCGGCACTAAAGTGGGGACCGAAGGGCATTGGGAGTGGGATCGGGGCTATGAGGGAAGGGGGCCAGGCAGCGAGGAATGCAGGCCAGTCATGGGTCAGACGGCGTTGGTTCGCTATTGGGGCTACAATGTTCCTGGGGTTTGTGCTGTTGAGGAGGATATTGGGCGATGGAGTGGATTGATAGTGCAAAGGTGATTTGCGAAGCGCAAAGCAAGCTTTCAGTAGAAGGGGCCCGCTCCTCGAGCTACTTGTACATCGAGCATTGAAGTCGAAGCCGGGGAGGTGGCTGCTTCAGGACCTATCTTTGGTGGAGCAGCTGTGCGGATTAATCCATAGACCTTGCAAAATTATTGTAGCCCTGTAGCTGGCATGCTAAGTGTACTAGTGAGTAGCAAATATACACCTCTTCCAATCATTACGACCTTACCTTGATCTTATTAAATGAAGGCTGCGATGATGAGAACTGAATCCACCATAATGTAAAGTTTCAAGATCACGAACCTTTTCAGAATCATTGCCGAAGCTGAGCTTCCCTGGATATTCGCATATGGGGTCGGAGAACAGTAATGCAACTTGCATAAGAGGACCGGCTGAAACCCGGAGCTAGCTAAATTAAGCAAGAGTGCCGCCATTGGATGTCGCTTGAAGCAAACCACGAAAAATTGGTTTCCTGATAGTCCTCCAATGTACATGCTTCATGTGCACAGCTCACCAGCACAAAGCCAAAGAAGATAATTGTATCACCAAGCTCAGGTTTGGAGAAGGCAGAAACATAATACTTCCCCACCATACATGATATCCGTCTGGCGTTCCCTTCGAACAATGGCTGTGCCCAAGATGACCCAGCTGCAGTCCGGCACAGGGGTGAACATTGTTCTGAAAGCAGATCAGGGCAGTGGAAAACTCACCACTGGCCGAGTCGCCGACATACTCACCCGAGGCGATCACCCTCATGGTATCAAAGTCCGCCTCATAAATGGACAGATCGGACGCGTGCAGTCACTCTCCAATTCTACAAAATCTGGGCATCAAGATTCTTCGGTTGCTTCACAGCCCAGCTCCAGCTACGATGCGGTAGGCATGCCACAAAAGCAACCCCTCAGCGTAACTGCAGTTCCAAACGGAGGCCGGTGGGGTATGGCCCAAGACGTACGTGAAGATGGACATGATCCCGAGTCGAGGCCAGAGTCGAGCAGTCTGTTCGACTATGTCCGCCCACCTAAACAACGCAAGGGAGCTGCTAAGACTCAGCCCGGAGATTCTGAAAGCCAGAATGCATTGCAAAGTCGTCTGGAGGCTGAGTTCCCAAAGCTGGACTCGGCTCTCATTGCTGCGATTCTGGCAGACTATCCTACCGTCGAAGATGCAAGGGGAGTACTGAAGGGCTTATCGTGACAGCACAGACCTGGTGTAAGAGGTCATAAACTTCGAGGATCATTGCAGTTTTACTGATTCGCTCATCATGTCAAGAAATTTACGATCAAGCTGTGCCTACTAGACCCAAAAGGAGCTTGCAGATCTGATATGCCACAGCTTGCACGGAGAAGCCACCAAAATCGTTTCCATTTTACCCATAGTTCCTACGCTCCAACAGAGGCGAGGTAAAGCAAGCCATCCACGGTGCCCGACTTCACCTCAATATGTGTCTTTATTCTTTTTGTTCCATCTGGGACGCTCAACATTCCTACACTGGCGCAATTGCTGCACTGGTTATCTCCCGCATCGAGTGTCCGCCATGCCTGTACATTTCCAACCATGTCAGCTGTTTGGGCCTTAATCTCCAAGCTCTGAGCTGCCAATGGCGTTCGGGAATCCGAATTTACCAGGACCGCCTTGACGGAATACTGCTGTCCAACAGCAGGGCGGAAACCTGTCTGGACCAAACCTCCCGTTGATCTGCCGTTTGCTAATAATTTGGCGATCTGGACAAAGTTCTCTTGGCTAACACACCATGCAATCGATGCATAGTAGCCTTCGCTCTCCCGGTGTACCCCTGATCGGCCCTCCATGCAGATCTGGGCTGTGCGACACTCTCCCCAATGGAGGCCGCTGCAAAGAGGGACTCCTCGTCGAGGTCTGCAGACAAGACTCCATTGTGCAACGCTGTGAAATCGAGCGCACCGAGAGTAAAGGAAGTCATGGCCGTCAGGGCAATCCCTGATGGGGCGGTTTTCGGCTCGCTTTGAAAATCTGGAGACAGGTGCTGGGCGATGGTAGAAGACAGAGACGCTGTTAAAGAAGTCATCGCCCGCGGAGTTGACAATGGCGAAGTCGAAGGCAATCCTAAAAGCGTGGATTGTCAGCCTCCAGAGACACTCTTGACCGCCAATACAGTAAATGTGCTGGGCCATACTCGGTTCCTCCTGGTTGCGTGTCTTTCAGGTGGTTGATGGCTCGAATTCCTAGACTCGTTCGCAGAGCATCTTATTCGCTGCAGTGCGACTCTACCCCTGAACGAATCCAACGTAGGTTTGGGGGGAAGGAGAAAGCGGGATGCGGACTCACTCACTGCCCGGCGCGAATATTACTTTCTTTCAGCGGCTCGAATACCTTTCCACCTTTCCTACTGATAGCGAAAAGATAAAGAGCTGCACCTGGCAAAACGCTTAGGATAAGCAAGATATTCGACCATACCGAAGTATTCACCACCGCCATCATTCTTAGAACGATCAGCGATGACGCAACTCATGCCAGCCTACGGTTGACTGGAAGAATGCTGCAGAACCTTGCATATGCGTCTCCGACGAAATTATGAAATCTATACCCCCTCACCAAACGAAAAGCCTTGAACCTTTGGATACACGACAGTATTCGAGTCAGAATTGAGATTATATGACTTGGTGCCCCGTACGTATAGACGGGCCACAGACCTGAAGCCGCTAGTCCTGTATTTCCTTATAGAAGACAGCAACACATGTGCGCAAGGTCACACTTCGATACCTACCTAGGCCATTAACAGAACTACGGCACTTGGTCACCTTGAAGATGCGTCAGAGGGCAAGCGCTTTCACCGGCGCGTGTGGGCAACCTATCGACAGCTGCAGCTTCAGCTCTTCCCGTCTATTTCAAAAACATCCGCTTCGTCAGACTTTTCCTCTAGCATACCCTTCCTTCCACTCACCACTCCGCTCTAGGTCCTCCCGCCTTTCACAAGAGCACTCTTCACTAGGTAGAATCTAAGGCTGCTTCGCAAGGTTTATAGCTGCTGAGACGACATCTCATAGATTATCGACATCGAGGATCGTTCTGGTACCTTCCACTACTCAATACTCTTTCTTACTCGTCTGCGCTAAGCGCGCTAGCATGCTCCACCTCTCGGTCAAGGTCATGAACTCACCATGTGGCAGGAATCTTCACGGGCAGTAGGGTTGAAGTGCAGCTCCCGATAGCAATACGCGATTCGCTGCGCAGATAGGGACTTCTTTTGGAGTTTGAGAGATCATCCCTGGTCTTGCTCTTGGACGGCAGCAGGGCGGAGACAGAGTTGACTGAAGTTCGGGGGTTACAAGCAAATTAGGCTCCTACTTATTTGGCCTGTACATTCTATCTCTCGTAAGATCTCACTGTCGGTCCTGTATCGTTTCAATGCTCGGGATATTCTTCTGTAACCTTCATCACAGGACATCATGCTTGAATTTTTTTTTATGCAACATCTTATAGCACTGACGAGGCTTGGGAGGTATCCACTCTAGCTCTGTCAGTGGAGAGGTAGGTCTACTTTCTGTCTGATGTGATCAGCTCGCTAAGATGGATATTCTGAGATACAGCAGAGCAGGCTGGGCAGGCGGTGATGCTTTGTGAAGAGTTGGAATACTTCTTCATGCTGCCTTGCTTATATTATCGCCATTGGGAAAGCCTTTGGATTCTCGTTCAGGCAATGCTGGTTTGAGCATGTTTTGATCTAGAACTTCTTACGATTCTCTATTTGATCGGCATTGAGCAGTTGTAGTCAATACTATTGTAGAGATTTGTCAATAAAAGAAGAGATTGTGTTCGAGCCGGATTGGCGATGAATTGCGGGTCTTGAGCACGATTGCGAAGAGAGGGGCTCGGCTTGATTATAAGTTCCTCGGAGTGCGGACTGGAAGTTGCCTTGCTTTTCGATCAAAGTTAGCGGAGAATTGCAGGTAAGAGGTCTAGATCTTTGTCGCCCACTGTTTTTCCTCCTCTTGCATTCGTCTCTTTATGGCCCACCCTCCCAATCTGTTTCGTCCCTGCCGCTTAGGTATATGGAGTTTTAGGCGATCTCGAAGGTTCTAGTGACCCTTTCGGTTGACCTTTGTTTAGATCTATCACCGGTGGCCTCTATTGATTGAGGCAGGCGAGCTGGCCTCCGGCCCAAGCACCTGAATATATTTATAGCTCTATTGAGCGAGGCGCAAGACAAGCTTTGCACCTCGATGTGCATGTTCGATGTAGAAGCTGCAGCGGAGTGGTTGAGTTGACCCTCAATTATACTGATAATTTCGAAGCCGGCGGCCCGTCTCTTGCGCTGCATCAACGGCGCAGGTTTTCAGTTTTCAGTTTGCAAGAGTCATTATAGCTTCACTAACAGTCAATGATGAAACTATTGAGTCCTGCATGGAAGATTTAAAATCATGGAATCAGCGAACGACTTCATCCCGGCAAGAGGTTCCAAATCAGCAAGAGATTTTGGATCATCAAGGGACTCCAAAACAGCCTGATGCGGATCACGTAATCCGGGCGCGAGTCTCATTTTCCACCTATCATTCACGCGTATCAAACGATTCGGGCGTTACAATCAATCCGGCCGGATCTCTCAATGAGATACCCGACCGTGACAGAAATCCGAACAGAGAGGTTCAACGAGTCAACGCTTTGCGGCTACTGCTTGTGGATGCTATGATAAAAATGTACAAACATGCGTTTGGGCGGTATCGATTGCAACAAGAATTGCTGCGAAGCCAACACAGAACACCCCAAAGTTCCAAAACAGGCTGTCGCCAAAGACCGAAGGAAGCGCCAAAGGCAACATCAACGGCGACGAAGCAGCAGTCCTGGAAGCAAAAAGAAGGCCACAAGGGCACTTCGCAAACAAAAGCGCGAAGCAATGAGAAGAGAAGAGGGAAGCGGGTTGATCACATTCTAAATAGTATGTGAGCGACCCAGCCACACCCCTTAATCTCCGCATTCTGGCACTAGCCCGCCTGTCTTGCAGGCCTCTTTATATTGCGGGAGCTACTCCCTGGCGCTCCAGGATTGACAGCCAGCGCGATTTCTACAGCTTAACAGCTCCAGAACAGAATGAGCGATTGTACAGCTTCGCAAAGAAAATCTGCAAGCGAAAACAGTTCGTCTTCTGCCGTTTCCAGCAACTCATTGTCTTCCATGCCCTTGTCCTGCTAGAAGAACAGCTGCAGTACGACTACAAAGACGACAAAAGTAACGACGACCAAGCAGTCTCGTGTAGCAAGAACCTCGGCCAAGCCTTCAATGCTTACAGTAAGTTGCGCCACTGTCGCTGACATCACCAATTCCTGCAGCATCGTTCACAGCGGTAGTCGACGTAATCAGGGCCTTCCAGACTCTCGAACAGATCAAGCCGCCTGAACGCAAAGACATCAAGCCTATGAGCGCCAATCTCGCTCACAAGCTCCACGAACCTCATTATTGGGATGGTCCAGATGCACTGCATTTACTGGACCTTGCAGTCTTCCCGAAAGCCCCTCGCACCGAACCTGAAGCTCCAAATGCGGTGCGTACAGATTCTCTGCGACGTTATCTTCAGGCTCGAGTACCCACGTCCCTCTTGGACATAGACGGCAAGACGGCGCGGGAGTTGCTGAAGGAGGACGCTAAAGCTGGCGGCAGTACGTACAATGTTCCCACAAAGTTCAGCACAGCATACAAAACAATGATATCTAACATACAATACAGAAGGAACCCGAGAAATGCGGAACGACATTCTTGCCAGGATGAGATCCATGCACATCTCGCCCTTCACGGACTTCCTCGCCCGGATGCTCATGTGTCTCTTCGGTGGCATCTCCCTGGTTGCACCTATCATTGTGTTGGTCTTCGTCAAAAGTTCGTTGACCTTGACATTAGTCTTGACGGTCGTCTTCGTGCTGGTCGTGGCGTTGATGCTGCCTTTGGTGTGCAGGTCGTCGACGCCGAATGAGGCGCTGCTGGCTGCAACGGCCGCATATGCGGCCGTATTGGTGGTTCTTGATGCTAATGCTTCGGTAAGTGTGAGAGGGTCTTGAGCTGACACTTGGTGAGTGAGCAATGCCCTAATCCTGCGTCTTTGGCATTCTTGACGCCAACAGCAGAGACGGAGGCTGTCGATGCGGTCATTAGGCAAACCGGATGATACTTGAGTAGAAATCTTACCCTGTGTGTTTGAGATTTCTGTCTCAAGACTGCAATCGAGAGCCCTGCATGACAGGAGGGCTAGTGCCAAGAGACGGCAAATTAAGGGCTTGAGTATCGGGCCGCCTACATACTATTTAGTATGGCGATTGCCCGGTTGCTCATTTTATTATCTTGCCTCTCTTTGATGCGTCTCCTTGATCAGCGTCTCTTTGAGTGCACATCTACACATCAATTCTTAATAAATCTGACAGAGATGCACGTTCTGCCTCCTGCTTTTGGCATACACAAGCCACTTTGATTATTGGAGAAGTTGAGCCTCTCTTTGTGCTTCTAGTCGCACTTGCTTACTGGCCGTTACTTCTTATAACCGAGTCTTTTGAGGTTAGTATAGTTTCTTACGCGTTATCTATCTACCACACTTGAGATTGACGTTGCCTCTTACAATTGATCGCTCTTGAGACCCTATTTTCGTTCTTGAGGTCCTATCATTGTCCTTGAAACTCTATTACACCTGAGATTGACGTTGCCCCTCACCTTTCACCGCCCTCGAGGGGTATTACACCTGAGATTGGTGTTGTCTCTTACGGTCTTTATTGTCGTTGGCATTTTATACACTGCGAGGAGTTAAAGACTTTATTCTTTTTCTTTTGCTGCGTTGTCGAGATTCTGGGACGCTGCAACATATCTCTGGTAGCCGAGCGCCGATCTTCGATGGCTTGGTCTTGAAATTTAAAAAAATTTGGCAACATAGTGACAGTTTTATGAGTTCTTGTGTGGCTAGACTTTATATAAACAGACTATCGCTGTGCTCGCCTTGACCCAAGCACAATATAGATACACTTCTTTCATAGCCGACAACGCAAGCAATAGCAGAGCCCTACATAACAGAGAGACTAGTGTCAAGAGATAACAAAACCAGAGATTAAGTATTGAGCCGTCTACATACTATCTAGTATGGCAATTGCCCGAATTCTTAATCTTAGTATTTTGCATCTCTTTGATGCGTCTCTTTGACCCATCCACCTACTCCATTTTTGCCTCCACTTGCGTGGGTGAGGGGGAATTTGGCGGCATGGTGGCAGTCCCATTGGTTCTTGTGCGGCTAGGCTTGATTAAAGCAGACTGTCGCTGTGCCCGCCTCGGCCCAAGCACAATGTATATACTTTTCTTTTACAGCCGGCGACGCAAGCAGTAGCCTAGCCGGTGAGCGCCGACATCTAAGCAAGCCTGGAGAAGAGGATCTACCTTGTGGAGGAACTTATCAAATCCGCAACGGCAACAAGTATTCAACATGTCAACGGCGCGATGTATGATGACATAGTGGGCCCTTGGACCTCGATAGACTTGATTGATCTTTCGTATCTGCACTACACATATAGCTATCAGTCAAAGATCGCGATTTACTTGACGAGGCAGACAGGGAATCCCAAAGTATATGGAAAAGCCCCTTGCAGTAAGAGACAGGTTATGCGAAAACAAGAATGTGTTGCATGCCGATATTCGGCTACTCGTGTGTCCTTACAGAAGTACGAGGCCCTTTGCAAAAGTCTCCGTCCACCCTCTAAAATCAAGCGATGAAATTGCGCTCTTCCCACAACACTCTTGACCAACTATAACCACAGATAAAGTATTCAAAAACTCACTGACTAGACATGAGATAATAGATTTCTTGAATTTCGAGTTTTAGCGAATTTGAGACATGTTGTATAGCTTTAAAAATGTCGCTGCGTAAGAGCAAAGCTTTTGATGTTCTCGCTTGATTTTGACAGGTGGACGGAGACTTTTGCAAAGGGCCTCGTACCTGAAAAGCACAATAAGAGCATAAAGTAATTGAGTAGATCATGTGAATCTGCATAGATCAGGTCCGCAACTGCCGAGATAGTCTATCTGTGCCTACCATACATTCTTCTAGCCTTAGATCGCACAATCATCCACGTCGAACCGCGGACCAGAGCAGCCTCTGAAATGGCGCTCTTTCAATAATCGAAGTAATCGAGTGTAGGCTATATCATGCCCGCTGTGGCCGTCAAGGATTGCAGTGCAGCTGTGCAGAGAAGTGCCTAGAAAGCAGGGAGGCGTGATTGAGATGTCCATCAGGTGGGTAGAGTTACCCATGTTTCATCGGGCTGGTATCTTTATATACAAGGGACCGAGAGCTGGTCCTGCTGGACTCACAGTGGGCAAGAATATTCCCTGCACATAATATAACCAATTATGCTCAACGTACTTCATCAAAGCTCTGAAGCCCAGAACCACGACCATCGCATGCCATGACCCCCATACGACTTCCGCCTCTTCCATATACATACACATCTCCCTCCATACTCCCTTCCCCCGCCCGCCATCATCCCTCCTCTCAACTCTCCCATCTGCGTCCGCGATCTCAAACCTCCCCTCACTTTCTACTAAATACATTCCCCTAAACCCCGCAACTCAATCCCCACTCTAATCCTCGCTATGTCAAGCGCCCCAGCTTGAGATCGAAATTCTGAGCGTATCTCTCAAATTTGAGAACTCGACGACCGGGAGGGTCAAATCGAGCCTTCCTGCGGGGAAAGCTGGGAGGATGGAATTAGAATGGCGGCAGGTATTCATACGGTTCAGCACAGTCAGAGTTCAGCGTCCGGACTCTTCGTTACAGGGCATCCTGCTTTAAGATTGCTTCTCTGTAACGTTGTATAGTGTTGATGGAGTTTAGAGCCTTTTACTCTGGTTTTGACAGATGATAGGCAAGCGGAGTTTATTGAGGAGGGTGCTATTCATGTTGGGAAGGCTTTGTGAAGAGTGGGAATATGATTTCTATGCTTATTTATTTGCGTGTTGCCAGCGTACAGGCTTTTGAAATGTTATTCTGGATGTGGCTGAATCGATCTATGGACTGATGGACTACCTATGTCGGACAAACAGATATGCTTGAAAGGGAATACTGCTGGTGGCGCTGGTCGATATACATTCGGTGTATTTGGGATAAGATGCAAAATACGTGTTGAGACTGGAAAGAGAATGTGCATACCAGAGTCGAGTCAAGATCTTCGGCTTTAGTTCAGATTTGGGGGAAAGGGTAGAGGAATGCTTGAGATGGCATAAGCTGCTTTGCTCTGAGGGGGATGAGGGATTTGCTGAAGCCTAGAGGGGCTTCGTGGCTGGTGATATTGCTTCGTATTTGGATAGGTGGGTCAGGTGGTTTAGAAGCTATTGATAAAACAATTCACAGGGGATTATGAGACTGTTGGGTTCAGCGTTGTAAGTTACTTGGAGTCCATTCGCTGGGATAAGATGGGGTCAGTAATAGTCTTTCCGTGAAGAACGGTGAATTTTGAACGTTGGAAGTACATTTGTGCTCCAGTTTGACAGTCTAGCCGCAACCTTTAGACGCCCCCGACACTCTTTCCCATGCTGTCAGTAGATTACTACTCCATCGTATCAAGTTTAGCTTCCAATGCCGCTGCCATGCCTGTTGCTCCAGCTGACGAGTGCCTGCCATAGTCCCTCTCACCTGGCGGGAGGACCGAATAGGAACAGTCCTGTTAGACTGTCGGAAGGCTTGTTGACGGGATAATGATGGGCTCGGAACCAAGTGACTACCCATTGCTAAAGCGGCAAATTGTTGGAGAACATCAACAATCTAGGTAGAGCGCCTCCGAGCCGTAATTGGAGATCCTCCATTCATGCGGTTGCAACGATAGTATACCTTGTGCGACTTCTTTCAGGTGCTCTAAAGTGAGCTTTTGCCGTGCAAGAATTCTTTCGAGATTTTCTTTAGGCAGCTTCTGTTCGACGTTGGCAACCTTTTGGAGGGATTCCAATTCGTTTAAAAGTTGCCCATTGAGGTAGGAAGCACAAGCTAGCTTATCCTGCAAAGCAGTGAGAACAGAGTCATCCTGGGTGACCGCTCGAGCTTCTTTGTCCACGATTTCTTCGAGAGCCTTCTTATAGAATTCCCACAAAGGGAGTACTGCTGCGACATGTTGTTTGAGGTGTAACACAGATGGCTCACCAATCTCATCGTTTCTCATGGAGAAGAGAGAACTGAGCAATTCACCATACCACCACGGCGACCCACAAATTTGTCCAAGTTGGAGAAGAGCTGTAGCAATCCCAACGTCAGATCTTCCCCTCGCATAATTTCCTAACTCGTGGCTTGACCAAGCTCGCACGTGAGGTATGAAGGACATAACGGCCAAAGAAGGATCTTTCAAGGTACGAGCCAATAGCGCGAGCATTGTTGTGGCTGATAGCCAAGCTTGACACCGAGTATGATGATCTTGCCGCTCTTTAGCCCATGCGTGCAGTAAAGAATGAAGGGACATCTCGCTAAACCCGTGGCATTCCTCGATTTTGACGATTGATAGAGACGCGAGTATCGAGCGGGCATTGCGCCATCGTGTTCGACCGCCAGGGATTGACCACTTCCTCTGGAGATATCCAGGTAGCCTTGGGATATATTTCCGAATGCCTTGATCATTTGTTGAGCCTGTCTCTAGGACGTTCGAAGCAAGATTGGAGACGAAGTCGAACATTCTCCCGGAAAGCCCATTGTTGTGGAGAAAAGCAAGGATGTGAAGAAGCTCCAAAGCATCTATATTGTCCTGCGACTGAGAGTTCTGGAGGTACTCTGCGGAGATTTCGAATGTTGCATAAACATTCCCGTACGTTGACAGCACTTGATCGGAGTGAAATCCAAGGAGCCGCTGCTTTTGCTCCCGAAAGAGTGTTGGATATTCTTCAATTGTGCAAAGATTGCTCCTGATTTAGGCGCCTGCCTGGATTATCGCGAGTGTGTGTGATTCAAGAGCTTCAACGATGGCGGTAGCAGCCTGAGCCACTATTTCCCATCGATTCTCTGATATCTGAGCAGCCCGAAGAAGCAAGCTTCGAGCAAGCTCTGGCGCGAGACCGTCCAACATCTGGCTTCCCACGGTTCCGTATATGACGCACTCCGGTATACGTGTAGTAATCAAAATATCGCCTCTCCTACCAGTAGGCCGGAGTAAGCATTGCTCAAAGGGAGTCAAGAAGTTGATCCATAAGATAGTCTTAGAACGAATGCTGCTAGTGAAAGGTCGAAGATACCCAGAAATAACATACTCCTACGATATCTTCATTCGCTCGCTTCAACAGCTTGATCATCTGTGTCCCAACGCTCAGCCATGACGCAAGGTCCGCTCCACAATGCGGCACTCCGAGGAACATAACGCCAACTGTGTGATGCTCGACCTGACGAAGATGTTCCTCGGCATTTCTTGAATGATTGAGAGCACACTTAGTAACAAGCCCGCCGAGACTGTGAGAAACGAATATAATCTTTCTGTCCTCTGTATGAGAGTCTCTCCGAACTCGCTCAAGACTGCGGACCAGGTGCTCGGCATGGTTGCTTAGTCGACTGTTCGATGCTGGCTTCCAGATAATATTGATATCAGAATCGTAGCCAAAGCTCAGAATACGAGCGTCCTTGATGTCACGCCCTAAAAGTGCGCTTGGCCAATGTACACCTGCCTCCTTGTGAAACCATGTACTGTACGCATTGCCTGTCAGTCCATGGACGAAAACAATGTCAGTATTCGCCGGAGTCTCAGCGCTACCATCATAAAGCACCTTGATGCCGTAATTGGGGCCTGGTCCGATGGCGGATGGAGTCATAGAACTTTGAATTGGTCCGTTTGTTTGCAATGCCTTAGCGGAAGGATCGTGGGGCCCTGCATGTGGACTCGAGCTGGTCGACCGCAGCAAGCCCTTGAATGTCGGAGTCATTTCTGCTTCGAGAGTTTGCGAACATAAGTTCGACGAGAAAGAGATATACTCGAATTTAATCAGGTTCTGGTTTCAACAGGGACGATTTTGATATGATTGATTGAGGTGATCGACCAATCAGCGTTCCCTAAAGCCCCCTGATCTGATTCGATAGCCTTTCCTGGTTATCAAAAGTATCATATCTATTTTCGGGAAATTCTGCAGCACAGCCTTGTTCGTCGGCACCTACGACGAAGCCACCGACGGCCACATCCCCTTGATGGAACATTGAGCTCCTACGTGTGAATCTCAAGATGGCGCTAGAATATTGTTGTGACCTATGTGCTTAAGCGCTTGTTTGAGAGGAATGGATGGGAGAGCCGGCAACAAAGATTGGCTGAATGGAGTGTCTTGGGGTGGACCAACTGACCAATGCCTCCCAATCGCTGGGGTTAGCTATACTTAGCTATACTGTCACCATTCACCAAAGGTTTCAGATCTCGCACCCCTTGATTTCGGCCTTGAGGGTGCTTCGGAGCCTACGATCATCGCTGTTTCGGGTTTGCGACGCGTGATCGAGCCTATTCGCCATCGCGACATGAAAAGTCGAGAGAATGCTTGCATAAGATCCTAATCCCACCAAGATCTGGTGCGCCGGACCGAGGGTGTCGGACGAGTAAAAAAATTGAACGTATTATCCCCACATGCCACCTTCTCCTCCGCCGGTGTAGAGCTCCTCCACAAGACATCTTTCTACACAGAGATTACGATGCACCTTGATGGTCTGACTGTTAGGCAAGGTTGGAGAGATGCCAGTGTTGGGAACCTGGTAGCATGACTCGCACCACCATCTTTTGCAAGCTTGACACCACCGATCGCAGAGGGACTCTTCGCAACGAGCGAAGAATGCTGATACTCCACTTTCACTCGTGAGAGGTGTCTGTGCTGCTCTCATTGTGGACGCATACAATGGAGGTGGTGAAACAAGAGGTAGCTGTTCAACAGGAGACAGTCCTGAATAGGCAGCACCCTCGGGGGCGCTGTGGCATGAGGCACAACCCCTTAGGCTGATAGTGGCAATCTTCGGCCGCACACATTTGTCAAGACAATGCCGGCAAAGCACAGCATCAAATGAGATGGTCCCGGCACAAGCCTGTAGCAGATCTGCCCAAGTCTGTTCGACGGCAAAAGGGTAAAGAATTCGCCCGCGACCATTGTACCAAGGGTCGATACCGTTGCCATGTGAGGCTTGTGCGCGCTCTATAGGGGTATGAAAGTCTCTCGTCCCAAGCTGAGCCCCTGCAGTGGTGGTGACTCCTGCCGCCGGAGACTGCATATCTTCGGAGCTCGAATTTGATGTCGATAGGGGATTGAAGTAATAAAGCCCTTGCAACTTAGGAGAGCCTTCTGGTCTCGAAGACCTTATGAGATATCTCAAGACTCTCTGAACAGCATCCTCACTAAGTAATCTCACCAGCCGAATCGAAAGAAGTCGAATGTTGAACGCCTCCGTGCACAGGACCTCGCTGAAGATCGCGCTTGGGAAGTTGAGCCCGTCGAGCACAAGCGTCGTGACGTCCTGGAGCACAGCCTTCTGTCGGAGGAAATCAAACACATTTAAAGATCTTGAGCATAATGATCTCTCGGGGTGAGGCTGCCCGCTCTCCAGCCTCTGTAATCGGTTCCATATAATGTCTTGACCTCCGACCGCGGAGGCCGACCGTGGGTGGTAGATAACTTCAAATATCTGAAGACACCAGGCGTATTATATATCAGGCGGGCAAATGACCTTGAAGTGCCGGCTAGAGCTAGCAGCGCAGAGGCAGGTAAGACTGGGCAAGCCTCGAGGAGAATTAAATGGTTTGATAAAACATGCCGGAGAGTCAAGGAATCGCTTCCCTGAGACATGGACGCATCTGTTGATAGCAAAGATAGCGCTAGAGCAGCCTTTCCGAAAGAGATTCGTCGATTGCAACTTGCTTCATGGGATCAGACTGACACTCGCAATGGAGGTGCTTGGTTAACTGTGTATGGAGGCGTGATCTAGTAATAATACTTAAAAACGGGATGCCAAAGCGCTAACCCGATCAGTAGTAGCTTTGCAGACTCCATGCAACTTCAATACAGAACAAGTTGTGGACTTTTGAGTGTTCCCCGCCATCTCTTCCAATACCGTCTTTGATGGCGTTTGCGTGAGAAGTTCAAGGGCGAAGAAGTCTTGCAACGATTTAACTGGCAGGATTTAACAAAGAAGACTAATGAATCATTAATAAGCGACGGACCATGCTACACCTGGCAGCATTACAGCGAAGGACAAGAACATAGCACGCGGAGGCTTGAGGTAATGTACTGGCAACCAAAGAAGCTGTTGGGTCGTATTGGTGGTCCGGACCAGGTCGCGCAGCGAGCGACTCTGGCAAAAGCTTGAACTTACTGACCAACATGTCATCAACCAACGCTAGCTTGATGGCACTGCCATGGCTACCACTTCGGCAAATCGTCGACGAGCTCGTCAATCATCTCGGGTTGGGCAAAGTGTTGACTCTAAGAGCCGTTTGCGGTAAACAAACACGACGAACACAAAGGAGTCACAACGAATACTGACCGCAGAAGGGCGGTTCAATTACGAAATCTTAGATGTTATACTAGCCCGCAAAGTCATCTGCGTGCGTCAAGGCTGTAGACACGGCAACGGATACTTTCCGTGGATAGAAAGGCCGATAATGGCCAAATTGTTGCTCCTAAGACTCAACAGCGCCCCATGTGACGAGGTTCCTCATCTGTACACAATCGATCGAATCGCTCAGACGGTACAAAAGCTTTGCACAGATCAGATCGATGTACCACAAAGCCGCATTACAGAGGCCCTTTTGACGGCCGCAGTGTTCCATCTAGGCCCCTTCAGTACTGCAGGAATGATGATTTCAGATAGTAGCATGTGCACAATCAAAATTTCGAGCATGACTCAAGTCACATCCTTGCTGCCGCGGCGTTTCTCGGAAAATCGGATGTCGTGGCATCTTTGCTTCGCAAGGGCGTGGACGTCGATACGAACAGCGCGTACTTTGGTTTCCCATTGAGGGCGGCAGCGGGGCGAGGACACGTCGAAGTGGTGCGGTTACTGCTCGAGCAGGGGGCCAACGTCAGCAACACAGGTGGGCTCGCGCTGCATTGCCATGGTGAAGATACCGCACTGCAAGCAGCCTCCCGAAGAGGCGATGACACGATCGTCAGACTTCTTTCAGAGTCGATATACGGACTCCAGACTGCGGGAGTCGCCTACGAGAATGCGGTATTGGATGCCGCGCGGCATGGTCATGTCAATCTGGTCAATTACATGCTCGAGAGATACAATTCTGCCAATCGCAAAGGCCTACAATCGGAAATTCTAGTGGTGGCTGCTGGTATCGGTCATCTTCAATTGGTCCAGACGATACTGGACAATGGAGTTGACGTCAATTACACAGGGTTCGGGTATATACACGTACTAACAGAAGCTGCCGCCGGCGGCCACGCTCTCATTGTGTCTTTGCTACTGGAGAAGGGGGCCCTTTTCAATTCGAAAGGGCATGACAGAGGTGCCATCAACCGGGCAGTGAGATACGGTCACCAGGATGTTTTGCGAGTCCTCCTTGACAATGGTGCCGACGTCAATGCAGATTCTGGAAGCGGATTCCAGAATCCACTGTACGAGGCAGCGATGAGTCAACATGTGAGTATGATGCGACTTCTCCTAGATAGAAGAGCCGATATCAAAGCTTTCGAATGTGGAGAGAGTGCTTTCGATCGTGCAATTATGATGGGGTATGAGGAAGTGATCCGTGTCCTGGTCGAAGCTGGAGTCGACATCGACAGTACCGGTTACGATGGGGAACCAGCCCCAATACTCACTGCGATGATGTATGGACAGGATCGTGTGCTCAAGTTGCTGCTAGAGCTTGGCGCGAAGAGAGTGGATCCACTGACAAGTGATTCGGCCGAGAAATTTTTAGATGGTACCTATCCAAAGTATGTGGGGAATCCTCCACCTCTGCTTCGACCTTGAGAGGAACAAACATACTCGATCATTCCATCTTCATTTTTAAGTTCCATTTCTTCTAACTTCCTCATCGACTGTTGCAAAAACGCACGCGACCTTTGCCATCGTTTCTCTTCCCATTTTCCAAGCATCTCGTCATGGAGTCCCTGGAACCTATTGACTGATTTGAAGAACGAGAAAAATGATGAAGTAATATGCTCGGACACCCTACGGTGCTACATGCTCCACGCTGGGTATGCAATTCGAGTTCAATGATATTCCCTTGGGCATACTTCAAAACAAGTAGCAAGATACACAGAGATAGATGAATTGCTGGGCGACCACAAAGCTCGGCTGAGCGTTTTCCTCAGTACTCAGACCTTATGTCAAAAGAGTCTTTGCCATAAGGCTGAGCGTATGACCTGAAACCTTATCGTAATCACTTCAATCATCTCACAGCCAGACCACCTCGATCGCAATAAGTATAGCAACGGTCACCCTAGGAATTAAAAGCCAGATATCATCCCTAAGCCTCGAAGCACCTCTCCCGAACTGTAAGAAGGTGCACTGCTGTTGGCGCTCGCATTGTCCCCCATTAATATTCCTCGACTTCCTACCCCACTCGTTCGACATGGCAAATCTATCATTGGTGAAGCACCAGCGCTAAAGGCAGACATTAACAGGGTTCCAAGGCCTTGCTCAGAGGCCGTTGATGGGGGAATGGTCGAAGATCCCACTTGCGTTTCTCCCAAGTCGGTTGAAACGGGAAACGTCGAGAATCCTATACGTAAACCATGAGACCCAAGCGAGATCACAGTACCAGAGATCGTGACTGTTGGACCTTTGGCAGAGAGTTTGACTGCAAAGAGACCATACAAGTAGGAGCACTCGTGGCGGTTAGAAAGACTGATCCCATAAAGCAAGAGGCGACAGATCCGCTAGCAGCTTGCCTTGTCATAGGGCTGAGCCCATCGCTGAAGAATAAGATAAGGTAGCTACCTTGTGGGTGATGCTATATTATGTTTACTTACCGTAGCGTCATTCGCCAGCCTGGAAGTTTTGAAAGATACTTATGCTGCAAATGGACAACTAAAGTAGAGATCAGGACGCGACAAGTCCATATTCACCACAATCACTCATTTTACAGTAAAGCTTGTGCTCCGTGGGAGCTAGCTATTAATCTATCAGCGATAATCTATCTCATGGTCACTCGCATTAAGAAGCTCAAGACATAGCGACCAGTAACGAAGGGAAGCCCAAGATATAGCACTCAGCAGAAGTAGGTAGCCCTGGCAGTTCAGACGCTTATTCGGCAAAATCGCCCCCGTCCTCCACCTACTGCCCCTTCGGCTTTGGTTCAGCCATCTTTGACCAGTCCTGCGGGACATTGATCATGAATCCTCCCATGGAGCCTGGAGGAGTCAGTGTGTGCCTACAGGGGAAATTGACTTGTAGCTACTGCTTGCTCACCTCCACTAGCTGCACCACCGTCACCCATAGACATCATAGTGTCAATTAACCCTTTGCTCCTAAAGTCCCACGTGGTACCGTCATTCTTATACTCAGTCAATCCTTTCTCCATCTGCACCTTGGCCTCGTCGAACATTGGCGTCTTCTTGAGCGTTGTACGTAGCATTTTCAGGTCGTCTTCGGAGATGTGACCGCCGAGCTGCATACTGGCCGCTCCCAGCAAGATGATGCCGTGCTTCCACTTCTTGGCTTGGTACTCCTCGAGAAGTTGGTGGAAGACGCCATCGTTGAGCTTAGCGACCACATGCTTGTGGTTCTCCGGGTGGTAGAGGTGGACGTCTGGCTCGTTGATGCGCTTTCCAACATCGCTGGAAATTTCGTCCAAGACGTCCAGGTCACTATCGGACTGGAAGAGACCGTAGCCCCAGGCGCCCATCGTAAATGAGGGGTCGTAGTGGTCGAGGATGGCTGGTATCTACCTTAAACATTAGCGTTTCGACTGCCTCTAGCAATGAACAAGGAAGAATACACTCTTTTGACGAAATATGGGTTCAGAGAGTGGATTGGCTGAGGAGATGTTGGAGAAGGTGGCAAGTTCGGAAAGTATTGAAATAAAGTGGATATGTGTGGCCGGAACGGGAGATCATATACTGCCGAGCATCATGTGAAGGAAACTACGATCGCTGTCCAATTTGCGTGATGTGAACTAATGAATGAGATGTCAAAGAGATCAAACATTCACTTCTTGCTTTTCTCCCAGTACTGCAACACGCTACTTGCAAACAATCAGCTTCAACTGAAGTTTTCGTCAACATAGAGCTTCATCAAGTATTCTACGCTCACTCCCTTTGTCGGGATAAGATTGCAAAGCAAGACCTTGTTGAGTCAGCTGTCGCGCTGTCCTCTCAAATCGAGTAGACACAATACTCGATCTCTAAAACCTTTCAGCCAGATTGTTGACCGTGCTGTAGTTGCCGCAGATCCTCTAACTTTTGACGAGTAAAATGCTGGTCCAGTCCGCCTGCAGCCACACCGTGAACATCCCAAACGTTCAAGCTGGCTGTGAAGCCAGTATGACGTCCAACAGCAGACCCAGAACTCCGATACTGAGTAATTTTGAGGTATGCACTGCCCTGACACAGGGTTTTCATCGGGTCCAAATTGTCCAGGAACTGGTAGTCTCCAACATGAGGGATGTGTAGAGCTAAAGAGAGATTGGTGTGACCTCCACTAGACTGACCAGCTCTCCCAAGAATGCTCGATGAAAAAATTGCGCCAGAAGCCGGCGGACCCCTTGTCCAACGGATGGATCGAAGATGACGTTGATCAACTTGCGTCACTGAAGAGCATTCTACATGGAGCTTTCTGGTTGCAAAGCTGAGTCGCATCAATGTGAATGGGGGAGTAGCTGGGACAATATATGTTGGGCCATGGAATCGGGGCCTCTGATATGGTAATCAAAGGAGCAGTAATCTCAAGATGAGTCAGAAAAGCTCAGAGATAATGCCAACCATCGCAAAGGGCTGCTTTAGACATTGCACTGGGGCGACAATGGCTTGCGGGTAGCTGTGAGGTTTCATACCACATCGGCATTGACAGATTTCCCTGGAAGCACTAACGTGCTGCTCGACCACGACGAGCTGTTGCCGGTCCTCCATTGCGCGATAAAGAAGCTCTGATCAGTATGAGCGGTATCGAAGAGCGGTAAAGGAGGAAAAGTAGAAAGCAATGGCGAGCGCGCCGCCTTTGCTTTGCCACTAGGTCTTAATTCTGCATTCAATCCTCAAAGAGGTAAAACTTTGCCAAGGATTGATAGTGGCAAACGAAACGCTCTAAGAGTCTTATCGATAAAGATGACAAAACCTCGGCTGAATATTCCAGAATACTGCTCCAGCTTCGTCGCATCGCCTGCTGCAATAATGGAAACCTTTACAAGTAGAATCGCATTCTACCATAAGCGCGTGGTAACAGGTCTTCAGAATCTTGAAGATCCGCCATGACGGCGACGACCAGTCCCAACCCGCTCAAATGGTCATCCCAGTTCTCTGTGCTTCCAGCCGCGGAAACGCCTGTTCTAAAGGGCGACAAAATCATACTACCACCTTCAGCTTTAGAACAGCTGCTAACCGCTGCTACTACTATCGTCACAAGCAAAGCTGGCCTCGTTGAAAATGATTTCGATCCCTACAATCCATACAGTGTCGCCGCAGAACGCCAAGCCCGGGCGGACATTGTCGAGAGACAACACACGCTTCCACACCCGCTTACCTTTCGCTTGGTAAACCCTGAGAATGGGAGAATTGTCTTTGCGGGTATACGAGAGTTCTCTTCGGAAGCTGGGCTGGTGGGTATAAGCCCGTTTCTGAGGGATTCGTTAGGATTCAGTGACAAGAGCCTGGAGCCTGCAAATGGGTCTATTGGGTATAGCCCAGAGTTAGCAAGCAACAACCTGAGCAGGCTGACGGTCCATGTTCAAGAGCTATCAAAGGGGACCTACATCAAGCTTCGACCTCTCGAGGCAGGCTATGACCCGGAGGATTGGAAAGCGCTTTTGGAACGGAGTTTGCGCGATAATTTTACGACTCTGACACACGGGGAAATTTTGACAGTTGCAGCTGGCAGGGAGGAATACCGGTTCTTGGTTGACGAGCTCAAGCCTAGCCATGAGGCAGTCTCGCTCGTTGACACGGACTTGGAGGTGGATATTGAGGCCTTGAATGAGGAACAGGCAAGAGAGACTTTGAAGAAACGGGTGCAGAAGAATCAGCACTCGCTGGGTACCAGCACAGGCAATTCCAGAGGTGGCAACGTTCCGATCGGCCAGTCAACCTCGGGCCAGGTGCTAGTTGGCGAGTACGTCGATTACACCGTCGAGGAGTGGGATCGTTCTCGAGGTCTCGAGATGGAGCTGGAGGCGGACGACCCTGAACATGACCTAGAGCTATTCATCACCCCTGCAGGTCCAAAGCAAAGAGCCAGACCTCGTGAAGAGGAGTATATTTTCAGCGATGTGTCAACCAGAAGCACGAAGAGGATTGAGATCGAGCATACCAACACCTCACTGGACAACGCTGAAGCACTTTGGATATCCGTGAAAGGCTGTCATGAAGTCCACCCTGCCGCCATGTCAAGCAACCTATTGAGATACAATCTGCAAATAGTCCCTACCAGCGACGCTGCATCTTCCACCCAACAACTCGCCTCAGACGGCTCTACTCCTCCCAATCCCGGCGACGTACGCTGCAGAAACTGCCACCAATGGGTCCCCAAGCAATCCATGGTCCTCCATGAAAACTTCTGCCTCCGCAACAACATCCTCTGCCCCCAATGTTCCCAGGTCTTCAAGAAATCCTCCCAATCATGGCAAACCCACTGGCACTGCCCCCACGACTCCGCTTACGGCTCTACCCTCTCCCAACACCAAAACCACAACTCCCATTTCCACACCCCGCAAACCTGCAAAGACTGCAGCTACTCAGCCCCCAGCATGCACGCTCTAGCCCACCACCGCACAACAACCTGCCCAGCAAAACCCATCCTCTGCCAATTCTGCCACCTGATCGTCCCCCAGCGAGGCCCCGACGACCCCGCCTTCACAGACGCAGAAGTCATCCTCTCGAACCTCACCCCCCACGAACTCACCGACGGCGCACGCACCACCGAATGCCACCTTTGCGCCAAAATCATCCGGCTACGGGATATGTCCACGCATCTCCGGCACCACGATCTCCAGCGCTTATCTCGCCCCAAGCCGAGGCTATGTCTAAATATTAATTGCGGACGCACGCTCGATCGAGTGAGCACGAATGGCGATGTCGTCAAGCAGCAGAGTGATAACGACCTCGGCATCTGCGACACTTGTTTCGGGCCGCTGTACGTGAGTATGTATGACCCTGACGGTAAGGCGTTGAGGCGGCGGGTGGAGCGGAAGTATCTCACGCAGCTGTTGACGGGGTGTGGACAGGGTTGGTGTGGGAATGAGATGTGTAGGACTGCGAGGCGGACGATAGGGCTGGAGGGAGAGGGGAAGATGACGAGTAAGGAGGCGATGGCGATGGTGCGGCCGTTGGTGGAGGGGCTGGGAGCGGGGGCGGGGAATGGGCTGAGGGCGGGGAGTGGGCTGCCAGTGTGGTTTTGTGCGGATGAAGGGAGTCAGAGGAGGAGGGGGCTGGCGGAGATGATGGCTGCTGAGGGGGGCGGTGGGGTTGGAGGGAGGGAGAAGGGTAAGGGCAAGGGGAAAGAGGGTCAAGGGTATGAGCTTGAGTGGTGTGTTGCGGCGCTAGAGGTTGAGGGAGGGGACTTGGATCGAGCGAGGCAGTGGCTTAGGGACTATGCTCCCACGAGAGCAGAATTAAGTAGATAGACACTCAGCCCACAGCCATTTAATAATCAACCTAACCTCCAAATCGCCCACTTCAGATGCTAAAAGACCTTCAATCCCCACTCCCATCCCAACCCTCCCTTCCCCTCCTCCCCTACCCAACCTTCGCCGCCAACCCCCCACTGCCTTTACTCGAGAAAATCCCCATAATCCCAAACCCCACATAAAACAACCCCAGCGGATACGCCACCAATCCCCTCATACTCCGCATCCGCCCCACCGCGCAGAACATCCCGCTGCTGCTGTAGGTACACCACCCAATCGCCACACTACTAATCACATACCCCACCGCCGTATCCATCGGCCACACCACCCCCACCGCACTCGTGCCCACGAGAGGTAGGAGGCAATACCCTAGCACCGAGGCGGAGCGCGGGAAAGTGAGCGTGCTGGACATGGAGGAGGGGTCGTAGGAGTGCGGTTGGGGGTAGGAAGAGGTGGGGGAGGAGGAAGGGGGAGGAGACATCAGGGAGAAGATGGTGTGTAAAGAGAGGGAGCCGACGAGCGCGAGGCCGTAGATGTATCCGAAATGGACTTTTCCCGAAAAGAGCAGGAAGGTGCCGAAGAGGAGGAAGAAGAGGATGGGGCCCGCGAGGTCGGAGTCGTCCATTATGTGCTGGTCGATGCGGGCGAGGGGGTTGAGGACCGTGAGTGTCTGTTTTTCACGCATCAGCTGGGTCCGGCCTCTCTTTCACGAGCCTGAGAAGCTAGCTGGTCCTTGATCTCGTTGCTTCTGCGCCCCGCTACACTTTTGTAGGGGTTGGATGTAAGGTAGTGGCTGGAGATAGAGGGAGTGAGGAGACGTACCTTATCCCGTATATGCCCGAAATTGACCCCCAGCTCCTCCAGCAGCGGCGGCTCCCCGTCATACCCCTCCGTCCCAAACGCAGCTAGCCACCCCGTCCGCAACCCGCCCTGCTCGCCCATCCTTCCGCTCGGTGCGCCGCCCATCCCAAAACCCCCGCCGCCCCCGTAACCACCCCCGGAGTATGAGGGCGCGGCTTGGCCGTAGCTGGGGGCGCCGTATTGGGCTTGGGAGGGCGTGCTGTGTCCGGAGACGGGCGCGGCGGGGTAGGAGGAGGGGTAGAATTGGAGGTTGGATTGCGGGTTGTAGGGTTGTTGAGGGGGGGGTTGGGAGTAGTAGTTGGCCATGATGGCCGGGGTTTTGGAGAGGTGTAGCAGTGGCGGTGGGTTCAGGGTGGGGTTATTGATTGTGGTTGGGGCGAAATGAAGTGGAGGTAATGGAGAAGTGATACGTGGTGGTCTTGTAATGTAGACTTTGAGATTAATGTGCCATGTAGGCAATGGTTTTGAGCAAGACGTGTTTCCTGAGGTTGCGCGTAGCGGGATGACAGAGGCCTTCCATCGAGGACCAACAGCCCCTTTCTGTTCAGCCAGGATACCAGCACGTGGCTCATCTTGGTCACAGAAGCTATAAGATCGGGATGGAAGCCGAAATATATGCTCAGTGATCAAAGCTTCTATCCTATACTGCAGTACAAGATACTAGCTGCGGTTACTCAACCGCCTATGCTCAGACCGGTCAGATCGCTCTTCCATCCACGTTGGCTACAACATCTACACGCAAGAAAGGCAAGTGAGAAGAAGGCTGAACATTTCCGCCCGCTGCTAAAGAAGAAGAAAATTCCGTGTAACCATCGCACCAACATTCAACTCCAAAGAAAACTGCCAAAGCACTGCTGTAGAAGGGTATCATGGAGGCCAGCCTCCACACGTCGTGGCTAGGGTGCTGCAGCGTGCAGAGATTACGAACAGGTGACCTGAGTAACGCCGTTACTCCGCTTGTAGGGCTACAAGAGAGGTCTAACGTTCATTGACTAGCCCGCATTCTCTCTCACCGTCGACAACCAGGCCGCTGCTGAACCGACTCCCACTGCTCTTCATGATCCGTGCTTCGCTCTTGAGATCGCCTGCGATCACTCGGCCACTGCCTTCCACTAGATGGATATCTGCTCCGCTAAGGCCTCGGCCACCAGCGGTCTCAGCTGTGCTGTGCTGATCATCATGCTCCCGGCAAGCAAGATCGGTCATCACAAGGCCAAGGACGAAAACGAAGACCGTCAGGCCAAGGGAGTAGCATGTGTGAAGTGGTACAGGTAAAGTGAATGGTGGCAGTAGCGCATTTGCCTGTGATTGTGATTTAACGGTTGATGCGCCTGGGAAGCCGCCGTCGTTAGTGCTGCTTGCCGCTGGTTTGGTAGTACTTGAAGGGCAGGGAGCAGGTTGTTGTAACGTGGGATCGAAGCATAAGGCTGAATTCGAGGATGGGCTGGAACTGCTTGAAATGCTCGAAGTAGTTGACTCCGAAGCCATCGACGTGGACGAGGTAGTTGACTCCGAAACCATTGACGTGGACGATGTCGTATTCGTCGAAATCGGCAGCTGCGTTGTGGTCATATTTGCAGGTGATGTGAGAATAATGGTAGTGGATACTGACAGTCCTGGCGGCACAGCGGGCAAGGTGGGAAAGGCGAAGGAGTACCGACCAGATGGCTCCGGATGCACGGATATGACCTCAGTGTACGTAGAGGAGCCGTTGGTCGTTGCTGTCAAGCCTCCATAGCATCCTTTGCCACCTCTGCCATCCATCCTTGGAGGATATACCGCACTCATGGTACATTCAGCGGCAGACACAAAGAAAGGAGAAGTCTTGCTCGTTGTGGTCGTTGCAATGCTGGAGTATTCGTAACATCCTGTGCCGAAGGGCTGAAATCCCCGACAGTATGGTAGACTTGGAGGGCAACACTCTGCTTTAGGGAACAGCGTGTTGTAGCAGTTTCCAGAGCTGTGATCATAACATACGCTTGGACCTTGGCATTGCAGCCCTTGTGGACAACAGCCTGAGGTACCAGAGTTGAACCAGCATGAAGTGAACTATGACAAAGATCAGCCTCCTGGGATAGTATGGAGATATCGAGTAAAACTCACAGCTGGGCAACAAGAAGAGCCGCAGCACAACTCGCCAGGATTGCAAAATGTATTACCACAGCAAGTGGCGTTCATCGGAACACAGAAAGGAGGGACGTTATTCAATGACGGCATGCAACATTTTTCTGGGTACAACTCCCGTCAGTCTTTGGCCCCTTACCTCGGTTGACATACGCATACAGGGAAGGGATACATACGGCTTGGGTCGAAACACTCGCATAACATAGATCGCGCACCCAAATCGAAAGTTCCAGGCATTACCCAAGCGTCGCCTGCCGAAACATTGCGGAAATATGGTGCAGCGACTATAGCTGTCGATGCGTTGGATGTGACATTTGCTTGGACGCTGTGGTTGAAAAGACCTGCGCTTAGATTTGGGAATGAGGCGATCACCCCCATGATGAGTTGCAGCATGACGATGACAAACAGCCCAGACTGTGCTTGTGCCATAGCGAAGCTGGTTCTGTAGTTTCAAGGATCTTGAGCAAGGTAATGATTGGTGAGTCTGGGGGGAAGATATAGCAAGGACTGATAATCTTGTGCGGACCGCTGAGTTGGAGCGATCAGCACTGATGCTGTTACTTTGAAGCTAAATAAGAAGTCGTCGAGTTTGCTAAAGTGTGGAGTGTTATAAACCCGTTCACAGTGGCCTCTGATTGCGATGCTGAACGGCGTGTGTAATAGAGCTAAGGGTTGACCGGTATAGGATGAGCATAAAAGGGAAATTTGATGAATGTATACTTTGATGCGATTGTTGTCATGGTAAACATTCACCTGTACGCTAATTTCATTCAGTCGCGCTCTCGATTACGTGATGCGAGCAGCCTTGTAGACTGTGATAGAAATTCATAAGCCAGGCTCATGTTGGTATGGACCTACTGGGGTGTTGACGCAGGTACCAATGAGCAGTCTACGATGTTGTACGGGATTTAAAAGACCTCAGAATATCTACTCACAGTCTCTCCCGATATTTCAAAAGGCAACATGCAGGCAAAAGACCTCACTAAGCATTACCATTCGTGACGATTAACAATGCTTTATTCGCAGGGCAGTGTAATCGATATAACAATCTGATAGATATACTTACACCTCGTTCACTTTCGGTTCCTGCTCCAGATGAGCCTTGTGCATGTCCATGAATGACCTGTATACGATCTGGACGTCCAAAGATATGGAAATGGCCCCGTGCGGTACAATACCCGCTCTGTGCTACAGGAACTTCAGACTAGGACACAGGCACGGAGATCCTCGCAAAGTCGTGTGAGGTTGGAGGTGGGATATGGCAGAGCGAATCTGGACAAGTGGAGCAACACCATGTATTGTTTGTACCACGACGGCTTTCACGTAAATGATTCCGGTCAATAGGCGAGTCGTTGATCTCTGAGGTTAGCTTCCATTCAAGATTAACCTACAGCCCCTGCTATACCAGGCGACAAAGAAACTCGATTGCGGTTCCCCGGCGTGACTGACGTGAAATGTTTGAACGGAGAGGAATCAGGAGGTAGCGTTGTGCTGATATTTATGAGGTACCTTGGGAGTAGTGTTCATTGAGTGGAATGCTTCAATGGCCCTAGGGGAATCCAACCACGGATCACGAATCCTGAGCAGAGTCGATCGGATCATATTGGTAGTCCAGCACGACGTCTTATGGCATTTGTAGAGTCCTTCCGAGGAACTAAGCGCATGTAGTGCTGTACAGTCCATTCCTCTGGATGATATGACACTCTTGGTCAGTAGGACTGATCAGTATCTGAGGGATACAATTGCGACGTCCCTCGCAGACTCAACAGCAGAGCATCGGCGAGGCGTGAGATAGCTGATTCCAATACTGCTTTCCCGTTCACGAGTTTATGAGAGGGTTTATATAGTGCCAAGAACTAAACGTCGTCTCGCTAGCCCGAGACTTGGCTTGGCACGGTGGCGATACGAGTAGCCGCTTGAACCGATTGGCGTCAGTAACGACATCCCGGATTCCTGTTGCCGTCATCCATCCTCCGAAGGGGGCTCGGCCATTATTCCCGTCATCACTGCCCTTTTGCTGATGTGATCCTCTCCGACTCTGCCGTCCTCGATTCCTTCACCTGGTCTTGCTCATCCACTCAAGACTCGATTTGCTTTCACCAGCCATGTCCCTCGACGAATTCCCATTGCTCAACCACCTCTTCGCAGCTACAGTCTCCTCATCATAGCGTCAATATCGCACCTCCAGCTACCACGACATGGCTCTCCATATGGCTCGGCGCATGCTCCTGGTGCTCCTGGCTTCACCCTGGGTTCTGCACTACGCCTCCTCGCAGCAGGTCGCGCCTTCCAATGCCACCATTCCTAATGATGACCATACGTATTCACTGCAGACCACCGAGGGCAGCATGCTCACCAGCACGCGAATTGAACCCTTGACCGGTAATGCGAAGTTGAACACAGTATGTTTTTGCCGTTCTCGGAGCAAGTGCTCGCTCTAACAACCGTACAGCAACAGTCTATCAGCGGACCGCTTGTCCTTGCCACAGCTCAGACCGCGAACAGCGTGGGTCAAGGGAGCATTCCATACATCAGCTGCGATTCTTTCACATACCCGGGAAATATAGATGCTACGCAAACCATCAATATTGCGGTCTCCCAGAACCCAAGTGCTATAATCTTGTTTAGCAATACATCCGCTACTTGCACTTTCAAGCCTACCAATATGTTTAACTTTGGTGTAGTCTACACCATGGTCGAAGCCAATAGATCATCCGAATTGCAGGGTACGCTAGCAGGCCACCCTCAAGCTCCACCTGTACAGATACAAATGAACTCCAATGTTGGCAATGGTACTACCACAACGCAAAGCCAAGGCTTTGGGCATTCGCCTACAACTGCTGTCGCTATGATCATTCTTTATAGCATCACCGGGATTATTACTGCGCTCTTCTTGATAATCATCATCGTTGGAGCAATTCGAGCTCATCGGCACCCAGAGCGATACGGGCCTCAGAACATGCTTGGCAGACCGAGACAGAGCAGGGCTAGGGGCATCGCAAGAGCTATGTTGGACACACTGCCGATTGTCAAATTTGGAGAGAGAGAAGAGGATAAAGCTGTCCAACCTGCATCGCACGGATCAAATCCGCAAGCGCAAGACATCGAGTTGGGCAATACCCTGGGTGAACCTCGGCCAGATCAGCACCAAGCCACAACCTCTCCACGAACGTCTGCCGAGCAGACAACAGACGCGAGAGATGGACCGACGCACGCGGGCCCGGAACCCGTCACGACCGAGACCGTAGCAGAAAATGACCAGGTACCTGCAGGCGAGGCGCAAACCGATAGCCATGCTGGTAATGGACTTGCATGTTCTGTCTGCACAGATGACTTCGTCAAAGGTCAAGATATCCGCGTTCTTCCATGCAACCACAAATTTCATCCAGAATGCATCGACCCCTGGCTTTTGAACGTTTCGGGTACCTGTCCAATGTGGTACGTTCAATATTTGATGAATTCCTTGACGTGATACTAATTCATACAGCCGAGTGGATCTTCGTCCAATAGCCTCGCATAGCGACCCAGCAAGTGATTACGACTCATCATATTCCGCCGAGTCTATCACGTATAGTAGAGAGGCAGGTGCATCGCCTGAGCCGCCTGCCGATGGTGCCACTCCTGCATCTCGGCGGCGGTCACGGACAGGACTCTCCCTGTACATCCAGCATACGCTTAACCGGGGCCGTATGCGTGACGCAACTCCTGAAGAGCGACTTGCCGCTCTCAGAAGGTTACGGACCGTCAATCGAGCGAGCGAGGCCGAATCCGGCAGTGCGAGGAATAGGATCAGCGCAAGACTCAGTCGGGCTTTTGACTCGGAACGGAGACATTCGTCGCAACGGGTATCTTATGCTGGGTGAATTTGATTTTTGGCTGCACGGTAAGGCGCAATTTGGGCGTGCATTGGCGAAGCGATCGTTCGTGCATGAATGGGATGAGGGATGAGGTGTGGTAGCATATATACATCAATGTGGCCTGCGATACCCTATTCACGTCAATGAAGGTATGTTGTATGTGACTGTATTGCGACCGTTATTCTACGCTGTCTTCTCTGACATGACCATTGTCTTTCTCAGTTCTTCAAATTCCCTCATACGGTCTTCTATGCCGCTACTCTATTCTCAAGGCGATTTGGTTTGCTGGCTCAATTCTCCTTGTGTCTTCCTGCTCTTGCTTCTGTGCCGTCACCTTTCCATGCTACTACTAGATTATCGGGATTTGGAGACGACAAGAGAGCGTTGGCAGCTTTGAAGTGTGCCTTTGGTATGTCGAGAAAGCCTGTCACTAAACACTGTTAGCAAGTCCATCTCACCTTGGTCGATTTATCGTCAACTTTCCTAACCCATACAAAACCCACACACTATATCCGAACCCCCTCCGCCGCCATATCTCACAATCAACCCGGCCACGGCCATACATCTTCGTCTTTAAAGGCCCGGCCGTCCGTCCTTTTCACTTTCGCGTCATTGTTCTTGGACTTGGTTGTCACATGCGGTATGTTATGGAGGTTCGGATAATGTGGTGCATGAACTGGCTGTGCGAATCCAGCCAAGGATGGCCACTTATCGAAACCTAATGTCACACATGGCAACGGGATCACTGGCCTTGCTCCCGTTTAGTACAACCGGCGAATATCCTGCTGATCTTGGACGTTGAGTTGGAGATGGTGGAAGTCAAAACCTCATTGGCATAGAGGTGTTTTCATACAGTGTTCGTAGGTCTTCCGCTTGTCAGCTTACTTTATGACTACTTACACTGCCTGTCAGACCTGACGTCCAACCAGAAATGGTTGTTACAGATTCATTCTTGAGTTGGACCTATTTGGCATGGATAGGCGATGTCTGCTGCTGGAGAGTGGCACTGATCGCTGGTTGCGTAGGTTGGAACGGCAATGGGATGTACAGTTTCATTCTTGGTTTGTCCAATTAGGTAACAAATTATCAAACGCCGTTATTGGGGAGTCTGCATGCTTTCTGTTACTAGATAGACGGTACTGACATCGATTGGAGCGAGAACATCAATGACTAGGAACCGTCTCCTCTGGAAGTCACGATTTAAGCTACATTACTTCATTGCGAAATTATACATTCTTCCAAACATGAGGGGGCGAAAGTCATGTATGGTCCTCTAACATCCTACCTCATCTCCCATGTCCGAAGAGTGACATTTTCGCCAGGGCACTCGGGTTCTCAGCCCGGACTGTACAGCACAGCAGACGGTCCCCGAATTTCTGCGCTGGACTCACGAACAGCAAGATCGATATCATCCGCAAGTATCTCCGCTCTCATTTTCTTTAAAAGATAGCTTCGCTACGCCTCGCTACGAAAGCAGCCATGCAATCACCTATAAACAGCAACGGCATAGAGAAGAGCATCCCAACATCTACCGCCCTTCTCCAACAATGCCGCTCACCCCATCTAATAATCCGAGCAAAACAACCTTGGTCAAGCGTCTGTTCAGCTTCCCCCAACAGCCGAACGCATCGAAACACCTCCAGAACGAACTCCAATACTGGCTTACAGCGTACATACTCGACAAAGACTGTGCCTGGAATTACTTCTAATCAATTTCAGGTATACGTCTCCGCCCCAAGTCCCTCTTGTACGCTCGCAACGTCTTCAACATCGGCAATCAATCCAGCATGCATACCATTTCCCCAACCAACTACTCCATACCATATGCCCAACCCCCACAACAACAAATCCATCCCACGTGCTCCTCCCTAACTATCTCACGTACAATCATCACCGCCTCGCGCAATTTACTCCATCTATCTACCCCCACACAGAGCCTGCCCAAAAACCTCCCTCCGAAACCGAACACACGAAACGTCGCCATCCGACAAATCGATCGCCGGCGCCCCTCCCCTGCCTCAATTACAGTGCCGATGAGTCCAGCTCCGCTCGAGATGGTTTGGAGGCATACCACCCACCCTTCGTCTGCATAGTAATCAGAGACGGCTATGTGAGACCTTGAGCGTGGAATTTTGATCCGAAACTTCGAGATTCTGGATCTGGATAATGCTAAGGAAGGGATGTAGGCAAGGTTCGGGGGTTGTTGGAGATTTCTCTGAAGGGTGGTGGGGTTTGGGACGGGGAGGCTGGGGTGGGTGTGGAGCTGGTGGTCAGGGGTTCGGGGGTGTGGAGCAGTGCGGATGGTGTGGACGAGGTGGTGGGTCGTGTGCGGATGGAGTCAGAGGGGAGTGGAAGTGGGCTTGATGACTGGGGTGGATTTGTTAGGATGGAGTTATGGGGCGAGGGTGGTAGTCAGTTGGGAGGGGAGTCGGGGGAGCAGGTGGTTGGGATGGAGAGGGGGGGTGGTGGTGGTGGTAAGGATGGATATGGGGAGTGTGAGAAGGAGAATGTTCTTTGATCTAATCAGATAACTAGATTTTGACAATCGAATCGCATTCCTGCGCTAGAGAGGTATCTAGTGTCAAAAACAAGCAAAAGGAGTAAGTGCCATTAATCCCTCACTACCTCCCGCCGGCTAAATTTCTATACGGCGGAATAGCAGCCTCTGCATGTTCGCAAGGGGGTTACGCTGGTATACTGTATATTGCGGGTCTGCGGGAAATAAGCTAGAGTGGCAAGCAGCTTATCGACGCTGCTCCTCTAGTGGCGGAGATATTAGCCTGAACAATACCTACGTATAGGCGAATGGAGTTGATATATCCGTACAATCATGTCTTACTTCCTTCTTGAGAGTGTGCCCTAGGCTTCTAGTCTACAATTAGCTAGTCGGTTGACTTGTACAGCTGATATCCTGGTCTCCAAACCTCTTTCTTCGCCCTTAAACAATTCGCCCACCCTACTCACTCACACACAGACCACCAACCGCCTCACCCATCCTACGCCTCCGCCCTCCATTTGCGAACCTCCAAGCCCCACCTAAGCCAAGCTCATCCTCCCCTTCCGCCCTCCCTCCTCTTCCTGCGGCGCAAATCGACCCCACACCCCTTCCACCGACCCTCGCCTCCCCACCTCCCCCTTCCCCATCAAACCCGACCCCCGGAAGAACGAGCTACGTCTCGGCGTCGATACCGGCGTCCCGTACGCAGGGAGTTCATACACCGACGCCGCCACCGGACTAACAGGCAGACTCTTCCACACGTCCTTGTATGGTCCGAAAGAGGAGTAGAGCGAGAGGATGCGTGAGGTTGTTGAATCCCTCGCTTCTTTGCCCTGCTTTCCCCCCTCAATCAGGGAACCATGCTTCTCGGTCTCCGCCTCGTCTTCCTCTTCCTTCAGCGTCGAAAGCCGCGACCTAGCAGACACCTTGGATAAGGGACGGACGCGGACTTCGAGGCGCTGCGCCCATGACTCTGGCGGAGCTGTGTTTTTTGGAGCTACGCTGCTGGTAGGCGACGGGACGATGGAGCCGAGGGTTGGGGAGTATGGGAGGGGGCAGTGGGGTGTTAGGCGTCGCGCGGTGCGGGCACGTGGCGAAGTGAGGGTGTTGGCGTAGGGGGAAGTGAGGGAGGTGGCGTAGGGGGAGGCAAGGGAGGTGGCGTATGGGGAGGCGAGCGAAGTGGCGGTTGGGGAGACAAGGGGCTTGATGTGGGAAAAGGGGTTGCTGAGGCGGGAGTTGTAGATGACGTTGTGGGGGAGTTGGTGGTGCGTAATGTGGTATCTGGCGTTTGCGGCGTGGGTGTCGATTGAGAGGTGTTTACTGTTGAAGGTATGCGCGGTTTTGGGAGTGGAGGTGTGGGGGCGGATGCCTTTCTCGATGTCTTGTTCAGAGGTGTGGCGGCGGTGGTGTGAATGTTGGCTGGGTGCGTATTCGGCGATCAACATGTCGTACCCTGTGATGAGCCCGCAGATGATGCTTGCGCAGCCGATGACGCCGGTGATGATGCTGCCATCGGTGGTGCGGCCGGATTTGGTGGCTTGGGTGCAGAGCACGATGGAGACGGTGAGGGCAATGATGCCGGCTTGGAGGATGAGGGAGAGGATTATCAGCGTGCGGATGTGCGTCTTGGTCCAGGGCTTCTTGTTGGGAAGCAAGAATATCCCGGGAGCCGGAGGACGGATGACGGCCTGAATTGAGGGTTTTCGAGTTGGGGAGCTCGGGGACGGGCTAGAGCATTCAGTGAGTGAGATGATGACTTTGGGGGGAGCTGTGACGGGCTGGTCCAAGCCGAGGACCTGTCGAGCCTTAGAGTTCAGGTCGTTGACATGAACATCTTTTGTTCTGTCCAGACGCCCAGCAGCAGCGCTGTTCGATGCGGAGGAGCATCCGGAGACCTCACCATCCGTGAAAGGGTCCAGGGTTTCGATTGCATATTTGGAGTCGAAATCGTAGAGTATGGGGGTGACACGGTCATTAGGACCTTTGACGCCGGAGCCCGTAGCAATCCCTGGTGATTGATAAGAATGAGTGCCTTCCAAGGCTTGGAGGGTGTGGGTTTGCGCTTCCGGCTGGGACTTGAACCATTCCTCGAAGCGGGCACTCAACGATTCCGCTGGACTTGAGGAGGCGGCCATCCTCCCTGTGTGTTTCAGTGACGACAGAGACTTGGACAGGGGCTGTTGATAGGTGTGTGCACAAGATGGTGACTGAGAAGGGGTCGTGAGCGTTGAGAGCTGAGAAAGAGGTCCGTAACACGGGGGCTCGATCACAGTCTCACAGAACTACTGCAGGAGAAGAGTGTGAATGCCTGCAGCATGAATCTGGAGACGGAAGTCCCCAAGGAATGGGCAATGTAGCAGGAACACTAGCACCATCGGCTCTTGAAGAGCTGAGAGATGCGTGAGAAAAGTAAGCAAAGCTGATGGAAACGTCAAGGAGGAGTGAGATACAAAACGTAGACTCGAAGGGAAGCAGACTGACTAAAATGAATACCGTTCCCCTCCGCCATCCATGGTGATTGAGATGATCCAATTCCACAATGGTGTGAAGTCTCCGTTAAGGGGGTATGTGAAGCCATCTTCAAGGAGCTTGCGCTTCGAACGGTATTGGAGAGGGAACCTGGATTTCAATATGGCCCTAATCTCGAGGAAAGAATTAGGAGCCCCGCCAGATCTGTACGTCGGATGTCGTTTTGAATGGAATTCAGGTCGTTGTTGATAACTACCATGTTCGGTGTTCCCAGTGCATTGCGTACGTCTGGATCCTTCACAATGGCGGGGAATGTACGGGCGAGGTATTCAATAGCTACTCCGCCGATGGACTGGTGAGCATAAGTTGTGAAGTCGGTTGATATGATGCTTCGTGTAGGCATTGAGTTTCCATCGGTGGTGGCTCTTGGCCTGGGGACGAAGTCACCTTGATAGGAAGAGCGAACAGTCATTATCAGAAACGATGCTCGTCGACTTGTTTTCCAATGTTATCCTGCCGATATATCTCCTTTGCGCCACAACGTTGACTAGCTTGGTGGACAAACAAGGAGACTCTTTCTAGGACCAGCACCACGCTGTCGACTGACTCACCAGGCCTATGGTATTCTTGTGCCAGATCGTCAGACAGTAACCCAATGTCTAATACCGGTATATTCTGACGTATTGCTCTGTGATTTGTTTTGTTTGTCGGTAGATCCCAACAAGACTATCGACCTTGGTATTCTCATAAGAATGACTGATCGTGCCATCAGGAATCAGGTAGAACACCCGCGCAAACGTGATCGGGGCTGTAGCCGGCCTATCTCCGCATACACACATGCACGATCCAAATCCACAAGACAGATGAGCCTTCATCTCGAGATCATCACTCATACTAGACTGGCACGGAATCATAATTCCAAATTCCCGGAACGGTATGATTGTCAGGGCCCCACATTCTTACCGCTTGTTCGATCTTACTTTCATCCGTCTGGTAGAAGATCTGGAACTTCAGATCCCGAGAAGGCGCTTTCGCTGGAAAGTAATACCAACAGCTAACAGCTGACCCATTGATGGCAGCCTGATCGCTGATGTTGTAGGTAGTATCCCACCGGGTGTACCCGGAGTCGCCATATGTAGTGAAGTTGCTTCCTTGTACAATCCCGCCGGCGCTCTGGAACGCGATACCCCATTGCCCGCACATACTTCCATTCTGCATGAGATCTGCACGGCTTGACGGCCCGAGCTGCCAGCGATTGCTATCCCCGCTTGAGTTATTGCTGTAGTCCCGGAACCAAAGCTCGAGGGATTGACTACTGGTCGCTGTGTAGAGCGTCGCGTTAGAACCGGTAGACCAAATGGCCGCGCCACTAAACCCGTCGGTGTCGGGGAACGTGAATCCGTTATCCCAGGTGCCGTTCTGGTTATCGAAGATATATTCGTGGATCGTGCCGTCAGTGCCACTAGCGTAAAGACTGATGCCTCCATCGATCCCGTTCAAGGTATGATTATACGTTATACCGCCGCCGGCAGTAAAGGCAATATTTGTCTCCTTGGGTACTTTATAGCCTTTACTACCAACGTTCCCTTCACGCCAGGTTCTAGGGTCGTCCGCAGAGTAGATATTTCGGATGACGTCCGCAGTGTCAACATAGAACAACCACCACTAGGATGACTTAGCTAGGTTCTAACATTTCGGAACATGCTTACATATGTAGACCCATTAGACTCAGTGCTGATAGATGTAAGCGGAGTTCCTAGCTTAGCATCGGTCACGTGGAGCTCTGAGCTCCCCTGCCAAATGTGTTGGGGGCTCTCAGAGATGTAGCGAAGACCACCGTCATCCCATTGGTAAAACAAGTAGATGTCACCGCCGGTACGGGGATTCATCATGGTCAACCGGGTTCCCTTGAGTACGCCGCCCGAGGATTTCGAGGTGACGATTGATGGAGCTGCCGGATTATTGGGCGCCGAGTTACTGGAGCTCGCTTGTCGTCAGCTAAGAGAGCCATGCCTCTGAATGCGCGACCTACTTCTTGTTCCTCGAGACTACAAGGCCCACTGCAATACTTATGGCCACTACAATGATCAAAATGCCAGCGACGATCATGAGAAACCATTTCTTCCGACTTCTTGAATCTGCCACAACCACAACAGGAGGATCTTGTCCAACTGCTGGAGGATGTGATATATAGCAAGCGTGTTTTCCACCTTCTCCGTCATTGTACACCTCTTTGCCCTCGCGATCTGATTCAAGGCCAGCTGCAACGACGACCTGTTTGCCTTCATAGGAGTCTGAACGGCCATTGGATAATCGGATCTCGCTGGTTGCTTGCACCGGCATTATTCAACGATGGAGCTCTCGCCAAACTCTCTGGAACATAAACCTGTGTAAACCTTACTTTTGCCGCGATGTGTTCCTAGAACTAGCACGCGTGGCCATCAATGTGACATGTTGACAGATGGACACAAGTATCCGACCAGCAGACGAAGGACTTCCAACAGCCTCAAAGACAAGGCAAACGACATCCTAGTCTGAAGCAGACGCGCACCTACCGCCGGGAGCTTGAGGAAGCCTTCAAAGATGCGGCTGATCAATAGAGGGCATAGCCATCCGAATATCATAACGCATTGAATCCTATGATTGGACCGCGACACGGACTAGCTACGGAAAGGTGATCTTTAAGATGACAAATGATTTTCAAAGGATGAAACCACACTTCTGACACAAAACCTGAGCGCGCCACGCACTAGGGTGGGCGGTGCTGCTTCATGAGAGCTCTGTAAGGCGTTTGGCGTTAACGCCTTCGCCATAATGGCGTCGCTCACTCTACCTTTCGGTATAGATGCTATGGAAATACTGGGAACGGGCATCTGGATGTACAGCCTAATACTTTAATAAGGTAATCAATGAAGTTCCGAGTACATTGGGAATACTCCTTGGCTCAGTGTCCTCATGGCTGTATTTCTTACGCAACATGTAAGCTCAGGCTGATGAGCCTCTCCCCCGTTTTCCCGCAGGATGTCGATCCATGGGGGCCAACTCCATCGCGTCCGTGTACTCGGGTCGCCAGAAAATAAGTTAGTTACCAGATCAGGTTAGCCGACAGGAGCTCGTTTGTCAACCAATCAATTCATTCGGGTCATGCGTGCGATCGTGTCTTCATGGAATGCCGATCAAGAGGTTGGCCGGCAAGCGTACAGTAATCGGCTAACCGTATCAGGTAACTAACTTATTATCTGGCGACCCGAGTACGTACATCAAGTTGTTGGGACGTTGGGTTGATCGAAGAAGAGTGTGGCAGTGCTGACTGCCAAGCATGTCACGTGAGGCGAGCGATAAGCCCTGACCGGCCCAAATCTCCACTCTCCACTCACAACATCATATACCCATTTGCTTTCTTCATACTCGGGTCGCCAGATAATAAGTTAGTTACCTGATACGGTTAGCCGACTACTGTACGCTTGCCGGCCAACCTCTTGATCGGCGTTCCATGAAGACACGATCGCACGCATGACCCGAATGAATTGATTGGTTGACAAACGAGCTGCTGTCGGCTAACCTGATCTGGTAACTAACTCAGTTTCTGGCGACCCGAGTACGACTACAATGTAAAACAAACCGCATTTCCATTGCCTCTTCATGTATTTGACACAACATGCCAGACCCCTTCCTCGAGGCCTCGACTACGCTCTTCAGTAAGTGTTGAATAATGGGCTGATGAATTGTGAGCTCCAATACCGCCTCTGTAGTTTTTGAATGCGGGAAGCGATGGACGCGGACTCGAGTTTCACGGTCTGTGAGCGGCTGGCGATTTCCCAATGCCGGGTGCTGCTCTATACACATGTATTCGCAACTTGCTTTCACATGATGCTGGCGTTAAACGTCTATCAAAGTATGTTCATCGATCCTAGTAGCTACACAACGCAGATGCGCCTCTGTTAAGCCAGACGGCTGGGATGCCGCATGTCGAGTCTTTTTCGACCAAAGGGACTGCAGGCCGTGTCCACAAGGAGTGGTAATCGAAGATTTAGGACAACCTCATTCGGGCCTCAAACCGACATTCGTTCCATTACGCTTGACACAAGTCGAAGTCAGACTCTCCTCCCAGGGGCCTTCATCCCGGCTCTCGATCTTCTTGAACTCCTGCATCAGCCGAATCGTCGTGTAGCTAGCCTCCGTGAGGGCAAATTGCTGCCCGATGCAGATCCTTGGGCCGCCGTTGAAAGGAAGGTATTCCCATCCAGGTCGAAGGTCATCCCATCGCTCGGGTTTGAACTCGTCTGCGTCCTCGCCATAAAAGTCTATTCGGCGATGCATCGAATATACGCTCCACACAACCACAGTCTTAGCCGGCACGAATAGGGGCGACTTTCCATCCTCGCCGCCACCAACGGGCAATACCGTGTCGCGAACGGCCATCCTAGAGTTACCTGGCACCACAGGGTGTAACCGTAGCGCTAGGTATTCACGTCAGTAGAATGTAGATATGGTTGATTACACAGGGCGGTGTATAGTTCTTACCTTCATTCAGCACCTGCTTCAGATACTTCATCTCCTTGATCTGCGCGAACGTGGGCAGCTCCCCCCGTAGCTGACTCACCTCCGCCTGGAGTTTCTCCCAGATATCTGGCCTCCGGGCCAGGATGAACCACACATTACTCAGCAGACTTGCCGTGGTATCACGAACGTGAACACACACACTAGCATTCGTCGTCGTCGTCGTCCTCACTCTCGTCTCCTTCGTCAGGGTCTTTCAGAGTGTCTTTGATGTGATCGTTGGCCACAGCTATTCCTTCAAACTCTGCCTCTGCATCATCTTCATGGATTGCCCCTTCGAGTAGATGGTCATAATCGTGCCCCATCTGTTCCACGAAACCCAGCAACATGCTCTTACGCATATACTTGCCTGGAGTACCCCAAAACCTTTTACGGAGCTCGCTGCGCGAGACTTCGAGCTGTTGACCGGTTAGCGCCCTTCGAAGCATGGCCGTACAGTAACAGAAGTAAAGATATCTAGCGCGTGGACGGAAGTTTCCCTTAAACCGTACAGGCTGGTCATTAAGCTGGTACCATTTGACTTCTGTGTCTTGAATCTTCTTCTTCATTGTAGAATCGTCTGGGTTGAGTACTCTGATCTTGTATTGCTTTGGATCTGAGTGTTCCCAGTCAATCAATTCTTGGCTCGTTGGATCGTCTGCCACGTTCGGTATTATGACAAAGTGACCAGCACTGAAGCGTGTCTCCGTTTCGCTAGACCATAGGATGCCGTTTTCCGCCTTGAACAATTCGGACATCCCGTCCTTATCTCTGATGTATCCGAAGATGGCGTCCATGTATACTTGGCCTGACTTGTAAGGGAATAGATGCCCAGCTTGCGTGGCCGCTCGGGGCCAGTACTGTCCAGTAATGGGACACCACAGAGTTGTTCGATCAGGGTCTTCGTGTTCGCTGAGCATTCTTACTTCGAGATCCTTTCTAAACTTCGACTGCAAGCTGTCATCCCTTTGTCCTAGGTTGTTTTGGAGGTTCAGGCCTGTCTCAGCCCCAATGAAAAGCCCTACAAATGACCGTCGCAGATTGAAGGTCCTGGACGGATTGTCCATGGCTTTTGCTTGACTTAGGTAAAGTTTGTCGTCCAACTCAAGAGAACTTTCTTCTAGCAAAAGCTTCCTTCCTTCCTTAGACTTGAAGAATTCTTCCGCCGGGGTATTCATTTTTGCCATAGATATCTTCTTAGTAAGACGAGTCGCCTTCAGTTCGTGTTCCGTGACTTCGTGTCGGGTCGACCAGTATTGAACATCGAAACTCATAGCTACCTTCAAGCGCTTCCTAGCCTTCTTTGCCATGTCGTTGATGGTACGTCGTTCATCTTCTAAGTCGCGCAGACGCTTCGTGGGGGAGGAGGATGGTCCTTTGGTGGGTGACTTGCTGGACGAGCGCGGTGGTATTGGTGGTTGATCCATACCGAACTGTCCCGGAAGCTTGAATGAGGGATTGTACACTGATGCCGATTAGTACTTCAATGGAGAGTGTGCTTTGTGGCAACGACGATTTGCAATGCAATGTCCTTCTGGTTATTCCTGAGTGAGAGAATATTCAAGGTATGAATCAGTCATTTGTTCCTTGTCAGCGCATGTAATTTTGTAAGACTGTTTCGACGTTGGGTGCAGGCGGGTCAGGCATGGTGATACCCCGTTCCGATTTCCGAGGGTTAAAGAAGTCCCGGCGCGGCTGTTTGGAAGCGCGTCCAGCATTTCAATTGGACAGCCAGCCTCGGCACTCTTGGCTCGATAGGGCAAGGGTAGCCCAGCCGAGGTATCATTGAGATTACTCAAGAGGTCTCATGTGAAATAACGAAGCTGTCGATGTCGGCTTTGAATTCGCCGCATATTTGACAGTCAAGCCAGATATTTGGACCGTAGAAACTTCTGTGATTCTCGACAATTCCTTATGTGCTCTTACTACCAACGAATGAGCGAGTCAATACATGTTCATTTAGGCCCGCCTCAAGTCGTTACTTATATCTTCCCAGGTATGTGCTCGTGCTGCATTCGAGGCAGTATCGCTCCAGAGGCCAGAAATCCAGATACTTAATTTTACACAGCGATAGCCGAGAGACTAGGACCATTGAGAAGCCCAGCCAAGATCGAAATGAGGAAACACCGAGATATCCTCTGGCCCAATCATACTCCCCAGACTACACCTTTCAATACTCGCAAGGATGAGCCTACCCGTAGCAAGTAAACCCAAGGTATCTTGAACATCGCTGTAACGCACGATTCATAGGTAAAGATTCGGATCGAAAAGGGAGGATATGACAAGATGTCACGACTGGTCTTCGCTGAAATATCTCTTGCTCCGCCCACTCAACCCAGGCTTGGCACTGACCGATCCCCCTGCCGTCACATGATGCACGACGTGCGGTCGATAGACGGCGTCAACTGGAGGCATCCAGTCATCTAGGCCCAAGGGGAAATATTCATAGAGAAGATCGGCCGAGTCCAGACCATTCGAAAGGTTTTGTGAACGGGTGGAGAAGAGCGAGGTGGACGAAGGAAAGGAAGGCGTTTTGAATATGGGTGGTTTCGCGACAGCGCTAGGATTGTTCATGCGAGCTGCTTTATGTGATCTCTGAAGCGCAGTGCTTGCTTCGTTGTCGTCGGAGAGGGACAGCTTCATCGGTGCCGTTGGGGTGCTACCAGATGTTGCTGGGCTGGAGCTTGCCTTCGTTGTGAAGGAGCTCCTATCGGTTGAAGTCCGAGGTTTTATGCTTGGGCGTGCGGACGCAGCGGCTTGCTTCTCGCTGAATGTGTTCGGTGTTTGAATGTCGTACTTGTCGAGAGAATGGGTATTGAGACTTAGATCAGGGCTCTTCTCAGCCTTCATAGGTGATAGCTGTACATTTGGGCCTTCATGATGGACCCCTCGAGGTGGATTTGTGGCCTTGCGAGCGGTGTTCCCTAAACTACCTACAGGGAGCTCTTTTCGTTGCTGGAAATTTCTTGGGCTTCGGCCTCTTACAATGATTGCACCAGATTTCGCTTCACATATGGGTATCTTTGTCCCTGTCGACAATGTAGCCACTACCTTCAGCCGAACCACGAAGTGTTGCTGTAACTCCTTGCGTCTGCCATTGTTGGCTGTAGCTATTCGGAACTGAAGTCGCTTCCACGCTATCGGAAATGTGGCATAGTCAGCGTCCATGTCTTGGTTGGACATGATGTCTAGTGGTATGGACGTAGGCTCTCTTTCAGACTTATCCTCAGGGGTCGACGAAGCGCCAGCGGCAGGCGTCTTCCAAGGTACCGATATCAGCTTCACTGCATGCCCCTCTCCAGACTCCGTGGCTGAGATTGACAACTCTTGGGCAAGTATGGGTATCCTATGGCCTTGGTCTGTGATGATATACCGTAGTGTCCGTGGCAACGTGATCGATCCAGTAACCTGAAACAGATTACGGCGGTAGCAAGTTAGCTCGGATGACGGTGCATTCATATCCATCCTGTCTTCGGGAGACGTCTCTGCCATGAAGAACATGCCATGCAGCTGTGCGGTGAGGGACAGCGATGTCCGTTGGAGGGACCAATTCAGCAGCTCGAAGTTATACGTGGGCATGTTGAAGTTTAAGAGCTTATTGTCCCGATCGATGGAAGTTTCCGGAGTGCCTTGCTCTTGCTGACCTAATTCTCCCAGTCCCATGGTGTCTGCGAATGAGTCCTCGTACGGATTTGAGTACGATCGGGAGTGGTCGGAAGGCAGCGAGGGAGGCATGAAGGAAGCATCGTCATTCCTATAGAGAGGTCAGATAAGTATTAGTAGCGGAGAACAGTTACTCACATGTTGATATTCCCGGTACCGAATAGCCCTGTTTGCTCTTGGTTGCCCATCGCCGGTAGCACACTGCGATAGTCGCCAGCGCCGAAATTGCCCAAGCTCAGCGGGTCACCCATGTAAGACATCGTTGATGGGTCAAACCCCTCCGTTGCGCCTCCCACTTTCGAAGATTGAGACCTTTATGTTGCGGTTTGACGCAGGAGGGGAACCGGGAGGCAGAGGTATTTTGGGGTCTATGGTCGTTGGTGAGGGCAGTACTGCGTGTAGCGGTGTCTTTGGGGGGCTCTTGCAATGTTTGTCAATCTTCAGCTGGCGCGGCTGCATTGTGACGCTGCTGGGCTGACCGACAGTCTGACCTCCGATAGCGTCGTATATGGGTGCACCATTTTCGGGGCGGATGTGGAGACAGCGCTGAGGGCCGGATGACACGAGGTTATGGGGGGGTTCGAAGCTTGTGAAGGGAAAAGAGCAATTGTTGGCGACTGAGCCAAGGATGGGGCAGCGAGATGTCTGGGCATGCTGCCTCACCTTTTCGGAGGGCGAGAGCAACAACATTCATGGTTCATGGTTCATGGTGGATGCAGAAATTAGTGGGGGCGGGGGTAGAGGCTCGGGAAGGCCGGAGACGCCGGGACGACCAGCACCGAGGCCCACGGATATAGACCTGCCAGTCATCGAGCTATCCCAAGCGTTTGGCCATGGCCGGTATAGGTATGGAGCAGCAGATTGGGTGGAGATGAGAAGGATTGGTCGCTCAGTATATCAGATGGAATACTCGTTGATCGGTGTTTCAGAATCTGCATGAGTGAAGCAGGTACACATCAATCGTCACTCGGCAGTCAACAGATACGAACAGGAACAGTCCCTCCAGGCCGACTCATGTGTACTCTGGGATCAATCAAGCAACGATCATCAGGGCCCTCGTGCGCTCATGCAGAGGGTATGCACAGGAGCCACGTTCTCCCACACTCTTGTGCCGCATTCCGTCCAACTGCCAGACTGCCAACCGTTTCAGCGTTCTCGTTCATCAACTCCGATCGTCGATCCCCCACATGCACAATGCTCGTACTGCTATTGCCGCTACTGATACTACTTATCAGTTCCCGTCTTGAACTCAGTTGCTTTGGAGGACCTTGCACGTTGCCAGTCAATTTAGCTGGAAGCTCCTCCTGAACAGCCTCAGGCTATAGTCCAGATTCTAGTCTGCCTTGTCCTCTGTGCCATCCTTGACGCCGCATCAACAACCCGCGATTATCCAAAGCTGTGTTATGATGCGACATTCAACGCGCTCGCGTCGGACGACACTTCCTCGAAGTTGTGCAGCACTCTGAAACCCATAGCCATGAGGCTGTCCAAATTCCCATCGCCATCGATCTGAGACGCATGTCAGCGAGTGGCATATGGTCTCGAACCGGGGAGAAGAACTCACGTGATTCAACACCACTGCCTCCGCAAGCTGGGTTTTCGCCCATCTAATCCCCAGCATGATTAAGCCTTGCAGCAACGTTGAATATCCGCCAGCGCTTGGTGAGATTACGGGACTCGAAATGCCTGCAGTGATGTGGCCCGACTCTTTCAGTGTAGGTATCGCATCTGCCCAGTGACATTTACTGGTACAAACTACTACCGTTCCTACCGTGGCATTGTCCTTGGATCGCCGCGCTCGAATGACACCGCAAGTCTTTTGGTCCGCTAGAGAGAGAGCAAGAGCATAAGTTTCCGTTATGCCTTGCCTCGAGCTCGTCTGAACGTGATCTTTGATTACATCCATGTGCTCGGGCCCTTGCTCTAGATTGAATTCTATATCTTCTAAACTCTGAGACAAGTCGACTGGGGAAATCCACGTTGAAAGATCTCGAATTACCATACTGCACACCGGCCTGGACATTGTAGAATTCCAACCGAGGTTGACGAACCATTGTCGAAGTCGTTTACGTTCGAGGTTACTGTTTGAGGGGATGCCGAGGAAAACGCTCGGTAAGCGTGAGCCAAGCTGGAAACGCTTGAGGCCGCTTTGTGATTGTAGGTTCTTGATTGCTCGATTGTGTAGTGAATTTCCAATCGAGAGCTTCCGTCGCTCCGGAGACACGAGTATAGCGCCTATGACGCCGGTACCGGTAGATGCGAAGTAGTACGTAGCACAAAACCCATACAGCGCACGGGTGCTGCTATTTCTGACAACATAATGCGCCTCGTCGACCAAAGTGTTGCGCAGGAGATAGGTTGAGGATGAGCATCCGGCGAGCTCTGATTGCTGGTTGACAGGACATTCCTGTCGCAAGCTCTGAATCAGAGTATCCAGTGCGTCAGCGTCGCGCTTTTCATTCCAACTCTCGACTAGCCAATGCTGCTTCGATTGGTGCACCTTCTGACTCTGATTAATTGTGCCAGGTAATGATCCTGTAGGGGTTAAGTTCCCAAAGAGCACCTCTACCAATGCTTGTAACGCTGTCTCAGTGAAGTCATACGTGCAGACATAGGTGCCAATGGAAGGATCCATGGCGAAATCATAAGGGGAGCTGACAGAGACAACCACCAGCGGCTTATCACGCTTCTCGGCGTCTTGCGCAATCAAGGATTTGCAAATCATCGCAACATGTTTTGTGAAGCCGTGCTGATATAGATTGCGGTTTGCATCAGCCGTAAGGACCACGACAGCGCTGGCTCGATGGATCAGGTTTTCATGGACAGGGCGCAAGCCATTGGCAGTGTACGAAGTGTGCAATACTCGACCATTGCGCTGACGAGCGATGGACCTGCCTAGCTCCTTGAAAATGCTCTCACCACTCATTCCTGAAGGACTGACAGTTCCATTGGCCACCGGCCCCCCAGGAGCGCCAGGGGATTCGACACTGGGATTTGCCGCTAGGCCTCGACCCGCTGCGGATGCCGGTAGGGGTTTGACAAGGGGAGAAAGGATCAAGAGCTCTTCCTCCTCGTCGAGTAAGTTGGACAGGGGTAGTAAGCGGTCTTTATCCCTTACTACCGTTATGGAGGACTGGTAGGCTTGTGTTGATAGGCTGGAATGGGAGGGCTGCAAAGACGAAAGGACGTTAGTTCCTGAAGCAAGTCAACAGGCGACTCAAGCTTGTATGTCTGTCTTTGGACTAGTGATAGGTCGGTGCAGCGATGTCAGGATTAGAGTATTACCTCCAGGCGCCAAAGCTCTCTCCCACGAAGTGCATTTCGCTTTCATCTGCAGAACCCGCCGAAGCGATTGTCTGACTCTGGTGTTCGTGATGACACCGTCTTCGATACCAATTTTCAAGCCTGCCATGGCTTCTTGCTGGGCAGCGAAAGCTCGGCAGACCAGAACCAAGTCGCAGCCAGCATTGACGGCCATGACCGTGCCGCCACCGACGCCAATGTTGTGGCTCAGCGCGTCCATTTCCAGGCACTCGGAGACGACTACACCGTCGAAACCAATATCGTCACGTAAAAGTTCATCGACCACCTGCTGAGACAGGCAAGCATGCATGACCTCAATTCCAGCAGACGACATGGCACATCCACCAACCATCATAGCATCGACGCCCTGGGATACAGCATTTCGAAAGGGGACAAGCGCGCTGAGACTTAATTGATCCAAAGACTCGGTAATGATTGGAACATCAAGCGATGATCCTAGGAATTCGAGATTGCCATACGAAGGGAAGTGTTTTCCGCATGTTGCTATCTCGGCGTCCTTGTAGCCTTTCATGAATGCCACGCCATATCTGGAGACTTCTTCGGCGTCGTCTCCGGTGGTCCGCACTCCTAGAGGTTGGTTCTTGACGTTGGTCAATACATCCAGGACTGGCCCCATGATCCAATTGACACCCACGGATCGGAGCTCGAGAGCAGTTGCTTTGGCGATCTCGTATGCCATTTCGATAGATCCGGTGGCTGCGACACCCATAGCGCTTGGGAACTGGCGTATGTATTGTTCATCGAAAAGGCTGTTGACTCCTCCGTTTTCTTGATCCAGCGCAATCGCCAACGGTACAGGGTGGCCAGCATCGTGTGCAATGTTCTGCAAGTCCAGAACAAGCTTGGTCGTTTGTTCAGCAGCTGCAATACGATCAGTGACTAGGTAGGCCGTGCAGTACAGCAACTCCCAAGTCGCAGTCGCTCCAAGAGATAAAAACCTTCTACGAGAAATAAAAGAAATCAAGAAATATTTGAGTTGCTACTTACACTTCAGATTCTTCGCTGTCAATAGGATGGTACCCAGATGATGCTTTTCTATCAATTGACGTATTTGTGGCGTCACCTCAGTGCCATCGAAGCCCATCATGAACAGCTGGCCCATGGTCCTGTCATCTTCTCAGCAAAGCGCGGTGAGGCATATGTTGCGATCCTCGACACTTACCATCCCATGTCGTCCCATATCGAATCGTTCTCCATGCTGAACGGCGTCAAAGTGTCGCTCATGGTGGCCGTAGACTTCTTTCATTCTTTCGGCAGGGACAATAGGCCAGCTTGTTCTCTCTACCTTAGCGGCAATTGTTGTGCAACATCAGTCGATTATACTCCATCCTTCGCATGCCGAGATGCAATCTAGCCTCAGTGAAAATTCTGTTCACTCCATATGTCATTGTTGTTCGTGCTGCAGCAGGTCCATGTAGCGTCCAAAATTTCCCCGCGCCCCTTATCATGGAAATGATCCAGAACATCAATAAGGTATTGTTGCAATTCCCGCCATTCTGGTACTGGGCATCTGCAGACCGCCAAGAGCCGGCTCACGGAGGGTCGCGGGAGTAGCAGGCCCCAATATTTACTGTAATGCAGATAGCAGACTGGCATGTCTCAAACGTACTTGCCGACATGTCGTGGAGGCATCGACGATTAGGCCATGATTATATACTTCGTACATCCAGCTCTCATTTTGGGTTGCCTAAGCGACCTACGAGTGATTATCAAGAAGCTGCTAGCGTTGACCTTGTCCCTCACGCCGGGCCAAGCAGTAGCTTCATTTGGGTGCTCCAGTACTGATACTACTCCATGGGAAGTATAGAACAAGGCGCATTTCATATCTGAAAGCATGAATACGGCCAATTCGATTTGGCTTCATGTCAGCTTCATGTCGTTACCGGCCCTCGGAGACGTGTCATATCAAATAACATGTCCATCCACTCCCAGCATGGACTATACCCGCTTGCTTGATCAAGAATAAACCTTCCAATAGTTCAACTCCAGTAGCACATTGAGCGAATCCATCAGTGCCCTCCACCAACGCCTATGCTACCCGCGCTTTCCCCCACGTGCACCACGTCATCGTCATCGTTGCCAGTAACGCCCCGTTCATGAGTATTGCTCGCCGCCGCAGAGCGGACGCTCACTCCTGTGCTCGTTGAGTCACTTCTCCTTCTATGAGCATCGGACTGCCGGCGGCTATTCAAGCTTCTTTCGAGCTCCTGCACGCGTCGACGTAGCGACTCGTTCTCTCTCTTCACAATGTCTAATTCTGACCGATGATGTGCAGCTTCCTCGTAGCGAGCCGTGGGCGCATAGGAAGAACGATTGCTAGGGCTCATGGTTGCTTGCCCTGGCTGAGGTGGATTGGACTGGCGATACGAGTAGAGATGAGGGAAGTGGTCTCCTTGGTGAAGCGAAGATGCAAGAGACGGAGATGATGCCTCGGACCGTCTCGACGCGACCGACCCGTTCCTGCTGAGAGAGTCTCTTGGATTTGATGCTCGTGGGAGTGCACTATCACGAGCAGGAGCAATCCCTGAGATCGTGCTGCCAGCAACACCGCCCGTGGTGCCCACTGTACTTCCGCTTGTGCCAGTCAGACCGCTAACCGTCGTCCCAGCTGTGTTTGCACTCCTCGTACTAAGGCTCGACGAAGAACGGTGACGCCGCGAAGGGGTTGGATGGCTTGGACCAGATAGCAGGTGATTTGCGCTGTGATCGGTTGAGTCTGGTAGGCCAGTGGAAGTAGAGGACGTGGTCGAGGCGACTGAGGCAGTTTGCTGCCGTAGCAGAGACAGCTCACGCGTAAGTCTATTCACCTACGGCGTGCAGCATTAGCAAGTAGTCCTGCTGGCGTACATCCTTCGAAGACGTACTACAGCCTCTTGTTCCTTCTCTAGTTGCATATGTAGATCGGCGGCGGTCAATGGCCTTGGATGACGAAGAGGCCCTGTAACGGTGTAAGTCGATGCATGGGTAAGTCTGAATTATACTCGTTGTACCTGGCCCAATCTCTATGCTTGCATTGCGAGTCGCTGCGTGCTCCCGTACAGATTCGCTTGGAATACTGGCGCGTGGAGACACGGGTGGTATTGGTGGGGGAGCCATGTTTTGTGAAGTGCTTCGATTAGGGATAGACGAAGGCTGTCGAGGGCTGAATGGTGAGGAGGGGACAGAGTTGAGGTCAGGAGCCATCTGAGGTGCCGTCGTCGCTGAGGTGTAGGTCTCCGCCACTCCACTCCAATGGCTACAAGGATGAGATTGAACGACCACTCGGCGTATGAACTGTGCGAAGGAAGTCCGGCTCAGTAGCCCTCGTTGCGATCACTGCCAGTGTCAAAGGATAAGATCCCTTCGATAGAACGATAAGGGTGGGGAGATTGTTTGCTGGCGACTCTAGCTTTTAAAGACGGTTTCCCGCTCTCCTCTCCGATCTCCGTCAACCCGATAACACTATCCTGCGACGGCAAGTTGGTGTAGCGTCGGATCCTTGATGATGTCGATTGATGAGCTGTACACTGTCAATGGTTTCACTTGCATCGGGAAGTTTGGGTGGATGAAAGTACTCCGTAGAGCTATCGATAAAGTGACTACCGTAGCTCCCTCCTTGGTGCCCGCTGCTGTCTTGGCGAGGGAGCTGCAAGCCTCAGAGCCCGCTCCGATCAAGCTACCATTCCTCGTCAATGCTCTGTCACTTTCTAGCTTCCACTATACCATACCGAATCATTTATTCGTTCATCTTTCCCATCATTGTTTAGGGAACTTCTATCCTTTCTTCTGCTTCCACATCTTGACTCCCGTTTTGAGAAAGCTCGACGCGGAAGCTCTATCAGAAACCGTCCATTGGCGCCTCGGTATGGCAACGCGGCTTCATGTTAAAGCTCAGGGCTCAGAGGCCTGGCAGCTCTTGCATGGATAAGGCCTAGTAGTCTACAGGTTTTGTTTGACATTCTTAGAGCGTTGTAGTCATGGGCAACTCAGCAACCAAAGAGCGAAGGCAGTCACCCTCCCGGATGAGGTCGGCAGACTTTCGAAGGGCCTCATCCCCTGTCATATCCAGTCCTACTTCGCCCTCAGCTCCACCTCCAAACGATCGACCACCGACAATATACAGCTCACGACCGGCGAGAAGCAGCCGGCCTGACTTATCAGCCATGTTCGGAATGACAAGTGGAACTCACGACAACGATATGTCCGGCCTAGAGGGACGGCGGGAAAGCAAGCAAGAGCGAGAAGCCAGGAAGCTGGAGCGAGAGCGAGTCAATCGGGAACGGGATCGACAACGTAGCATGCGCGAGGAGCATGTTGATGGAGGCTACTTGGTAACGCAAGGCGTGTATACGGGGATAGAAGATTATAATAAGGGTATTGTGCGGCAATTGATGGTAGACTTTTGTTCAGTGCCTAAGTCAGTTACTGACATGTGTACAGATCGAACGTCGTGTTGCTCCTTTTTGGAGGGGCATCGATGACTATTCCGAATCCTGGACAGAGCATCAATTAGTGGCAGCCGCCAGAGGTCTCCCCATTCCAGAGCCCGACGAGATACCAGCAGACGTCCAATCCAATGTGTTTCCATCGACAGGCCAAACCACGAAGGAGACGGACAAGAAAGTAAATGTCCTTGCTATTCCCACCGCATCGAGATCACCATCCTATCACTCCGACGCTTCACCTATAGACTCACCTGTCGAAACTACCTTTGCAGTGCCGTCATCTCCGACATCTGCAAATCCTGCCGCATCGGGTTTCCGAGGACGAGCAAAGACTTTGGCTTCGTTAACCACTTCGTCGAAGAACCCCCAAGCCGATTTGGCGCCGCGCGAGATGCAACTACCGAGAGATCCCTATGTGAGTGGTCAACGGCTGGAAGCCTATCTTTACAAAGATGCTGCAGAATGCCCCATCTGCTTTCTCTATTATCCGCCGTACCTCAACAGAACTCGATGCTGTGATCAGGCAATATGCTCCGAATGCTTCGTGCAAATAAAGCGGCCAGACCCACATCTTCCAGAGCGCGCAGATCCATCAGCGCCGCCTACACCGTCCGTCGAGAATCCTGAGCCTGTTGATCTCGAGTCGTTAGTATCAGAACCTGCGGCTTGTCCGTTCTGTGTGCAACCAGAATTTGGGATAACCTATGATCAACCACCTTTCCGAAAAGGTCTTACCTACGTCAACCAAGCCTCAACGCATCCTCTAGCAGGGAAAGCGTCGGCCATGTCATCTTCCTCGTCGCTTGCTTCCGCCCATAGTGAAGGGCAGGCTTCGTCAATGGAAGCTACACGCCGCAGGACCCATTCCTTGTCTGCAACTGCTCCGACGGTCATAACGACGGACAGGATACGCCCTGGCTGGCATCAGAAACTTGCTGGTGCACGAGCACATGCCGCGAGACGTTCAGCGGCAGCCACAGCTCTACATACTGCTGCATATTTGATGGGCAATCGCGGTCATGAGCCTGACGGACGCGGGTTTGGTGCTTTCGGCAGACGTGCACTTTTACGACGTGGCAGCGGTGACCCTAGCTCTTCGCAACTCAATATGCTAGCTTCGATGTCGGAAAGATACGGTCGGGTAGAGGGTGGCGAGAATGGGGCACCTCGCACGCGGAGAGTAAGAGCTGAAGATTTAGACGAGATGATGATGATGGAGGCAATTCGGCTGAGTATAGCGTCGGAAGAGGAGAGGCGGAAGAAGGAAGAAGAAAAGGCGAGGAAGGATGCCAAGAAGGATGCAAAGAAGCAGGAGAAGGAGAACAAGAAGGCCGAGAAAGCAGCGAAAAAGGGTCGGGCATACACAGGCTCTGCGCCTCAAAGCACCACCGATCTACTCAGTCCTCAAAGTCGATCCGTGTGGGGTGACGGTGCGTCAACCACCGTGGGAAAAGGCAAAGAGATTCAGCCATCAGAGACTTCTATGGAAGGCTCGTCCAGTGACTTTACATTTACCAATACATCGAGTGCAGTACCAGACAGCGCCCAACATCTTGTACGAGCACGAGCCAACATACAGCCCGACGTCTATGGCAGTAGCTCCTACAGACCGTCACATCTCCGCCACCTATCCAGTGCATCATCTACAGACGATGAGTCTGCTGCCGGCTCGCTCCGGGCTGGTTTCCATGGGTCGACCTCTTCTTTTGATGCCTCACCAGCCGCCAGTGGCATGAACATGCCAGCAGCAGGTATATCGGAGGCAGACTACACCACTGGGACGCCGCCAGGTGGAGGCGCAGGACTCGAACCGATGTTCAACTTTCGAAGCTTGGCTGCAATGGTGGGTGATGACGAAAAGCATGGAAACGCAAGGCATGACGAATCAGTCGAGAAGACTCATGGAGGCGGTTCGAGTAGCGTGTCTGCGGCTGTCGACCATTCCCAGAGTGCTGCCGATTTATCTCGGAATCACTCTACGAGAACCGCCAACGAAAGCTTTCACGATGCTTCTGAAACAGCGCATCCAGCGGCGCCGGAAGTGAACATCACTGCCCCGTCGCGAAGCAATTCAACCTCCGTGAGTGGTCCGGACGAGAAGCAAGCTCATGTCTCGGAACACGAAACGATGGATGGGAGCAGTGGGGGTATTCACTCTTGACAGGTTCAGTATGAGCATTTCAGGGGTTCGCGGGTTTACATAAAAATTCGCTAGTGGCGAGGGCTGGTAAAGGTGTAGTCGAGCATTTCACGGGGCGCGGATGGTACAACAGGAGGTATGACATGAAAACGAGAACTATGTGCTATGCCACCAGGCGTTCATTGTTAGTGTCCAGCATTTGTTATAGGTAGCCTAGGAGGTATCTCTCCCTCCGTGGAGATATTGGGTAGAATGGAACACTCAGCAGCTGAGCAAATCTAGGGATCCGGGATAAGCTCGTGTCGCCCGCGACTACGTTCCCTCTATGGCTCTTGTACACTGCTCTTATAGATGCCAAGACGCGGATTCCTACTTGTAGTATATTAGTGTCGCCAGATAAATAGTTAGTTACCCGATGCAATTAGTCGGTTACTCCCCGCTTATAGCATCAAACTTTCGAATATCTCTTTGTACTACTTTGATTACTATTATTGTTATTACTATTAATATTGTATCAAATATATTTATATATTCTAAAGTAGCTAATATTAGCGTTTATCTATATATATATATTTTTCGATCTAAAGTATTATTCAACTAGATTAGTTATTCTATACAAATCGTATTTTACGTAGTAAATATCTTAAACTAGAAATAATTCTTTGTTTTCTATTGTGTTAACAATATATTTAATAAAATAAAACTAAGTCTTAAAAATTTAGAATTGTTTCTAGATTAAATTTTGCAGAAAAAGAGTAAAGATCTCTTAAATATATATTGCAAGCAATAGAAAATATAGATAAATTAATTACAAATTCAAAAAGAACTTTTTAGATTAATAAAGATAGCAAATACTTTTATAACAAAATTGCAATAGAATAAAACAAATACTAATATACTACTATCTAGTATACCTTAAAAGTATAGTCTAATTCTTATTAAAATCTTAAAAAATCTAATCTTTAACAAATTATTATATTTGTTTTATCTAGTAATATATTTGCAAAACTCATTTAATTACTTTTTAATTATTCTTGCAACTATATATTTTAAATATATGGCAAATATTAAATCTTCTTTATACTTCTATAGATTTTCTTTTTTGTTAATTTTGCTTCTTTATAGATCTTATTCTATATAGAGTCTAGATAGACTTGTAGAGAATCTTAAGTATTGTTATCTAAATATTAATTAAATAAATTTAATATCTAATTTGTTTTATATATTTTATATAGCTTCTATATTTTCTTAAGTAGACAAGAGATCTTATAACAAGTTTGTATATTACTCTCGATTAAATGTACTTTGCAATCTAGATTTCGAACTTATATTTCTTTAATAAATTATAAGAATTGTTCTTCAATTATTAGAATCTTCTTAATATATATTTATATATTTATATTGTAATCTATGTTAATTTTGTTTTGTTTTGTAATAGTAAATATATATATTATTTTTAAAGATATATTCTTCTTTTATTGTCTTTACTATTGACTACGTTTTAGAATTAACTACGTTTTAGAATATACTATAGCTAGAAGTTGACTTACAAAACTTCCTTAATTTTCTTAATACTAAGTAAAGTTCAATTATAGAGATTATTCATTTTTATATATTTATTTTCTTTGTTTCGAACATAATTACTTGCTAATATAATATTTTATTTTATTCTTTATTTTCTATTGTCTATTACTCTTTTTATATTCTATTTCTTTTGTTTAGATAATTCTTATTTTTTCGAAAATATATAGATTCTATTATTAATCTTTTCTTTATAAGAAAAAAAAAGTAAGTTGTATAATTGTAAATTAAATACAAGTCTTAGAAATTATATATTATCTAATATATATTCTTAATATCTTATTAATCAAAAAATATTTATATAATTTAGTTTAGATATTAAGTTATAGATATTTCTAATTCTTATATGATAAATAGATTTGTTTGCAAGCTTCTCTAATATATATTTATTAAACTTTTTCCTTTTTTATATATAACTTTTATTTGAATATATAAAAAATTTAAAAATACTTCTATAGAAAATTCTCTTAATTAGATTGATCGCGAGGAACCGAAAATATCACGTGAGAGCGTCAAGATTTGATTCCTCGATTTTTTTTTAAAATCGAATTGCTTAAAATAGTAACTTTTCGACTAAGCTAAACTTATTATAGTAATAAGCTAGCTTCTTTAAGCGATTCGATTTCATTCGATTTCTTGACAATTCAATTCAATTTCAAATTTGGAATCGAATATTGAATCGACGATCAATCTACTCTTAATTAACTAATTGTTCTTAAAAATATAGATATATTAATAGTATATCTTTTTCAAAAGATTATAGACAATTTATTTTTTACTTTAAATATTAAGAACTATCTTGACAAATTATATATATAGATATTTTTGTACTATATTTTGTATATTTCTAAATAACTAAGTGTTATCTAGTATTTCTAAAAGTATTTTACAATCTTTAATAAATGTATTTAAAACTAGTATTTTACAAAAATTTCTAATTTTGTTCAAATTTTTGTCTTGCGTATAATCTTTATTGCTATTATTAATTATACTTTTGTTTTATACTTAATAGTATTAAATATATAATTAAATAGAAGTCTATATATTACAATAATATAATATAAAAAAAATCCTAAAATTATATATAAATCTTAGATATAATAATAGAATATTATATTATTAAGATAATCTCTCGAATATATAAAAGCAATTCTTCTAGTATATAGATATAATTAGATTGATCGTTGGGCTAGATTATGATATCATTTCTCTAGTTCGACCCGACGCCAAGACTAGATCGTGACGATTTTTTGGAATCGAATCGCTCAAAGTAGTTTAGCGCGAAGCGCGCTAAACTACTTATAGTAATCGACTAAACTACTTTAAGCGATTCGATTCTTCGAATTTTTTTTGACCCAAGTCTTAGCATTTGCACGTAACATTTTCGGGTTAGCGCGACTAGTTTAAATATAATTAATAGTTGTTAAGTATATTAGATAATTACAATTACTATAGTCTTTTAATCTAATAGATCTTAAGTATCTATTATCTCGAGAGCATTATATTGAAGAACATGTTTAATCTAAAGATTACAATTATAGAAGTAAGTTATTGTTAATTAACTAAATTGTAATTAAATAGTTATATTAAGTTACTAGCTATTTATATAGTAATATAACTACTTATATTGTTATATATATAGTTTTCTCTCTTGTCTAGCTATTTAATTACTACTTGCTAGCTTAGTAATACTTTTTCAATTAAGACTAAATATATACAAGTGTAATTAGTATCTTTAATCTTATTAGTAGAAAGGCAAGCAATAGATAGCTAGTCGAATTAGATAACTAATTAGTAATATAGCAATATAAGTATCTATTACAAGATTTATGCCTAATATTCTTGCCAAAAGACAAGAGAGCATTTAGCGTCTATTAATAGTATCTACTTTTAAATAATTAAGTATAAGTTAATTATTAACTTAATTTCTTAGTGAATTACTTTTTCAAGTATTATAGATATTTGTCTTGTTTATTTGCGTGCCTTTTTATCTTGTCTAGTTGCCTTGCTTATCTAACTATTATTTCTTGCCTACTAATACTAGAGACTAGAGACAGAGATCTAGAAAGATAAAGCCTATCTAGTTAGAAATTTTAACAATTATATTAAATAAGATATCTTTCTTTTTGTTTAATTGTAACAGGACAGAATCTAAACCAACTGCGCCAAAAGCACCTGCGAGGTGTTCGCGCGTTGCAAACACCCGCGAGAAGTAGTATATATAGGAAGGTTACATTAATATTCTTTCGAGTATTTACAATATTATATTAAATATTCTATTTACTAGAGAAGAAGAGATAAAAGACAAAATAAAATAGACAATCTATTAAACTTTTTTTTGAAAAGATTAATAAGAAAGTACTTTATAAGATTGTTGAACAAAGTATTTAATAAAATTACTTTAAAAATAGAACTAGAATAATTTCTATATTATCTCTTAAATCTTACTATTTAAGTTAATATAATATTTATTTTTATATTTAAAGTTGAGAATTTAATAATATTTTTAGAATATATATTAATTATCTTTATCTATATTACAAAAGTAAGTATTATAAAAGTCTATAGATAATTTAGAAACTTCTAGACAATTATTAAACTAAATTTATTAGTTTAAATCAAAGTTTTTATAATTAACTAAATATTTTATTTTATTAACATTAGACTAGAAGTTATAAATATTAATAATAATATTAATAATTTATTATTATTAAATCTTTCAAAAGATATAAACTTTAGAAGTATTTATCTTAATAGAAAGTTATTAACAATATTGTAGATAAATAAATTGTAAAAGATACTATAATAGTTTTAGATATTAAACAACTTTAATTAATAAAATATAAATTAATTATCTTAATAACTTCGAAGAGATTCTTGTTCTTATTAATTAACTTTTTGATAAGAAAATAAGTCTTCAACTTTACAATATTAAGAATTATTTTGTTGTTAACTTCTCTTCTAAAAATTAAATTGCAATAGCAATTAATATACTTTTTATACTAATAGTAAGTTTAAATTTTTTGCACTTAAAGTTTCTAATTAATTATATTTAGTATAAGAAAAATTTGAAAACTTTCTATAAGATTATAGACTTATTTTTGAATAAATATTATAATCGATAGAGAATAAGATTATATAAATAGATTTTAGATAGTAATTTTTAAGCAATATATATTATATCAAATAACTATTTTATTTAATTGTTTCGAAATAATAAGTAGAATAATGGAAAAAAGTTACTCTATTATAACATTATTTTGTATAATTAAATTTTTTGTTTTATAACTATAAATTGTAGAAAGTCTAGCAAGCATCTATATTAAAATATAGATTGATTGTTAGAAATTAAGTTTTATACAAATTTGATTCTCGATGCAAATATTATACAAAGACTAACTATATTAGAATGAAATATAATCTAATACGATTAGAAATTCGATTTAATTCCAAGATTAAGTCTAGAAATCGAATTAAACAATTAATTTATTTAAATATTAAGAAAATTAACTAGAAAAGTTTCGAATAACTTATATTTTGCAGTTGAATAATATAGAATTAAATAAACTATAGAAAAAAAATAGACAATAATAATAAGCTTGATAACTTTATAGAAAGTAAGATTGTTAATAGATTAATAAGAGATCTAAATATAGTTAAATTTCGACAAATTTCGACTTTTAATATTGTTACTTTTCTTGTTGTTATTATCTCTCTTAAGAAATTATATAGCTAATATATCTTCTTTCTAAGTTACGTAATTCGAATAAAAAGAAAGTTTAAAATTCTTCTTTTTAGATCTAATTGATTTCTATTTTTTTGTCAATTCTTTAATTTTGTATTATATAACTTAGACTTTTTTCTTAGAGTTAGAATTAATAATCTTTTATATCTTCTTAATTGTTTTACATTTAAAATTTTCTTAAATTTATCTATTTTTTCTCTTTCTCTTAATCTTGTTGTTGTTCAACAAATTGCTCGACAATTGTCGAAAATTTTATTTTAATTATTCGACAATACTTAATATATAATTCGACAAATATTCGAGAGATACTTAATATTAACAAAAGAAAGTTAAAGATTAACTAGATTGTTATTTGCAGAATTGTTGCAAATTTCTCGATTTTTTTTGCTTTAATTCTTTTATTCGACAAAATTCTAATTGTTGTTCGACAATTACTAAAAAAAAAAAAATTTGTATTCGAAAATACTTAATACGATGCTTAATATTAACTAAGTATTTCGTTCAATAATACTTAATATTAACTAGAGTTAATTGAAACATTAATTAAAAGAAATGTTAAAAACTTGTCGAAACTCGCAATTAAAAAGAAAAGTATTATTACAAGTTTTAACTAAAATAGACGTTGTCTTCTAAATCTTTGTCTTTTTAGATTCGAATATACTACAAGTAGTATTTAGCGTCTTGGCACTCATAAAATCTCTATTTATTTTTTGTATATACTTAGTTTTGTATAGCTAGTATTCTTGTTAATTAACTACATATTAATCTATTAGCTCTATTCTCTAATAATTTAAGATTTTTTTCTCTCTTATAGTATACAAAACTCTATTGTATATTATATTGTTAAATATACTCTTATTATCTAGATTTAACAATAAAACTACTTTTTTCTTATACTACTTTATATTATATATTGTTACAAGTCTAGCTCGAAACAACGTAATATATTAACTACAACGCAACATGTAGCACGAAGCACAATTGTTTATATGTTCGATAACTTGACGAACGAACAATGCTTAACATGTTTAACAACGAGCAAAGCGAGCAATGTTCGACGCATTCGACATGTTCGACAACGAATTAAGCGAACAATGTTCAACATGTTTAACAACGAACGTAGCGAACAAAAAGAATCTTCTTTAGTATATAAATCTTCTAATACAACTCTTTTATAAATCGTGTTCAATTTATCTTAAGTCTTGATTTATTGTTACGATTGTTAAAGTTGCAAATTCTTGTTATTAAGTAATTGCTTACATTGTCTAAAGACGTTTACAAATCTCTTTAATAACATAACTCTCTTTAATATTTTCGTAAAAAGTACTAGCGTAACACTTTGAACACTCTAAGAATGTTTGTATTAAATCAACGCGCCTTTATTTCAAACATTAGCTCATTAACATTACGTCAACTCTTTGTTAATAAAGACGACAAAATAAGAATTAACAAACTCGACGTCTATTATAAAGATTAGATCGATCTAAAGAATTAACTTATGCAAGTGAATATTTATTTCATCTTCTATTCTATTCTAGCGAACAAGAAGACAATTTTCGCATTTACATTTCTTAGAGAAAGAGCTTAGCATTAACTCAAGTCAAACTTACGCAAGTATTTGAAAAATTATGACGAAAATTCTCGTGCGATGTTCACAAACTTCGACAACTTTAAAAGAGAGCTTCGAAGAATCTTTGAAACATTTAACGAGAAACAAATCGCGAAAAGAGTAATTTAGCATCTAATTTAACAAATCTTTGCAACAAAGTACGCAACAAAATTTCAAAAATATGTTAATCTTATCAAATGAAACGATGTTGCACTTATGATAATATTTCGACAAAATTTTAAGAACAATCTTAAGAACGAAATTATGCGCGATGACAAATTCATTAACGATATGTTTGATCTCATTGAAGTAGTTATCGATTTCGACGATAAACTATATAAAAGAGCTATGAAAAAAAGATACAATTAATCTCAAGAAAGAGCAAAAATCTTCTTTGAACTAACGATCAAATATTATTTGAGAGAATCTCGTTCTAATTAGAAGTATAATAACTTAAATTATCGTAAGTTTACATCTATGAAACTAGATTCTATCTAACGACGCAAAGAAAAAAACTTTAGAAAAAAGCAAAATAACAAATTCTAGAAAACGTGTTATTTATATGACAAATCGAGTCATTTCGTAAGAGATTGTCGATTGCGAAACTTAATAAATCGTCGACAAATCAATGCTATGTTAAGAAAGATACTTGATAGCTAAAATAACATTAGGAAGCAAATTAACATAGAAGCGAACATTCTTAAAACTAGATCGAACGACAATTACTATTTGATAGAAAATCTAAATTAGTTATAGAAAGTTCTAGATAAAACATTATTAAGCAAGGCATTCGCATCTACGCAAGAAGTTAATAAGACACTTAATAAGATTAGAAGAGCGAAACGATTAAGAACGTCATATTCTTACTTAATAACAAACTTAGACGACAAGTATAACTAGAAGAATTTTCACAAATGCTTAGACAACATTACGAAACATCTTGACGCTTTAATTAGCTTATTAAAGAAAAGACAAATCAATTAAATCGTAAATAAATGCGAGAAAGCGCTAGAAAGCAACGCCACTAAAGAAAAAAACATTTTTGACGAAATCGAACAATAACTAAATAGTGTTAGTTTATTCAAATAGAAGATAGAGCAATTAAAGAGACATGCGACACTTAGTTGAATAGCTTGCTACGACAACTTATGCTATACTTATCTAAAAAAAAAAAAAGAAGTTAATTGATTTTCTAGAAAGTTAAAGTTAATAATCTAGCAACAAAAGAAAACTTAACGCAAACAAACGTTTGCAATAGAAGTCGTAACATAAGAGCAAGAAAAAGTTCAAGTTTTTTGATAAAAAGCATATTAGAGAAATGCAATATGTTAGCTCAATAATAGCAACTAAACTTAATAGCATACGCACGATGTTTTATCACATTAATTAAGATCAATGATTGTCAATTTATCGCAATGATCGATTTTAATACAATAAATAATTTTATAATTAAAGCTCTTATAGAGAGAGAAGAATATTCTACTTGAAGAAAGTCTAACGCTTATAATCTAATAATTGTAGATAAAAACTTATTACTTGACAAGAATGAAAGAGTGAACAAAGAAACGAAATTACTATCGATAGCTATTTAGCAACATTACGAGAAACTAATCTTTAATATAATAAGAATAATTACTTACGATATCGTTTTAGAAATGTCTTGATTAAAGCAACACAATTCAAAAGTTGACTAAAATATATAAGTACTTAGATTTAAACGATATGATTACGCAATTTATATTTAATCTACGCATCGATAACGTTCGATAATAGATAAAAAACAAAATTGAAATTTGATCGCAAGATGCGAATTTGCATTCTTAAAAAAGAACGATTTAATCAAGTTTAACTTAATAAACATTAATAAAGATTAGTTAAGTCATAAAGTTAAAATAAATGAAGAAAATTGCGAATCTTTCAAGAGTCTTGAATTATTTGATACAACGAAGAAATCGCTAAAGTACGTATTACGAATATACAACAATTAAGAGCATCTATTTCAAGAAAAGAAAACGATAAAGATTCTTCCTAAACATTAATTGTGAAATTATGAAATTAGACTTGAATTAGGCAAGCAACTTACGTTTAAACTTATATATGCTTTATTTAAGAAGAAGCTCGAAGTACTTCGCAAATATTTAACAAAAAATGAAAAAAAAAGAATTTATTAAGAAATTCTAATCATAGATAGAATATTTAATTCTCTTTGTATCTAAAAAGAACGAAATTCTTCATCTATGTGTTAATTATTAAAAGCTAAATTATATTACGATTAAGAATTGATATTTACTATTCAATATTAACGAGCTTTAGAATTAATTATTCGAAGTCAAGTATTTTATTAAACTAGATCTACGAGAAGCGTACAATTAGATTAGAATAAAGATAGAAAAAAAGTAAAAAATAGCTTTTCGCATACAATATAAACTATACGAATACATAATAATGTCGTTCGAACTTATAAACGTTTTAACAACGTATTAAGAAATAATTAATGATGCATTACGACAACATTTAAATCAATTTATTATAACATACTTGAACGACATCATAATTTACTTAAAAATCTTGAAAGAACATATTAATTATATTTTCAAAGTATTAGAATGTCTAGATAGAAGAAACTTACATCTTAAATCAAAGAAATGCGAATTTTATCAAAAAGAAGTTAACTTTCTTAAATTTGTCGTAAAACGATACAAAGTACGCATAAATCTTAAAAAGCTACGAGCAATTAAAAAATAAAAATTATCTATTAATGTTAAGAAAGTGCAATTCTTTCTAGATTTTATAAATTACAACAAAAAGTTCATCAAGAACTACTTTATTAATGCGATATTATTGACAAATCTTACGAAAAAAAATACGTTATAAATATAGAAATTCGTAGAAAAAAAATTATTTTAGAATCTTAAGCTAGAATGCTTGAAGAAACTAGTACTAAAGATGTACAATTCACAATTATTAAGTAGAATTAAAATTGACGCATTAAATCTAGTTATCGATGTATACTTTAATTAAGAGCATGAAGACATATAACACTTAATAACATATCTTTTAAAAAAACTCTTGTTAATCGAACAAAATTACGATGTTTACAACAAGAAATTACTTGCTATTATAGTCTTCTTAAAGTTATAAAGAGTATACATTGAAGAATTATTAGAACTTACAATTTTTACGAATCATAAAAATCTTGTGCACTTTATCACTATTAAACAACTTAATAGAAGACAAATACAATAGTTAAAACGACTCGAACAATACAAGTTCAAAATACAATATATTCTAGAAAAAAATAATGATAAAGTAGACGCATTTAATAGAAGAAGTGATTACATAAAAACGAAAAAATCGTTTAATTATAACATACTTAAGATCAATAAAGACGAATTACTATTAATTAATAAATACGAACTAAATGTTACATTACAAATATTTCGAAACAATACAAAAGAGTTTTTAATAAAGAAAGAAAAATTCTAGATATTTATCGACAAAATCGATAAATGTATAAAAGAACATTATAACAAATTATTGCAAAAACACTTAAGAATGATTAAAATTCTTTAGCTTTTACGCTAGCATTATTAGTTCTCGCAAATAAGACAAATTGTTAAGACATATATTAAACGATGTCTTAGCTATTAACAAAATAAACATAATACATATGCGAACTATAACGAAATCCAATATTAGAAATTATCTAAGTTGTTATAAAATAAAATTACGATAAACTTTATTATTAAGTTGTTCAAGTCGACGAACTTAACAACTAAAGATAAATATAATTCGATACTAATAACAATTAATAAACTTATTAAGTATTCACATATTATCGCATGCAAAGAGAAGTTTATAGTAGAACAACTAAAATACATTATATTAAATCGACTTATACAATATTATAATATATTCAAAGAATTAATTAGTAATAGAGACAAGCTCTTCACGTCTAATTATTGAAAGATGCTTCTATCAATGTTAGGAACAAGACTTAGAATGTTCATTGTCTATTATTTGATCACAAATAATTAAACAAAACGAACAAACTAAAGTTTAGAGCAATATCTAAGACATTACGTTAACAATACTTATAGCAATTGGGTATTACTTTTATCTATGACACAATTAACATCAAATGCAAAGATTTTAAATATTACTAAGATAATTTCGTTCTTCGTCAACTATAATAGAGAACTTAATCTCTTTAGAAAAGAGCGAAAGCATCTATTGACACAATTAGTTATCGAAAGAGTAGCAACGCTAAAAAAGATATACGACAACATCTCGATAATGCAAGAAAGATCGATCAAGTATTAAAACAAAAAACGAAAAACGACATCTTAGCTAAAAGAGAAAAATAAAATTTATCTTTTTACAAAAAATCTTAAGATAAGGAAGTTAAGCAAGAAATTAAATTATATTAAGATCGAATCGTTTTACATTAAAAAAACTAAAAGATTAGTTAATTACGAACTCGACTTACTCAAAGACGTCAAAGTATTTCTAGTATTTTATATCTTATTATTAGAATTAGTCGATTCTAGTACGTTTATATAGAAAACATTTTATTACAAAGCTCAAGAAGAAAGTCGATACGAAGTGAAAAGAATTCTAAAGTAGCAAGATCAAAACTATTTAATTAAGTGAAAAAAATATTCTATCTCAAAGAACACGTGAGAATCTAAGAAGAATCTTGATAATTGCTATGATTTTATCTAAAGATTTTATCAACATTCGAAAAATCATTTAGCATAGCGAGAAATAACTAGAAGGCAAAAGATAACTTAACAAAAGCATTCGTAACAAGAAAATTAAAGAACTTAAGAACATTCAATTTCTTTATTCTTAACAATAGGCATTGTGTCTTTCGTTTCGTCTTCGCATTAATTTTTTTTAGAATTTTCTTATTTCGTAGCAATCGAGTTATGACGATTGCTAGCAAAGCTTCATCTTTAGCGATTTTAACAAAAAGATCTTCTCTATTATGATCGAAAGAAAATCAAGACATGTTCACGTACAATTTGATCGCACGAACACATTTCGAACATTTCAAACAAGACGAAGAGTCTTTTATAACGATACAAAAATAATCAAAGAGAGAGCAACGTTCACAAGCAATATCAACTAGTGTATTGTAGCGTTCGATTTCGAATACGACACGAAAACGACTTTGTTGCTAACGAGACATAATAAGAGACGATTAACTTTCAAGACAAAAATCTTTAAGAAGAGAAATAGTGTTACGAGTCTAACTCGAAACAACGTAATATATTAACTACAACGCAACATGTAGCACGAAGCACGATTGTCTACATGTTCGACGATTTGACGAACGAACAATATTCGACATGTTCGATAGCGAACAAAGCGAACAATGTTCGACGCGTTCGACATGTTCGACAACGAACTAAGCGAATAATGTTCGACATGCTCGACAACGAACGTAGCGAACAAGAGAAATCTTCTTTAGTATATAGATTTTCTAACACGACTTTCTTATAAATTGTGTTCAATTTATCTTAAGTCTTGATTTATTGTTACGATTGTCAAAGTTATAAACTCTTGTTACTAAGTGATTGCTTGCATTGTCTAAAGACGTCTACAAATCTTTTCAATAGCATAACTCTCTCTAATATCTTCGTGGGAAGTACTAGCGTAACATATATATTCTTTCTATAATAAATTGCAAAATTATATTTATTAATCTATATTTGCAAACTTCTATTTAAGTATCTAGTATTGTATTCTATCTCTTAATAGCATTATATAGATATTTTAATACAATTAACTATAATATCTTATTTAATATATTAAATAATATAATTAATTTATATATTTTTGTCTTAAAGTAGTTGTTTTTATTCTATTATTGCAATACTATTGTAGTTGCATTTTCAAACTAAATCGATTTTTTTAAAGATATTTCTTAAATAGCAAGTACATTTATTTTAATACACTATTAATAAACTTGCATTTTATCTTATTTATATAACTTATATATTTTAAAATCTTATTAGATATTACTTTGTATATAACTTTTTTAATCTTGCAATATATTAATAGAATTATTATCTTTAATTAATAATAATTACTTAAAGTCTTTTATGTTTTGCATAAAAATTTCGAAAAATAGTAGAAAATAAGTTTAAAATATTATTTGTATCTTCTTTTGCATTATTGTAGCAATATTAAAATTTTCTAGTTTAATAAAAGAGAAAATAATTATTTAAATTAGAATTTTTATATTTGTATGTCTTATTTATTTTGAAATCGTAAACAAGCTTTTAGAAAATATTTTGCATTTTATATAGTTTTGCAATATTCTTTTCGTTTATATTTTTTGATAATTTTACTCTTTTAATTGTATACTCTAATATATTTTCTTTAGTTATTAATAATACAATAACTTTTTCTTAATTATTGTATTTTCTTAACAATCTTTATATACTTTTTTATCTATTTTGTCTTAATTATCTTATAAAACTTAGCTTATAATATAGGATTCTAACAATTTTCTCTAATATTTCGAATAGTAATTTAATATATTTATTGATATATTATTGTCTTACTTTCTAGTTTAATAGCAACTCTAATATTTGTTCTCTTAATATATTAATAAATTTCTTTTTATCTATTGTTTCTCAATTTCGATATAATTTTTGTATTAACTTCTCTTGCGCTTTTAGATCTATAATTGTTTGCATTAGTAAATAATTTGAAAGATTTTTTATTTTTCTACTAATTTTATATTGTATTAATCGATTTGTAATATTGTCTATTATAAAAACTAGATTTATAATTGTTTAAAATTTCTAATAGTTTTGTATAGTTGTATCTTATAATAGTATTAACAATGTGTCGATATTAATTACTATATTAATTAACTTGTTAAAGAATAAATGTTGTCTTAAATAGAAGAATTCTTCTTATATAAAATAGTATAATTTTTTAAGTTATAAAGTAGAAACTAAAATTGTCGAAATTGATAATTATTTTCGAAATTAAAGATGTTTGTAAATATAGCATCTCTCTTTAAATTAATAATAGTAGAGAACTTAACTATAAAGAGTATTTCTATTATGAATTATAATTAATATAAAATTGATATTAATTAACAAGTATCTTAAGCTAATATATAAATATCTACTATGAAAAATTGCAGATTGTTGTACTAAAGTTAGATTTCTAAATATGCGAAATATTAATTGTACAAATACTATATGCAAAGTAAATTTTGTAACAACAATTAATATAAAGATAAATAAACTAGAGAATTACTAAAAATAATTATTAGACTTAATTTTATTCTTGCAATTCTATTTACAAATATAATTAAACTATATAATTTTATTCTAATTTTATTCTAATTTTATTCTAATTTTATTCTCGCGATTCGATCTATAAATATAACTAAGTAATATAGTTTAGCTCTAATTTTGCTCTTGCAATTCTACTTGTATATATAATTAAATTATATAATTTAGTCTTAATTTTCTTCTCGCAATTATATTTACAAATATAACTAAACTATACAATTTTATATTTTATAAAATTGTTTAAGTTAATAACTAGCTTTGTATTTGTTTTTTGTAACAATATTTTATTATTTATATAAAACTCTTTTATTTTTGTACTCTTGCTTTTGTTTTTGTTAAAATCTTGTAATTTAAAGTTTTATTTCTAACATTTTTTAGTACAATTATTAGATTGATTATTTTTTATTCTTTATATAGAATTTATACTATAGAAAGCACTTAATTAAGAAAGCAAAATATCTTATCTACTATATTTGTTATATCTATTAATAAATATAATATATATATAAGATATAAAGAAGATTTAATATATTTTTCTCTTAATATATTGTTGCTTAATATATTGCTTAATATCTTAATTAAAAGATATAAGTAATTAACAAGTATTGCAAAGCTTGTTAAATATAATATTTGCTATATATTTTTGTATATTATATTATTGCAACTTGCTATACATTTTTGTATTAAAAATCTTGTATTATTTATTATATATTTACAACTTAATAAAGAAGCAATATAAGTATTATATTAAAAAGCGTTGCAAAGCTTGTTTATATCTATATAATTTCGAGATATAATTAAAAGATATATATATTTTGCGCAATATCTACTAGACGTTTGCAATATTAGCATTTCGAATAATCGATCTTCTAATTTCAAGATGCTAAGATAACTCAAGTAGCTCGAAGTTAGTCTCGAGAATATTCGAGAAACAATCAAAAGCTTGCATTTGAGAAGTTAAAAAAAGCTTGACAAAAAGTATAATTTTGATATTCGAGATACGCACGAACTCTCGCGACGTTTCGATTACGTCTTTACTTGTTACTTGCTTACATTATAGTAATTTAAGTAGTAAAATCGAATAATTTGTAAGATTTCTATGCGAGAGCAATATGCAAATAAGAGTATCTTCTATACTTGCGTAATTAATTGCGCGTAATTAATCATATTCGTAAATTACGTTTGCGAGTCTTAACAACGTGCAAGTAGTACTCTTGACATTGCACAAGTAATATGTGTCTTAATTTATTTTTTAAATTTTGACTCTATTAACTCGAGGTTAATCGAATTTGCTAATAAGACTTTAGAACTAAGATATCGACACAACAACTCTAAGAGTTCTAAGTTGCTAATAGAGTCTCTAGAGAGTTATTCCAAATTGTCGATAAACTTGTTATATATATTTGTTTTATTTTTATTAAGTCTTAAAATATAGCAAAAAAATATATATTTCTTTTATTAAAGCTACGTTAGTATATATTTGTTTATCTATAAGGGCAATTGCAAAATTTGTTTATTTCTATATAATTTTAAGATATAACAAAGATATATATATATTTTGTATTAAATACAACTTGTTTTGTTATAATATTTACTATATATTTATATGCTTGTTCTGCTCTTACAAAGCTTTAAGATATAACAAAAAAGTATATATATTATTTATTAAAGCGTATACGTCTTGTATTAAAGAATTAATATTATTTTAAAGCTTTTAACAAGAATCTTAATATTGCAATATTTATTGTACAATAATATATCTATTGCAATAAATTTCTAAGAGACTATTTTTAAATTTTATTGCACAAGAAAGATTAAGAGATACTATTATATCTTGTATTTATATAAATGCGCTTTTTAAACTCTTTTAGATATTTAACTATTTTGCTAACTAGTGTATACAATAAACGTTAAGAAAAAGTGTTAAAAATCGATAGTTTTCTAGAATTAGTCTATACTATATATAATTAGCGTAATTATATAATATAATTAGATAACATTCTTGTATATAATTTGACTATCTAGAAGTAGCAATCTATATACTTCTATATATTATTGTTGCTTACTATAACTTTATTAAGTAAGACTATTAATCTTAGTTCAATAGATTTTATTAATTAGAAATATATAATATATCTTAATAAAAAATTTATTTAATTTAATAAAATTACTAAGAAAACTATTAAATACTTTTAATAGAATTAGAAATTTGTATAGAATTTATCTTATATATATTTTTATTAAAACTAAAAGTAGAAGAAGTATATATAATAGTAGTGGAAAAATTATATAAATAAGATTGTATATATTAGTTCTAATTTAATTTATATAAACAATTTTATTAAATTTGTATACAAAATAAATAATTAAACCGGAATAAATCTACTAGATTTAATCGAGATATATCTTAGAAACTACTTGTATAATTAATAAAATTAATTATTTTGTAAAGTTATTATATTTGAAAGTATACTGTACTTTATCAAAGCTTATTTATCTTTTGTATTATTAGATTTTAAATTTCTTGATTGTGTATTTTGAGAATTCGTTCGCATAATTGTTTACTCGAATTTTTCTACAACAGAAATTGCTAAGTTTTATAAAGCTTACGAGCTACAGAACTACAAATAATATGCCGAGCCACGTCCAAAGATGTTTGTACTATAACCACCATACGTAGGGACCAGACCTTCTGGTACAGGGATCCTGACCTTGCCGACTACAGCCGAATGCAAGCCCCAGCCCGATGGGCAATTTAGAGCTTCTGCATGAGTGACAAGGAGCGAAACCATTGCATCATCGTAAGAACCTGCAGACTCTTGCATTAGCTATCGAGTCCCTGAGATTGTGCAACTGATGAGTACCTACCATCTCGTAGAAGCGCCGCAGTAAGTATTGTCCAGGGAGGACTGCAGCGACCACAGAACTGTCCCTTCATCACATGAGTCCAGACCTTCTGCCACATCATGCTTCTCCCATAGCAGATATCGCCAAACACATCTCCACCCACCCAATCAGCGTCAACGTATCTGTACTGTGCACAGCCAATGCAGAGAGCGAGCGTTCGGGTATCAAGTGCGACTTCGGGCCTGCTGCGCCGACCTTGCCGGTCGACTCTCGGAAGCCAGGAATGAAGACAGGACATAAGATCCATTCGCTTTAGCCAAGATCGAGTTCCAGCCGCTTCGAATTGACAGTCTGGTTGCAGCAAGTGTATGAGTTTGCTCGGTGCTGTGACTACGGCGGAGTAGACGTCGTGGAGATGCTTGCATGTAAGGGCTAGTGTGGCACCATCGACATCGTTAAGGTAGTGTTCAATGCGCTGATGGATGTTCCATGGTAGATCGTAGATAGGTGAGTGAACAGTAGGGAAGATGATGTAAAACCGCTTGCACGTCAAGCCTAGTAGTGCTCCATCAACGTTGCCGAGAAAGAGTCCAATATGCTCGAGTGTCTCCGTTGGTAATTCTCCCAATGCAGAGCGAACCATGGTGGGGTAGGTAAAGCTGCTGAACGATTGACCAAGAGAGGCGAGGGTATAGGGGTAAAAGCGGTGGCGATGGGGAACTCCGTGGTCTCAGAATAGCAGAATGCGCGTACGTGAAGCAGGCTTTGGTGGCACTTGCATGGACGGTAGAACAATGATCTGACTGCTGGGTTGAACACAAGCATGCTCTTGACCGAGAACAATGCCAACAAGGGTAGGCCGTAGCGAGGTCGAGCGTGAGAATCGGAAGGGCGCGTTCCAAGTATGGCGCGCGTTGATGTTGAAAACGTCACCTTGTGATCTTAGCACAAAGTGTGGCTCCACCTCTTGCTACCTTCAACCACTCACCTTTGATTCTCAAACACAACGTCCTTGCTCGGCACTTGCGTTGAACCTATCCTCCATCAAAATACACAGTGCCTCTATCGGAGATCCTAGTCCATTGAACGTGGTAAGTGTGCAACCTTGTCAAAAGGTGTACCCCAGCTATCAGAACTTCACTCACCACTCACCCAGGAGTCATGTCGACCAACGTCCTCGATTCAGGTGGCACCGTCTGTATGAGATCTCCCAAATCACCAGATATTCCTCGACCAGCGCACTGACGAGTTCTCTAGTGAACTTGGTCAGCGCAGCTGTGGTGATGAATTTCGCCATGCCTGTCAGCGCATCCGGTATTATTCCATCAAGAGCACTTGGGTGTGCTCATCCGTTGCTGACAGTACTTCGAGGAACTCCTGCCGCCAAAGACAACGAGGTCACCTATGAAGGCGAGGGCATCACTGCCACGAAACCAGCTCATGACTGGATCTTTAGTCGATGGAACCTTGGAGGTGGTAACGGATTCGGCAACCGTGTTGGGGCCGTATCCCTCTTGTTGACCCTAATGCTCGTCGCCTACCTGATCCTCATTGCCGTCCACCTCCTAAACAGCATCCGCCTGAAACGTCTGGACGAGGAGCGTGCTCAACTTGTTGCGCAGGGAATCCAAGAGCCCCAGAGCAAGCTTACCAAATGGTGGCGTTCAAAGATGTGGATGATGAGGTGGAAGTGGTAGAGCGTGCAACTCAACACCGCCAGTAGCTTGCTGGTTTCCAGAATGCCAGGTTGTGCTGGCGATATCCTTGTGACTCGAGTTTGTCCTTTGCTGGATGTGTCAATTACAGATAGTCACCACTACCAATATGGTAGCAGCATCATACAAATAAGACTCACCTGCCTTTTACCACGCATGTCCCACTTCTATTTTCCTCAAGTCCTCCATCTCTCTAGTCCTTTGACAACTATAGAGGAAGCACCCCTCTAAGCAGTTCATGCTAACGATCACCTAGAACGAACCACCTACGACATATTCGAGAAGTTGCTGGTCACCAACAAGCCGACGTCATGGCACTGTCAATCGCCGCCCGAGAATGTTTCGAACATCAAATGCTTCGACTCCCGCGAACTCGGCAATCGAAACGACGGCCAGACTTTCGGTTGTTATCCTCAATCCAGCAGACAGGCTTGTTTGGCCAAGCAAGTCCTCGGTGACCCGAATTCCTTTGGTTCCAACACACCCTCGAGGGCACCGTTCGCGACGTCATTCCTGCTTCTCCGAATACCATCATTTATTGGTCCCTCAGTCCAACGCTTTTCCCTCGACACGTCAGGTTGAGGTTCATGGCGGCAAAAGGTGAAGTCGCGAGTAAGCAAAACCTGACAGTCATTTTGGTATGAGGAAGATTAAAGAGCACATGCTTGGTCTTATGCAATACCGACCGCTATGATGGAGGGAGAAAATCGAGCTGGAGAGACATCAAGAACAGGCGGGGAGAAAAAGACTTCACTGCAGCCATGACTATGACTCCCCTATTCCATCCCGGATTCCCTCCAGATTCCATAGTGGTGAATCCCTATGCTGACATAACAGATTCCGGGACAGGCGAATCCAACCTCAGTCCTCGACAAGTGACTGTACCTGACATAGAAATCACCTTAGATCGTGATGCCAGTTGAATCGGAGAAAGCCTTTGAGTACAGTACGCCGCCACTGACACTGTAAAGTTTACCATGAGTATCCCGTAAGCCTGCTGGGAGAAGATACTGATCGTGGAAATCATCGTGTACGCTCAGTCGCTATCTTAACTCCGTTTCTATCTTAATCCCGTGATTCACTTTTGGAAGCATTCTTGTGGAGATCTCCTTGCTGCTGTTCTCTCACAGGGTCATCAAAGAGTCTGAATATGTTAATCATACGGTCATGCCCACTGCGACCTTCTCAAAGCACCTTATCCCTCTTCTTTCCCTTCTTGTACAATCTCCCAACCACAAGAGCCCTTTCTGAGCTGCAGCGCTCCCCACCGCGGCCCTTGTCCTCCGTCAAAGACGACTACTACTCCCTCCTCCTATCTTCCTCTCTCCCACCAGCCGCCTCTCCGTCTACCTTTCCCAGGGCGCCCGGTCTTCGCGCAGCAGCCCCACGCACTCCTTCAACGCCCTCTACTCCACCTGTAGCGAAAATCGTCTTCGGATCCCGACTTGCCAGCCCCGCTGCTGCTCGTGTTCAGAAAGGCTGGGCAGAAGCTCGCCCTGCAGAGCCAGATAACTGCTGTATGAGTGGGTGCGTCCACTGTGTGTGGGACTTGTACAGGGAAGAAGTCGAGGAGTGGGCGGCGAGGCAGAAGCACGCGCATAGGAGTGCAGTGGATAGGGAGAGCGAAAAGGCAAGGAGTATGCGAGGGCGGGGAAGGCGAGGCAGTGGGGAGGAGAGCGAAGGTTTGGGCGATTTGAATGGGGTCGAAGGAGGTTACGAGGGTGTCGATCTGGTACAGGAGGGGTTGTTTGATAAGGTTCCAGTTGGGATCAGGGAATTCATGAATACAGAGAAGAGGTTAAGGGAGAGGAAGCAGGCGGAGAAAGGTTGAAACACGATAGCCATTTGGATCAATCGTTGAGGCGAATAGCACCGGCTTTTTGAATAGAATGGTAGGGCGCGGAATGATAGAAATGAGTACGGTATCGCGGGGCGATGGGCTCAAGACTCAAAACGTCGTGGCCGGATCGAGGAGCTAATGGAAAGAGCTGCAGTATCTCCACAGCACACGACATCACAGGGTCTTCAAGTCCGTCGATCACAGACGGGGGAGGATCTCGGTTCAGCACATTCAGGGGGAAAGCTTCGAACATTGTGTGAATTGAAGATGCATCTTGTAAGCTCTGGGACCATGCCGAAATTTTCGGGGTATATAGCGTCAATCAGTCGACGTCCACCCCATGCCTCTTCAAATCCTCCCTTGCAATGTCGATTTCCCCCACAAGTTCCTTGTGCGCCTCCGGGACATCATTAAATGTCAATACCCCCCAACCGAGCTTGCCGAGAAGATAAGAGCCGAATGAAACCACAGTCCAGAAGGGAAGCTACAAGACACAAATACGTCAGCTCGACGAAATCTCCGGGAACGCGGATTCGAGGGCGGAGAACCGCACCACTGGTAGTATCTCGTCCTGAACTTTGGCGTTGAGAGGGACTAATTGGAGGAAGAAGGCGAGGTAGACCTGTCGGTAGAAGACGATTAGCGAAGCTCTGTGTTCTATAGATAGTATAGAGCGAGTATACCGAAGACACCAAGAGGGCTAATGACACGGTCTGCTGTGCACGCGTCATGGCGTTTCTTTGATCAACTTGTGGGAGCTTGCAGCATGAACGGCTGATTGGACTTCGCCCGCGTAGCAGCTGAGTGTGAGTCAGTCGTGTCTGCCACTATGAATGTTGAAGTATAAAGCCGGATGATGGCAAATAGGACAAACCCGCCAAGCCATTAATCTTAGCGCTTTCACAACGATTGTCGCCCCTTAACCTTTATTTTTAGATTCGCGACCCCATTATCTAAATTTGTATGCAGATTACCTAAGAGCTCAAAACACATTAATTATTTACAATTCTTATTATCTAAAGTCTAAATACGATAATACACGCTAAAATCTAGTGTTGCAATTATCTTACAACATAATTTATCGCAAAATCGACTTTGTTATCAAATTCAAAGCTCTTAATCTTCTTTATAATTATTGAATCTTCGTTGTCGTCGTTAAAAAGATTGCTTGTATTACTAGAATAATATAGCAATAACAACGACGTATTCAAAGCAATTATAACTTACTTAATTTTCTTTGTTTAAAGACGAGATGTTTTTAATAACTTTGTTTGTTAATAGTTTGTAATCTTCTCAAGTATTAAAAGCAACATTTATAAATATATCTAAACAAATTAATATTATATTGTGAAGAGAAATAAAACGTTAATATATTTAATATTACGATATTACGTCTCTTAAAGCGAGAGTTAATTAGTCGAAAAAAAGAACAATTTATAGACTTTTAAAGCAAACAACTTTGTATTGTCTAACAAGCAAATATAATTAATTATACAACAAAGCAATTAATATTCTTCGACAAATTTTTGTTCAAATTGACGACAAAATAACAATGCATAACGTACAAATTTATTGAAACAAATATTAGATAATATTAAAATATTAGAAGAGATAATATATACAACGTATTGTTTGTTTATATTGTAAACGACTATCTATTGTGCATCGATATTAAGAAGAATTATTATAACAACGAGAAACTTTATCAATAAGTTGTTAACAAGCTTCTATTTTATTGCAACGTCTATTTAGAGTCGCAAAATGTAATTTGCTTAAATAACATCTTTGTTTATATAAATGCTCGCATACAATAGACAATTAAAGCAAAAAATTATTTAATTTGTTATCTACTTTCGTATTTATCAAATTACAATTTTATCGAACTTATATTTAGCGTTTTTAAGATTTAAATGCGACAATATTGACAAAGTTTACAATCTTAATTTCAAGATAACTTCGAGAGCTTTCTATAATACGTTGTTAACGTATTGAAATATAATAAATTTGCGAAGAAGTATTATAGATATGTATGCAACAAATAATATAAATTTGAAAGTAATTACAAGACTTTACAAAGAAATCTAAATACTTAATCGAAACAAAAGTAATAGCATCGAAAAAGATATATCAAATTGCGTATAAAATAAACGTCAAATTTAGTATATTCTTGCTTTATTAGTAGATAGAACAATATAATTTAAGAATGCAAACAATATTTAAACTAGCACTTATATTATAAATAGATAGAAGATGTAAGTTTTCTATAAAAGGAAGCCTGTCTATATATAGAATCAACTAGTACTAGATAAATGCGTTATCTTTCTGCTAGAAAGATGTCTATTATCTAGATAGACGATTATAAGACGAGTTTACTAGATAAAATTTATAACAAATGTCGATCAAAAAAGAAATAATTAGCGTTCTTAATAACATATATATAAAGCGTTAGAAAATTCTAGAAGAAGTCAAAGCAATTTTATTAGTTTATCTTATTTACAATTATATTGTTATATTAAGATTCTTGATAATTTTGATTATTCTAAAAGCAGTCTTGTTGAACGTAAACTAGATAATAATAGTTTTACTAATATACGTACTTCGATATCTTGTTGTTTAATTGACAACAATCTAGATGTTGCAATAACATTCTATGCTATTATAGTAATATGTCTAGTAGTTTGTGCTATAATAGTAGAACAACGTATTATTTTAAATAAAACAATATTTGTAGTCTTAGTAATTCGCGTTGCAATATTAAGTTGACAAGTTTGTATTATTCGACAAGAAGCAATTGTCCTGTAATCAATTATAAGATCGATAGCATTATCGAGATTGTCGATAAAGTATTATACGTTATATTAATAATTGTAATTCTTTTACTTAATTAGATAGTAAGATTTGTCTCGAGTAATATGTTTGTCAATCAATTGTTCGATTTTGTAAAACGATGCTTCGATATTATTGTCAACAATCGACCAAAAATCGATTGTTAAATGTCTATTATATAAATCGAAATTTGAGATAGTTGATTCAAGTTGTGCAATCAATATTACAGAATAAATTCTTATAATAGAAGATAACTCAAGACGAAAAATATATTTAGATTTGTTAACTATTTCGATAACTTTAAATAATTCGACTTGCTAATTAAACAACTTTCTATTATTGAGATCAAAAATAGTATAATCTTGATATAATTGTAAATAAATTATAATTTTTAATTAAATAATATGTAAGATAGCTCGATAAATCTAATTACATCGAGACTTTGAAATAGCACTAGCAAACGTTATAGTTGCTTCGATATTCTCGCGTTTGATTTGTCGCAATTATTAATAGTATTATTAGATCTAGTTTGAAACACTTTCTTAATTATATTAAGAGTTTTGCTTTAGTAGTAATTATTGACGTAAACGATTTTTAGTCTTTGCTTAAGATTGTTTGTTATTTCGACTAAAATAATATAATAGACAAGTATTTGATTCAACAAGATTTCGACTACTTTAATAGCAATATTACTCTTATATAAATTGATAAAATAATTGTAAAGTACTTTTAGTATATCGAGCTTCTTAGACAATAATATATCTAATTGTAATTTAGATAGAATATCGAGAATAATATTTAACTTTTCGAATTTGTAATATATAAATAGACTAAGGCTAGATAAATATTGAGAAATTCTAACAAGACGCAAATTTAACTTATTAATGCTAGACGTAATTAATGTAATCTAATATAATATCTGTACGATTGTATTGTAATCTATATAGACAATAACAAACAAAATCTCGATAAATTCGATTATATATTTGATTTTTCTAATTATTTAAATTATATTTGTTATTTTTAACTCGATAGATTAATAGTTTTTCTCGATGCTATTTAAGCACTTGCTTATAAACATAATTAATTGCATTGCAATGCGAGAAAATATAATATTATCTAAAGAATCTTCGAGCACATAATAAATTATAATAGCTAATTTAAATTGTTTAAAGACGTCAAAATTAATATATAGTTGACGTAACTTGTTATAATGCGTCAAGAAGATCGATAAAACAAAGACTCTCTATAAATTATAAAATGTATTGCGCTCTATTGTTGTAAAATTGTATTTTGCTTTGATAGCAATCTTCTTTTTAACTAAATCTTTAATTGCGTCTTTAAATGCAATATTTTAAGTTAAAATTGTTTTACGCTCTTGCAATAACACGACGTGTTGAGCGTAATAAGAGATCGATAAACATAATTATTTTATTAGATCTAGAAAGAACTCAAGATTACGCAAAGTATAAGAGAATTGCAATAATGTAATCGCTACAATCTTCTTAATTGATATAAATATATCTAGACTATTAACTTATTAATCTAGAAGAATTACAAATAAATAATTAAGATAGAACTTAATAAGTAATAGACTAACTTGTCTATTACGAAAGAGTTAAAATATTGTAGCTAGATAATTTAGATATTCTTCGAAGATATAATTGAAGATTATAATATTGTTTATATAGACTCGTGTAAATTTTCTATATAATCGAAGAAGTTTGTCGATTTAACATTGTATATAAGACGACTAGTCTTTGTATTTTATAAGTATAATCGATAACTTCTTTTGTTCTCGATATAAGATTATAATAAACTTAGATCAATTAATTCGTTTAACGTTAAACTAATAAAATTAGACTCTTGCGTTAACAATAAATATATAGTCGTATTTAATTATTGCAACGATAATATCTAATTGTAATAATAATAAATAGATATTAAACTCTATAATTTTATTGAGTTTTCGTATATTAATTACAACTTAATTTTTTTGTTTATTATTAGATAAATCTCTTTATACAACAAAGACAAAGTAATTAAAGAAGATAAATTGCTTAGATTAATGCAACTTGTTCTATTAGTAAAGCTTGTCGAACCTTTTATCTAATATACCTTAGTTCTTGAAATTAAGCAAATACACTTGTTTAGACTTCGATTTTGTCCCTAATTTAAAATTGATCGACATTTATTTATCTTTCGAAATATCAATTGTAATGTCTAAATTAACAAATATATTTTGTGTTACAAACTTACTTAAGTTGTATCAATAATTTAGATTTTATACGTTACGAACGAACTTGTTATTATGTTCGACATGTTCGAGAAGCAAACATCTCAAACATAATGTTCGACATGTTCGATAAACAAATATCGCGAAGAATTATGTTCGCTATGTTCGACGAACAAGCAAAACGAGTATTCTATATTTTTTTAGTATATAGAAACTAAAAATGCGACTCTTTTATAAATTGTATTTAACTTATTTTAAGTTTTTACTTATTGTTACTCTAATTTATTAAATTATTTATAAAGATTTATTGAACATAAAATTGTTTACAATTGCAACTCTTGTTATCAAGTAATTGCTTACATTGTCTAAAGACGTTTACAAATCTCTTTAATAACATAATTATTTCTAATATCTCTTTCGAAAGTACTAGTGTAACACTTTGAACATTTTAAGAATGTTTATATTAGATCAACGCGCTTCTATTTCGAGCACTAGCTCATTAGCATCACGTCGATCTTCTATTAATAAAGACAACAAAATAAGAATTAATAAATCTAATGTCTATTATAAAGATCAAATCGATCTAAAGAACTAGCTTATGTATATAAATATTTATTTTATCTTTTATTTTATTTTAACGAACAAGAAGACGATTTTCGCATTTACATTTTTTAAAGAAAAAGTTTAGCGTTAATTCAAATTAAACTTACGCAAGTATTTAAAGAATTATAACGAAAGTTCTCGTACAATGTTCACAAATTTCGACAACTTCAAAAGAGAGTTTCGAAGAATTTTCAAAACATTTAACGAAAAACAAATTACAAAAAGAGAAATTTAACATTTAATTTAACGAATTTTTGCAATAGATTACGCAATAAGATATCAAAAGTATGTTAATTTTATCAAGTAAAACGATGTTGCACTTATAACAATATTTCGATAAAATTTCAAGAACAATCTAAAGAACGAAATTATGCGTGATAACAAATTTATTAGCGATATATTTAATTTTATCGAAGTAACTATCGATTTTGACGACAAATTATATAAGAGAACTATAAAAAAGCGATACAATTAATTTTATAAAAGAGCAAAAATCTTCTTTAAATTAACGATCAAATATTAGTAAAAAAAAATTCGTTCTAATTAAAAGTACAATAATTTAGATTATCGTAAACTTGCATTTATAAAATTAGATTTTATTCAACAACGCAAAGAGAAAAATTCTAGAAAAAAGCAAAATAATAAACTTCAAAAAACGTATTATTTATGTGACAAATCGAGTTACTTCGCAAGAAATTGTCGATTACGAAACTTAATAAATTGTCGATAAATCAATGTTATATTAAGAGAGATATTCGATAGTTAAGACAACATTAAAGAGCAAACTAACACAAAGATAAACATTCTTAAAACTAAATTAAACAACAACTATTATTTGATAAAAACTTAAATCAATTATATAAATGTTCTAAATAAAACATTATTATACAAGACATTCGCATTTATGCAAAAAATTAATCAAGCACTTAAAAAAACTATCAAATTTTATAGCTCAATTATCAACTTAGACGAAGAGTATAACTAGAAGAACTTTTACGAATGCATAAAAGACATTACGAATTATCTTAAGACTTTAATTAGTTTATCGAAAATCGTAAACGAATGCGAAAAGAAGTTAAAAAACAATGTTATTATAAAAAAAACATATTTAATATTATTATGTAACAATTGAATCTCACAACATATATAAATTTTAATTGAACAATTTGTTACAACGACTTATGCTAGACTTACTTGAAAGAAAAGAACGAAATTAATTGATTTTTTAGAAAATCAAAGTTAGCAATTTAGCGACAAAAGAAAACCTAACGCAAATAGACGCTTAAAGTAGAAGTTACAACATAGAAGTAAAAAAAAGTTCAATTTTTTTAATAAAGAGCATATTAGAGAAATGCAATATGTTAACTTAATAGCAACAACTAAACTTAACAACGCACGCACGATGTTTTATCACATTAATTAAAATTAATAATCGTCGACTTATAACAATAATTAATTCTAATGCGACAAGTAATTTTATAATTAGAGCTTTTGTAAAGAGAGAAGAATATTTTACTCAAAAGAAACTTAACACTTACAATCTAATAATTGTAAATAAAAACTTATTATTTATAGAAAATGAAAGAGTAAACAAAGAAATAAAATTACTATTAATAGCTATTTAACAACATTACAAAAAACTAATTTTTAATATAGTAAAAATAATTATTTACAATATTGTTCTAGAAATGTCTTAATTAAAGTAGCACAATTTAGAAGTTAACTAAAATACACGAGTACTTAAATTTGCGCGATGTAATTACGCAATTCACATTCAATCTACGCATCGATAGCGTTCAATAATAAATAAAAGAATGAGTTAAAACTTGATCGCAAGTAGCGAGTTTGCATTTTCGCAAAAAAACGATTTAATAAAGTTCGACTTAACAAGCATTAACAAAGATTAAGTAGATCACAAAATTAAAATAAATGAAAAAAATTGCGAATCTTCTAAGAGCTCTAAACTATTTGATACAACGAGAAAATCGCTAAAGTACGTATTACAAATATATAACAATTGAGAGCATCTATTTTAGGCGACGTAAGCAACTCACGTTTGAATTTATATATGCTTTATTCGAAAAAGAATTAGAAACGCTTCGGGAATATCTAGCAAAAAACGAAAAAAAAAAGAATTTATAAGAAAATCTTAATTATAAACAAGATACTCGATTCTCTTTGTATTTAAGAAGAACGATTTTTTTATTTATGTGTCGATTATTAAAAGCTAAACAATATTATGATAAAAAATCAATATTTACTATTTAACATTAATAAGCTTTAGAATCGATTATTCGAAGCAAAGTACTTTATCAAACTAGACTTACAAGAAGCGTACAATTAAATTAAAATAAAGATAAAGAAAGAGTAAAAGACAATTTTTCGCATACAATATAAATTATATAAATACATAATAATGTCGTTCGAGCTTACGAACGTTTTAACAACGTGTCAAAAAATAATTAATAATACATTACGACAATATCTAAATCGATTTGTTATAACATACTTAAACGACATTATAATTTACTCAAATATTTTAAAAGAACATATAAATTATATTTTCAAAATATTAGAATGTCTAAATAAGAGAAATCTACATTTTAAATTAAAGAAATGCGAGTTTTATCAAAAAGAAATTAATTTTCTTAAATTTGTTATTGAACAACATAAAGTACGCATAAATTTCAAAAAGCTACGAGCAATTAAAGAATAAAAATCATTTATTAACGTTAAAAAAATTTAATTCTTTCTAGATTTTATAAACTACAACAAAAAATTTATTAGAAATTACTTTATTAACGCAATAATATTGACGAATTTTACGAAAAAGAAGACGTTATAAATATAAAAATTAACAAAAGAGCAATCATTTTAAAATCTTAAGCTAAAATGTTTAAAGAAATCAATATTAAAGATGTACGACGTATAATTGTTAGGCAAAATTGAAATCGACGCATTAGATTTAGTTATTGATGTATGCTTTGATTAAGAGCATAAAAACATGTAACACTTAATAACATATCTCTTGAGAAAACTCTTATTAATCAAATAGAATTATAATATTTAAAACAAGAAGTTACTTGCTATTGTAGCATTTCTAAAGTTATAAAGAGTATACATCAAAGAATTATCAAAATTTACGATTTTTATAAATTATAAGAATCTTTTACACTTTACTATTACGAAACAATTTAACAAAAGACAAATGAGATAATTAGAGCGACTTAAATAGTACAAGTTTAAAATACAATATACATTAAACAAGAATAATAACAAAATAGACGCACTTAACAAAAGAAATAATTATATAAAAACGAAAGAATTGTTTAGTTACAATATACTTAAAATTAGCAAAAACAAATCAATATTAATAAACAAATACGAGCTAAATGCTATTTTACAAATAAAGAAAGAGTTTTTAATAAAGAAAGAAAAACTTCAAATATTTATTAACAAGATCGACGAATGTATAAAGAAATATTATAATAAATTATTGCAAAAACATTTAAAAGTAATTAGAATACTTTAGTTTTTACGTTAGCATTGTTAGTTTTCTTAAATAAGACAAGTTGTCAAAGCATACATTAAACGATGTCTTAGCTATAAACAAAACAAACATAATACACATGCGAGCTATGACAAAATCTAATATTAAGAATTATCTAAATTGTTATAAAATAAAATTACGATAAACTTTATTATTAAGTTGTCAAAGTTGACGAATCTAGCGACTAGAGACAAATATAATTCGATATTGATAATAATTAACAAATTTATCAAGTATTTACATATTATCGCATGCAAAAAGAAGTTTACAATAGAACAACTAAAATACATTGTATTAAATTAAATTATACAATATTACGATATATTTAAAGAACTAATTAGTGACAAAGACAAACTCTTTACGTCTAAATATTGAAAGACGTTTCTATTAATGTTAGAAACGAGACTTAGAATGTTTATTGTCTATTAATTGATTACAAATAATTAAATAGAGCGAACAAATCAAAGTCTAAAGCAATATCTAAGACATTACGTCAACAATACTTATAACAATTAAGTATCACTTTTATTTATAACTTAACTAGCATTAAATACAAAGATTTCGAATATACTAAAATAACTTTATTTTTCGTCAATTATAACAAAGAATTTAATTTCTTTAAAAAAGTTAAAACAAAAAACGAAAAACAACATCTTAGCTAAAAAAAAAAAATTTTTTTTTTTTTACAAAGAATCTTAAGACAAGAAAGTTAAGCAAGAAATTGAATTATATTAAAGTCGAATCGTTTCTCGTTAAAAAGACAAAGAAATTAATTAATTACAAACTCGACTTACTTAAGAACGTCAAAGTATTTCTAATATTTTATATTTTATTGTTGAAATTAGCGAATTTAATCACGTCTTTATAAGACATATTTTATTTTTATTCACAAAAAAAGAAACAATATAAATTTGAAGAAGTTTTACAACAAAAAGATTAAAAATATTTTATCAAGTAAAAAAATATTCTATCTCGAAAAATACATAAGAGTCAAAGAAAAATCTTAATTATTGTCAAAATCTTCTAAGAAAGTTTTATCAAAATTAGACAAAAAAACAATAGTTCAATTCTAGTTAATCAAAAGTTGAAATTGTTCGAACGATATATCGAATAACAATTTAAAAATCTTTGCAACAAGTTTAGCAAAGAACGCTTCGTTTATCTTTAGATCGTCGATGTTCTTTCACTTTGTTACAATTATTTCTTTCTCTTTATCTTTTAGAAAATTTAATTGTTTTTTTAAGCGACTTAACTTAGCACGCGCTTCGCGCATTTCTTTCTTTAAGCGTAATAGTTTTTTATAAATTCGTTTTATTGAAGCAAACAAGATTGTCAAATTATAATCACGACTTAATCGCACACATTTTATACACTTTTTGAAATTATCGCTCACATCATAAATTTTATTAGACATCGCACAATTGCGACAAGAACGCATCACTAAACATACAAAATCTAAAACGTCAAAAAGATCCTTTTTACAAGAAAATGAATTTCTAGTATTAATTTTTCTTAAAGACATTATAAAGAGATATTAGATTTTTAAGACAAAAACTCTAAAGAAGAGAGATAGTGTTACGAGCTTATTTAAGTTATATTAGTAATTTAGGTTTTGCACGCTACAAGCAAACTTATTGTTGTGTTTGACATGTTCAAGAAACGAACATTTCAAGCATAATGTTTAACATGTTCGATAAACGAACATTGCAAACAATTATGCTCGCTATGTTTAACGAACGAACAAAACAAGCATTCTATATTTTCTTAATATATAGAAACTAGAAATGCGACTTTTTTATAAATCGTATTTAACTTATTTTATGTCTTTACTTATTGTTACTCTAATTTATTGAATTACTTGTAAAAATTTATTAAATATAAGATTGTTTATAGTTGCAATGCTTGTTATCAAATAATTGCTTATATTGTCTAAAAACTAGACTAATCGCGAGGAACCAAAAATATCACGTGAGAGCGTCAAGATTCGATTTCTCGATTTTTTTTTGAAATCGAATTGCTTAAAATAATAACTTTTCGACTAAGCTAAACTTATTATAGTAATAAGCTAGCTTCTTTAAGCGATTCGATTTCATTCGATTTCCTAGCAATTCGATTCGATTTCAAATTTGGAACCAAATATCGAATCGACGATCAATCTACTAAAAACGTCTACAAATCTCTTCAATAGCATAATTATCTCTAATATCTCTTTCGAAAGTACTAGTGTAACATTTTGATAATTTCGCATTAATGCATCTAGCTAATTAATTATCGAACAACTACTATAAGCAATAACTTTATTAAAAAAATTGTGCTTAAGACTAGAGTTAATATATAATATATGAATCGAAAACGTTAATTTGAATTATAATGTATTAGATATATTAATATCGATAAATGCTCTTATAATAGATATAGATGCTTTCGTAATTATTGCGACGTAAATTGCTATTATAATAGTAATACTAGCATCTATTTAACGCTTTTATAAACGCTCTTCAAGTTAGTTATCTAATATCTTGTAAACTTTGTTAGACATAACAAGATAGTAATTGGTTTAATTGTATTTAATTATTGTATTTAATTGTACGCGTTTATTAAGCGTAATTGACGAGCTAGTAATATTACGAACAAGAACTTTGTCGAAATTAATATTAGTTATATAAGTATAGATTTCTTTGTTGTAATTTAGATAATAAGAGCAATTAAACTTAAATAGCAGATTTCTATTCTTAGAAAGCTTACCCTTGTTAATATTATATTTTTGTTATATAATCGATACTTTAATTAGCTTGTCGAATATAATTATGTAAGTTTGTCAAGTTTGAATAACGCGTTTTACATTAAAGTTTTTACGCATTTTTACTCGAATAAGTATCTCGAGATTTTCGCAACTATCTATAATAAGCTTGCGATTTTTAAAATTAATAAATATATCTTCGAGAATTAGAATGTTGTTATTGACTAAGAGATTAATTTCGAAATTGTCGATAATATGTACTTCGACAATAACAATATTCTTAATAGATTATTTGATTACTATATTGTTAAAGAAGGGCTTAATAATAATAAACTTATTATTCTTAACAATCTTTTTATCTATTTCTCGAACAGAATCGCGAACGTTATTTTTTGCACTAAATAGTTAAATAGTAATTTATAAAGAAATTCTCGATTAATTATAAAGACTAAGTTATTAGAGTTTACGCAAATATCGAGCTTATCAAATAGATTATCTAGTTGTATCTCTATTATAATGTATTGTTAATTACGAAAAGCATATTCTAAATCTTCGTTAATATAATTCGAAATGATTTTAGATATAACTGTTCGAGTCTTCTTTACAAAAGCGTTATAAGAACTAAATATGTCGAACAAGAAAGTTGATTAATATTGCTTTAGATACTTGAAGAGTTTCTTGCATAAAACAAAAATAAAGTTATATTTAGCATAGAGTTGTTCTAAACTTGTCTCGTCTATAAAGTTGATGTTTCGAGATTCGCAATTCTCTATAGAACATATGTCGAATTCTTACTTATTGTTCTTGTAACAATTATTATAATAAGCGTTATTATAATAATTTTATAAACTGTAGATACTTCGATTGTTCTTGTTTATTTTAATTGTTTTATTTATTTTGCTTCTCTTGACAAGATTGTCGAAGACGCTTGCTTAATAAGCTCGCAATATTTAGACTAATCGTTGGGCCAAGTTATGATATCATCTCTCTAGCTCGACTCGGCGCCAAGATTGGGTCGCGACAATTTTTTGAAATCGAATCGCTCAAAGTAGTTTAGCGCGCTTTGCGCTACACTACTTATAGTAATCGACTAAAATACTTTAAGCGATTCGATTCTTCGAATTTTTTTTGACTCGAGTCTTGGTATTTGCACGTAACATTTCCGGGTCAACGCGATCAGTTTATCGATGTAATATATAATCTTCTCGACAAACGTGTCTATAATAGCGAGTAATATATTACGTAAAATAGAAGTAAAAAACTTTGATAATTTGTTTGACAATTGTAACAATATAATATTGATAGAAAGTAATTTGTTTTGATTTTGCAATTGTACGAAGAAAAGATAGTACTAAGTGTCTTAATATTGTGAGATTACTTTGCAAAATACTTGTAACGCATATTTAAATACAACTCGATTAATAATTTATTTTATTAAATAATTGTATATCGAATTTACAAATTTAGCTCGATAAGTAATTTGAGTAGTAAATCGAAATGCTAATAATTTATGAATATTGACAATACTATTATAAATGATCTTCTTAAACAAGATATTTAACTGTTTATTTATTGTCGAAGCAAAGTTGTTAAGTTGATAAGCTCGATTAATAAGATTTGTAATAAGTTTATATAATAAAGTTAACTTAATTTGTTAACAAATATTTGCTTCGATATTAAGCTAGATAATATTGTAGTAGATAACTCGATTAAGAGTTTTATTAAAATAATGCTTTGCAGACGTCTAAATGAGTAATTTGATTAATTTATCTAGTAATAATTTTGATTTAATAGTCGAGAAATTACGAATCTATTGACGATTGCTTGTCTTTGACGATAATAATTGCTAACTATCTAACTAATATAGCAAGATAATGTCTTACGAGGTTAATATAATACTCGAAGAACTTAAGAACTTAATAATATTAAAGCTATTATTGTTATAAATAAGATAAATAAAAGATGTGAATTTTCTATAAAAGAAAGCCTGCCTATATATAGGGTCAACTAGTACTAGATAAATACGTTATCTATCTACTAGAAAGACGTCAACCATCTAGGTGAGCGATTATTAGGCGAGTCTACTAGATAAAATTTATAACAACTTAATATAGCAATGCAATAGATCTTTTTATCGATCAATATATTCTCTTTCTCGCATACTAGATAGAATAAAATCTATCTTTATATCAAAATAATTGCAAAATCTATGCTCTTCTCGTATTGCTAATAGAGATAACATTTTAGTAAATTTATATTTCGAATTAGTATCTCTTTTTTCGTAAATGTTGTCGCAATTAATGCGTTTATATAAATCTATTAATTACAATAGTATTTATGTTTTTGTCTATATAGACAAACAATATGTCGTCGATTCAACTTTATTAGATGCTATTGTTTCTATTAATAAATGCTATAAATCTCTTAAGATTTGTACGAGAACAAAATTCTTTTTAGATAATAAGCGAGATTAATTCTCGCGAGATATAAGAGATACAAATATATTAAATATATCTATCTAATTAGCATCTATTCCTAATAATTCAATAACTAGTAAATACGTTTAATAACAATATTAAGTGTATCGGCTAATTATTAAATTGTTTTTATTATCGTAGATGTTTTTTAAACAAGCAGTATATTGACAATTCGAATTTGTTAAATATTGCTAATTTAATTGATGTAATATTATAGATATTTTAATATTTGCATCGAAACAAGACGTATTTGATAATAAACAAGAATAATTCTGGCGAGATATAGAAGATATAAGAATTGCAAATTAAATTGCTATCTATCTATTCTTGTCTTGCATGCAAAAATAAAGTTTGTATTTATATCAAAAACAAATTAAGAACAAGTGTATTCTTATAAAATATAAGAAGATGCAATTAACAAATTAAAATGTTAAAATTATTTAAATAGAAGTTTTAAATTAATCTCAAAAACGCGTTTAATCTAATATCTAGTTAGACGTTATTCTTCTACTTATTACTCTTCTTCTTCCGCTAATTATTTTCGTTGTATTTATTTTTCTCGTTCTTCTTATTATTGTTCTTTGCAAACAATTTAGAAGACAATCTCGAAGACAATTTAAAAAACAATTTAGAAGTTGAGACAAGAAATAGAGCAATAGACGAAGTAATAGACGAATTTCGTTAACAAATGTTGCGTTAATTATGTTGTCGAATTATCTATAACAATCTATATATAATTTTGAATTAATAAAGATTTGCTTTGAAGTTAGTAATTAAGAGATTAAGCAATTCTAAATTAATAATTACTTAATATTGACGTAAGTGCTTGTCTTTTATTATTATATAACTCTTCAACTTAAATATTTGTCTTTTTATAATATTTTTAGTCATAATTAGATAGACACGATCTTTCGAGTAATTTGTAACTATCTTTTAATCTTAAAATTTTGTTATAATCTCTCTCTTCTTTGTCTTTAAATTAATAGAAATTGCTAGATCAATTTGTAAGCAAAGAATATTAATATTGTGCTAACATTGAAGCGACAATAGAAGTAACAAACGTTCTAGAAAGAGATAAAGTAAACGTAAAAGCTATTATTAATTAAGACTAATAAGCAAATTGTTGTTGCAATGTTGCTAACATCTCTATCGATAAATGCAAACAAGTAAATTAAGAAATTGCAATAAAAAAAGTTTTAGAGCGTTGTTTTTTATCGATTATATTGTCTATTAACTTGATAAGACTATTAATTATATTTAAATAAGCAATATCGATTATTGTCTTAATTAATTGTTTAAAAGACTTAGTATTTAATTTTTGTTTAGTCTAAGTAAATATTACTCGACTAATAAATAATATAAATTTATTTCTTTACTTTAGAAAATTACAAAGTAAAAAGAAAAAAGCATTAACGAAGATATACTTCGCTTCGCTAGATATATAATTGACTTATTATTTTATTTACGAATTTGTAAGTTTATAGTAACAATTGTTATTTGTTTAGCATATATCGTATTTATTAGAGCAAACATTATTGTTATATTGTTACTTTTTAATCAAGATTTCGCGATAGTTGTTAAAACGCTTGTTGCAATTTTGTCTTTTTGTTATTTGTTTCTCTCGTTGTACAATTCGAGTTTAACAACAATATAATAATCTTGAACAAAAGTATCGATTAACAATAGATAGAGCTATAGATTAATTGTTATTGTCTCAATCAAGCTTATCGATTGTCTTAACAACAATCTCCAATTTATAATTAACAAAGCGTTGTTATTTTAATATTAATATTAATTCTATCTTATTGCGTTAAACATTTGTCGAAATGCGAAACAATGTTATCTTCTATATTTTGCTTTTGTTATTACTGAATTTAATGTTAATAATAACGAAGATTAGATTGTTAGCGTATTGTTCTAACATTTGTTTCTCTAGTTTTAACTCTAGAATCTTTGTATCAAATTAATTTTTTATTTAATTGTTAGTATTAGTATTAAAAAATATCTTTTAGAATTATTTAATACAAGAATTGAAGCAATTTACAACACGTAAAGAGATTTTAACGCGAAAAGAATATTATTGTTCTAGTTACTTTTAATAATTGTTCTCTTCTTGCTTCTTTTGTTTTTTATCTAAATTATTCGACGTCTTTGCATTGCTTGTTCGAGATAATAACGATATAAAAATTTGTTTTTTTTGTTGCTTTTCAAGAGCTTTACAAGCATTTGTCTAATTCTTGTTTGCTCTTATTATAAATCGACTAATTTTAATTCTCTCTATTATATTAAATAAATCTTATATTTTTCTTATTAATTTTGACAACTACATACAAGACAATTATTAACTTATTCTATTCTTGTATCTTTTCTTTGAGATCGAGATTTAAATTGTACAATATAACAATACAAAAATTTGCGAGAAAAACACAATAGATCGATTGCAATTACAATTATCGTTAATAAGCAAGTTATTTAAATTTATTTGTTGATTAATTGATAAATCTCTTGTCGATAAATCTTTTATCGATAGAACGAAAACGAATAAATTAGAAGAAGAAGAATCAGAAGAAGAAGAAAGATCAAAAAAAGAAGAAGAATCAAAAGAAGAAGAAAAAGAATTAGATAAAGATAAATTGAATGCAAAAGTAGCAAGAGGAGAAAGATTAAAAGCACAACAACGATAATTAGTCTTTAATTGACGAATTCGTCTTTGCATCTTCTTTTTTACTCGTTGATCTTTTGTCGCATCTAGCAACGATTGCGTCGCAATTCTATTCTAATTTTTCCGACAAATATTTGCAATTTTCTTGACGACAATTTGTCGTTTATTAGATATAACGTCGACGAGAAGATAGACAATAAGATTGCAAAGTAGATATAGAAACATTAGAATTTGACTAATATTCACGAATTTAGGCTTTACTAAAGGTCAATTGATTGCATTTGATGCTCTTAGATAATCTGCATACAAATTTAGGTAATGGGGTCGGGAATCTAAAAATAAGGCCAAGGGGCGACAACCGCTGTGAAAGCGCTAATCGTTCGTTTGCCAAGTCAAGCTTTCGCTCAACGCCATTCTATAATCCTATTCCTCTTCTCTTGACCTCAGCAGTGGCTCTAAACCTTCTCAACCGAAATTTCTTGCTTTGATGCACGTCAGGGAGCCGAAACTCCAATGAGTTATGGAACCGCGTGAAGAACGGAGACCCGGTTAGACGTGAAAGCCGCGTTGGGTAATACCTTTATCCCGCTACCACGAGTCCCATGAGCCGGGAGCTATCAAAGCGCAATAAAGAAGCACAGCTTGAAACGCTAACGATAAGTGATATCTCCGATGTTGGAAAAGGCATGCTGGGGCGACTCCCGCTGGGACGAAGCTTGACCACGCCATATCAAACATTTCATACACATAGATCAAACAACGACACGCTCAAGCAAGCGAGATTATGACCACCCCCGTACAGTATGAATACACTCTAAGCCTTGACATGCAACATACAGCTGCAGATCAGCCTCTGACTGCTTCCCATTGTTCCCAACCACTTGGCGTATCAGTTTATACTCAAGGCTTGCTAACATCACGAAGACTTACTATCGTCAGTCGTTCACATAGAGAGCTCTTTCGACAGAGGTATGGAAAGGCTGCAGACCATAACATAACCGCTAAATAACCCAGTTAGACTGCATGCTTCTCGCAACGAAGCAGGTCGCGGCTCATGCTCGCTTTCTCTCACGCCATCGACGTTGTAACACTTTGCGGTTTGGTCGACCTCGAGGCAACTGACATATACCTACCCAGCATTGGGGTCCTAAATTGCTTGCGCAAGAGAAGTTCCTGCAACGCGCTCATGGTTGGCCGATCCCTAGTCTCGCTGCAGTCGTCCATGAGGTGCTCACGTCTACTCCTCAGAGCGATCATGGTCTTAGGAATTACAAGACGCTCATGATTGGCCGATCCCTGGTCTCACTGCAGTCGTTCATGAGGTGCTCACGTCTACTCCTCAAAGCGATCGTGGTCTTGAGGATATTGTGCGTGATATACTCTCGCTTCACGTAATCGAGATCACATCAATCCATGAAAAAACGCGAAGCAATACTCTGTCAAGATACCCAAATCTCTGCAATGGATGTTCGTCCTTCGTCAGGGAGAAGGGTTCCTCCTTGAGGTGTTGGGTCAAGTGACTACCAATAGCACCAAGCAAACCAATGACCAGCTCAGACTCAACGCAGTTCGAGTTGGGAATCTCCGGCATTATCAAGACGAGGTAGAGGAAGGGAACGATGGGTCAGGTGACTACTAATAATACCAAGCAAACCAATGACCAGCTCAGACTCGACGCAGTTCGATTTGGAAACCTCCGGCATTATCAAGACGAGGTGGAGGAAGGGAACGGAAGAGCTTCACACGCACGTCTGCACTGTTCGAACCTCCAATAACTGTGCCTATCACCATAACCATTCGTCAAGTACTTATGGTTCTAGCTAGGTACAATGCATACGTTTGAAGAGCGTGTTCTGATTATATGGGCTCCTGTGGAAGCAATATAATTGATGGATTTTGAGCTTGTCTTGGTTTCTCCCCATAGATGGAGATACTTATCATCAGCACCGCGTAAAGGTGCAAGCTCGTCGCTGATGTCCACTGGATCGCCTATTTTCTTCGGCTCACCAGGGAGGGCAGAACGATACCCAGCCGCAGCCAAAGACACCATCCTTGAAGCTGCAATAAGTCTCAAAGGGTCACTCAGAAACCGCGGGACGATAGCATCTCAGACACGGTGAGGACGAGACGACTGTCGAGAATCAAACAGCGTAGCAGCAAGCAGTCGCCCGAAAGGACAAAACAATACATGCACATTGTGCGAATCTGAGCCCGCAGAACAGACAAAGTAACAATGTGTTGAGCTAGCTAACGCTTTCCTTGCTGCTTACCAACTAAGACCAGTGCGAACCAAGCTCAACAAATCTTCATCAATGAGCCTAAAAAGGTCTGAATCCATTTTTGTACTTGGACCGCTTGTACCTTGGTCGCCAAAGTCAGAGACTGTAGGTCATACGGAAGCCGACGGCGAGGCTTCATTCTCAGGATTCTCCTCCCCACATCCCCTCCGTCAAACGTGTAGATGAGCAACGACTCGACGTCGTCCTTGGCAAAGATGTAGAACGCTGATCCCTTGTCTGAAGCCAGCATGAACATCCCGGAGTGGTCGGCAATTAAACACACGCCTTCGGCCGAATCACTATTGGTGTGATCTAGCATGCGGTTCGCGAGACCATCACTCGGTATCCATGACTGGATAGGCTGGCTGCTCAAGATGAATTGGGTCACGGTTTGACGCATCGACGCAATGATGAAGCCGTCGTTCAACTGGCCAATGAATTGACCCAAATATGTCAGTACCGAATCAGCATTGTACGAGGGTAGTAAGCCCCGAAGATATGCAACACCTTGCAGTACTACCATGGCTACCTGCACGTTGGCTTGATCCTGTGAGACTGGGATGACGAATCGGTTAACAAGCTGTTCCAGTGCGTTTTGGATCCAAAGGGCTTGGTTGGCTTGCTCCGCGGTGATCTGTCTCGGGTTGAACACCCCCTCGACTTCCTCGATGACTTGCTGTGCGGTGCCAATCCGAGACGCGAGCCAAAAGCCATATTGAGTCGATCGATGATGGCCAGATGCGAAGGTGAGTGCTGGCGCAGTAGCTTCGGTAGTCCTTACTGTCAACTGTCCCGTTCTGGCGACTAGGTCCATGATCTCCTCGACGAGGTCAAGATCCATCTCTGCGGCGTGTGCAGACGTCGCCTGGAAATGCACCGCTTCGATGGCACGATGCATATGCGTGTTAGCGTTGCCAAGTTGTGTCTGAAGGTTGTCACGCTCTTCCTCGATCTGACGTTTCTGCGCAATAGCGTCATCAAGATCCTTCTGGGTATCATTGCGCTCTTGAGTGATCTTCTGCATGTTACTCTCAAGGTCTTCGTTCCTGCTTGTAGCCTTATTGAGGTCGGCCTGCAATTTGTTCTCGGTATTACGCGTCTCCGTTGCAGCGTTTTCGAGCTGGGTTTGAAGACCGTTACGCTCCAAAATGATCCTCTGAACATCTGCTTCGAGCTCTCCACTTTTGCTTTCAGCCTTGTTGATGTCGGCCTGCAGCGCCTCCTCGGTATTACGCTTTTGCGTGATAGCATCATTGAGTTGGTTTCGAAGATCATCACGCTCTTGATTGATCTTCTTGACGTGATCCTCAAGGCCATTGTTCTTGCTTGTAGCCTTGTCGAGGTCGGCCTGCATTGACTTCTCGGTATTACGCATCTGCGTTGTCGTTTCTTCGAGTCGTTCTTGGAGTTCATCGCGCTCCAGGCTGATCTTTTGGACATCTACTCTGAGGTCTGCAATCGTGCCTGCGGCCTTTTCAACGTCGGCCTGCAGCGCCTCCTCGGAATCACTCTTCTGCGTTTTGACCTCTTCGATCTGTCTCTGAAGATGGTCTTGTTCGAGGTTGTGTTCAGCCTGGAGAGACTTCACTGCGCCTTTGTGAGAAATCTCGAGCTCGGCGATCGCTGTGGCGTGAGCTCGCTCTAATTCGGCCTTCAGCGATGCCAATTGGCGCTGGTACCACTCTCGTAGCTCTTTGATCGTCTGGTCGTGGCTTTGGTCCAGCTTTTTCGTCTCGGCTTCTGTCTGATTTACGAGGACTTTATACTGGTCTCGCGTAAATTCAGCATTGGAAGTTTGCTGCTCCACTTCCTTGCGCAGTTCCTGAAGAGTTTCGTTCTTCTTAAGTACAAAGAGAATCAAGTATCTTGCTTGTGATTATAATTTTTTTATAATTTTTTTTTTTTCGTTTTTTGTTAGATATTCGCGAAGAGTTTTTAACTTTTTTTCGAATAAAGCATATATAAGTTCAAACGTGAGCTACTTGTTTAATTCAAGTTTAATCTCGTAATCTCACGATTAATGTTTAGATAGAGTCTCGATCGTTTTCTCTTTCTAAAATAGATGCTCTCAATTGTTGTATATTCGTAATATGTGCTTTAGCGATTCTCTCGCTATACTAGATAGTTTAGGGCTCTCAAAAGATTCGCAATTTTTTTCACTTATTTTGACTTTGTGATTTAGCTAATCTTTGTCGATATCTATTGAGTCAAACTTTATTAAATCGTTTTTTTGCAAGAATGTAAATTCGCTACTTGCGATCAAGTTTCGACTTAATCTTTTATCTATTATCGAACGTTATTAATGCGTAGATTAGATGTGAATCGCGTGATCACATCGTGCGAATTTAAATACTCGTATATTTTAGTCAACTTTTAAGTTGTGTTATTTTAATCAAGACATTTCTAAAACGATATCGTAAATGATTATTTTCACTATATTAAAGATTAGTTTCTTGTGATGTTGCTAAATAGCTATCGATAGTGATTTCGTTTCTTTATTCACTCTTTTATTTTCTACGAGTAATGAGTTTTCATTTACAATTATTAGATTGTAAGCGTTAAACTTCTTTCGAATAAAATACTCTTTTCTCTTTACAAGAGCTTTGATCATAAATTTATTTATTGCATCAAAATCGATCATTGCTATAAGTCAACGATCGTTGATCTCAATTAATGTGATAAAACATCGTGCGTGCGCTATTAAGTATTAAGTTTAATTGCTATTGTTGAGCTAATATATTGCATTTCTTTAATATGCTCTTTATTAAAAAATTTGAACTTTTCTTTGCTTTTGTGTTGTAATTTCTACTTTAAACGCTTGTTTGCGCTAAGCTTTCTTCTATTGCTAAATTATTAACTTTGACTTTCTAGAAAATCAATTGAGTTCGTTCTTTTCTTTTAGATAAATCTAGCATAAGTTGTCGTAGCAAGCTATTCAATTGAGACTTGCGTATGCTATAAGATTCAATTGTCTTATTATAATGTCAAATATGTTCTTTTTTATAGTAACATTGTTTTTTAGCTTCTTTTCGCATTCGTTTACGATCTTCGATAAGCTAACTAAAGTCTTCAAATGATTCGTGATGTTTTTTATGCATTCGTGAAAGTTCTTTCAATTATATTTCTCGTCTAAGTCGATAACTAAGCTATAAGATTTAATAATTTTTTTAAATGCTTAATTAACTTTCTACGTAGATGCGAATGTCTTGTTTAATAATGTTTTATCTAGAACTTTTTGTAATTGATTTAAATTCTTTATCAAATAATAATTGTCGTTCGATTTAGTCTTAAGAATGTTCGCTTTTGCGTCAACTTGCTTTCTAATGTTATCTTGACAATCAAATATTTCTTTTAATATAACATTGATTTGTCGACGATTTATCAAGTTTCGTGATCGACAATCTCTTGCGAAATGACTCGATTTATCACATAAATAGCGCGTTTTTTAAGATTTGTTACTTTGCTTTCTTCTAGAATTTTTTTCTTTGCGTCGCTAAATAAAATTCAATTTTATAAATGTAGATTTACAATAGTCTAGATTATTGTATCTTTAATTAGAACGAAATTCTTTCTAATAATATTTGATTATTAATTCAAAGAAGATTCTTGCTCTTTCGTAAAATTAATTATATTGTTTTTTCATAGCTTTTTTATACAATTTGTCGTCGAAATTAATAATTATTTCGATAAGATCGAACATGTCGCTAATGAATTTGTTATCGCGCATAATTTCGTTTTTAAGATTGTTCTTAAGATCTCGTCGAAATATTGTTATAAATGCGACATCGTCTTACTTGATAAAATTAATATACTTTTGAAATTTTGTTGCGTAATTTGTTGCAAAAATTCGTTAAATTAAGTGCTAAATCATTTTTTTCGCAATTTGTTTTTCGTTGAATGTTTCGAAGATTTTTCGAAGTTCTTTCTTGAAGTTATCGAAGTTCGTGAACATCGCATAAGAGTTTTCGTCATAATTTTTCAAATACTTGCGTAAATTTAATTTAAGTCAATGTTGAGCTCTTTCTTTAAGAAATGTTGATGCGAAAATCGTCTTCTTGTTCGCTAAAACAAAATAGAAGATAAAATAAATATTTATTTACATAAGTTAGTTCTCTAGGCCAATACGATCTTCATAATAGACGTTAGATTTATTGATTCTTATCTTGTCGTTTTTATCAATAGAGAGTCGACGTAATGTTGTTGAGCTATTGCTCAAGATAGAGGCGCGTTGATCTAATATAGACATTCTTAGAATGTTCAAAGTGTTACGCTAGTACTTTCGTAAAAAGTATTAGAGCGAGTTATGCTATTAGAGAGATTTGTAAACGTCTTCAAACAATGCAAGCAATCATTTCATAACAAGAATTGCAACTATAGGCAATCTTATGTTCAATAAATCTTTATAGATGATTCAATGAATTAGAGTAACAATAAGTAAAGACTTAAGATAAGTTGAACACGATTCATAAGAAAGTCGTGTTCGAAAGCTATATACTTTTTTATTATTTAAAATTTAAGATGTTCAAGATGTTTAAGATCTTAATTATCTTAATTATCTTAATTCGAAATTCAAGATGCTTAAGAATCAAGCTATCTTGATTATCTTAATTCTATTGATAAACCTTTTCTTTCTAATTATCTTTGTGAAGAGTGATGCGTCACGAATAGTATCTATTAGCACGCGACTCGTAACAAAATCGATTAATTTTTTTATTTCCTAACTTTTATTTCAACGTCTAATTTGCGAAATTCTATATAATAAGATTGACAATTTTAATTATAAAAAGAACAATTATTGTATTTAGAGCTTAGCTTTAACAATACTTTAGAAAACAACTAAGATATTTATATATATCTTTCTTTTTAATAAATGTATTATTTTTTTATATTATTATTATAATAAGAAAGTTGTAATTAATATTCTACGCACTATAGATTCGAATCTTGCAACAATTTACGCTAAGCATATAATAGTTTATTTTAAGAATTTAAATTTTATTAAATATTTAATAAAGCAATTCGATCTTTTTAGCTAGAAATTCTACAACAATATTGTATTCTTGTTCTCGAACAATTATAATATATTTTTTGCACTAGCTAAGAATCAAATCTTCGAGATTCTATTATTAATAAATCTTTTCTAGCAATTTAAGTTATTAAATATACTATTTCTTTGTATTACTACTAATAGTATCTAATTATTTTTGTAATTATTAAAGATATCTCTTCTTCGAAAGTTAATTTATCTATTAATAAATCTAATTTAAAACAATTTTAAAATCTAGTATAAAGAAATCTTCTTCTATATTTATTGCTTAATTGTTATTTTTCTTTCTACAATATATATTTTACAATTCGAGAATAATCTTTTTTGTATCTAAATTTATAGTACAATTGAAGTACTTAATTATTATAATTTGCTCAATTGTTTGCAAACTTATTTGAGATTAATTTTATCAATATACTTTTCGAGCAAAACTAAAACTTTGTTTAATATTTATCGATAATATTAAATATAAAAATATATCTCGAGCTATTTGTGTTAGCTTTGAAAAATTTGACGCATTGTCTTTTTAATATTTTTAAATTAAATATTTATTCTTTACAATATTAAAGCAAAGATATTAATTATCTTTATCTTAAATCGAACAAAATTGTTAAGACTATTAAAGTAAAAATCTTGTAATAGTTACAATAGACTATATTAATATTAGTAAAAGATTATATATATTACTATATTGTATTATTTTTTTAGCAATATTTGCTCTTTGCGCTTTTGCTCTTAAATTAGCAATCGAATTATAATAACGTCAAAAATAATTTAAAATTTTGTCTTGTATTTGTTCTTGTAATTAACAACATTGTTGTTTTTTCTCTTATTTTATAACTTATAAAGACTAATATTTTGCGTAAAATCTAGAATATTAACAAAATTGTATAATATATTGTCTAATTCTTTTGTTCTCGAATAGTATTTTGCAAGCTTTGTTAAAGCTTTATTGCAAATCTTAATTACAATATTTGTCGAAAAATAAATATTAACTTTTATTATCTTCTTTAGATATTTAAGATAATTAAATATTGTATCGAATACTAGAAATTCTAAATAAATATTTGTGTTAATTGTTCGCAAAATTATAAAAGTATATTTGTAGAAAGAATTTAGTATATTGTTAATAAACAAAACTAAATTCTACTTGTTTTTGTCGAATTTAATTTGTTAAATCTTTAAATCTTAAGAATATTTCTTTATTTAAAAATTAATATAATTGTGTAATTAATATGCTTGACAAAATATAAAATAAATAGAATTTCAATAAATATAAATATTTTGTACTAGTTTTTGTAACTTTTTATTAATTTTCTTTTAAAAAACTCTAAATCGAAGCAAATGTTAAATTAAGTTGTTAATAGCAATTGTAAAAACGCAAATTTAATAAAATTAATATATATATTATCTCTTTGCATTATTACAAATTTAAATATTTTTTTAATTATACTAGACAAGTTTGTGCTTCTTGCAATATCCTAAAGTTGTTTATTTTTTAATTATATAACAATATTATTATTTGTTGCTTTCGATTCTATAATTAAAATAAAATCTTGAGTTACAAGATTAATAATATAAGTTAAACAAGATACAAAGTTTTGTTGTTTACTTTATTAAAACTCTTGTCGATTTTAGATTTTTTCGAGTTTGTTCTTAAGTATATTGTTATTACTTGCATTATTAATAACAATCTTAAGAAGTTTGTTTTTAATCTCGAAAGACTTTAAAATCTTTATAAGTTTTGATATTAATTAACAATCTATATACTCGATATTAAAAAAAAATTAATAAGATGTTCGCAAAATTAAAATACAATATTTATTCAATATATTAATACTCTTAAATAGACAACTCTTTAAAAACTAGATTATATATTTAAAGCAATAAAGACACATTAAGCATTCTTAAGATCTATCTTAATTTTCTTACAAATTTAACTATATTTCGAGAGAATTATCTTAAATAGTTTTGTGCAATTTAAAAGTATCAAATTTGAGCAAAACATTTCTAATAGTTTTCGAAAGTTAAGATTGTTAATAGTTCGAAAAAACAAATTTAAATTTATAAAAATCTTATATAGCTAATCTTTTTAATTATCTTAAATAAAGAATAATAACAAATTAGTATAATTCTTTTTCTAAAGAATTGTTAGTTTTGTATTATTTATATATATTATTAATTATAACTTACGCAATTAAAAACTAGATTAATTGCAATTTGCAATCGAGATTGTTTTTGTTTTAAACAAAAAGAGAATAAAAGATATTTCTTTATATTTAATATGCTTGAATAATTGTAAGTAGTAAAATAATTCAAAATTTTGTAACAACTTTTGCATATAATTTTTGAAATATTATCTATAATCGAAACTATTTAAATATATTTGTTTCAAAGCTCGAATTGTACTTTTATATTAATCTTTTTTGTTTAATATAGATTAACAAGTCTAGATTAAGTTTTGTTTAGAATATTGTTGTTAACGATTGTTTGTAATTACTATGCTTAAAATTAAGTATTAATATTTAAACTTTATTCAATATATTTGTTTCTCTCTCTCAAAACAAGTAGTAAATAGTTGATAAATATCTTGTTTAATATCTCGCGAAGAATTCTTTTTCTATTATTAAAAGCAAAAATAAAAAAATTCCAATCCAATTAACTCGCGAATTGATTAGAATATAAGCTACTAGATAACAAGTTGCAAGAGATAGATTCGCAAGAATTTTCTTTGTTTAAAGACAATAATTAACTTAAAGCTTTTAAAGAGTTCGACATTTTGCAAACAAAAATACAAATATAATATAACAATATTCTTTAATAATTCGAGAAAATAACTCGAGAACAAAAAAATAATATAAAAAATAACGCAAACAACAACTAGTCTAAGCAAGCTATTTTGAGATAATACAAGTAAGCGTAGCTTTTATGTCGAAGCATACTACTTGATACTCTTGCAAAAAATCCAAAATTATAATAACGTATATCCAAAAATAGAAAATCTTGATATAATAATATTATTTTCGATTTCTTAACAATTCGATTTAATTTCTAATATTGAAATCGAAAATCGAGTCGAATCAAATTAGATCGATGTCAAAATAATAGAAATTAAATTGGATTTTAAGTTGATTTCTAATATTAAAATTGATAGATCGAATTAATTTCTAAAGTTGAAATCGAAATTCAATTCAACAATTAATCTACAACTTGTTATAACAATATATACTAAATTTATTTAAAAGAAAAGAATAAAGTTAATTAATTTCTTAGAAAATTAAAGTTAACAATCTAGCATTAAAAGAAAGCTTAATAAAAATAAATATTTCGAGCAAAAGTTATAATATAGAAGTAAGAAAAAGTTTAAATTTCTTAATAAAAAATGTATTAGAGAAATATAATATATTAGTCTAACAATAGCAATTAAACTTAATAATATATATACAATATTTTATTATATTAGTTAAAATTAATAGTTGTTAATTTATAACAATAATTAATTTTAATACAATAAATAATTTTATAATTAAAACTTTTGTAAAGAGAAAAAAGTATTCTACTTAAAAGAAGCTTAACATTTACAATCTAATAATTGTAAATAAAAATTTATTATTTAATAAAAATAAAAGAATAAACAAAGAAACAAAAGTATTATTAATAACTATTTAACAATATTATAGAAAATTATTCTTTAATATAGTAAAAATAATTATTTAATAATATTGTACTAGAAATACTTTAATTTGAGTAATACAATCTAAAAGTTGATTAAAATATATAAATACTTAGATTTACGCAATATAATTACGCAATTTATATTTAATCTATATATTAATAACAATTAATAATAGATAAAAGATTAAGTTAAAATTTAATTGCAAGTAGCAAATTTGCAATTTCGCAAAATAACAATTTAATAAAATTTGATTTAACAAGTATTAATATAGATTAACTAAATTACAAAATTAAAGTAAATAAAAAAAATTGCGAATCTTCTAAGGTTCTAGACTATTTAGTATAATAAAAAAATAGCTAAGATGTATATTACAAATATATAACAATTAGAAATATCTATTTTAGAAAAAGACAATAACAAAGATTTTATTTAAATATTAATTGTAAAATTATAAAATTAAACTTAAATTAAGCAAAAAAAAATTCGAAATATTTTGCAAATACTTAACAAAAAACAAAAAAAAATTATTAAAAAATTCTAATTATAGATAAAATACTTAATTCTTTTTGTATTTAAAAAGAATAAATTTTTTTATTTATATAATAATTATTAAAAGCTAAACAATATTATAATAAAAAATTGATATTTATTATCTAATATTAATAAACTTTAGAATTAATTGTTTAAAATAAAATATATTATAAAATTAAATTTACAAAACGTATATAACTAAATTAGAATAAAAATAAAGAAAAAATAAAAGATAACTTTTTGTATACAATATAAATTTTATAAATTTATAAATGTCTCGACAATATATTAAGAAATAATTAATAATATATTATAATAATATTTAAATTAATTTGTTATAATATACTTAAAAAATATACTAGTATACTTAGAAATTTTAAAAAAATATGTAAAGTATATTTTTCAAATATTAAAATATTTAATTGAAAAAAACTTATATTTTAAATTAAAGAAATATAAGTTTTATAAAAAAAAGTCGATTTTCTAGATTTTGTTATATAAATAATATAAAATTTGTATAAATTTAAAGAAATTACAAGTTGTAAAAAAATAAAAATTATCTATTAATATTAAGAAGATATAAATTTTTATAAATTTTATTAATTATAATAAGAAATTTATTAAAGACTTTTTAATTATTGCAATACTATTTATTAATTTTACAAAAAAAAATATATTATAATTATAAGATTTAAAGTAAAAAAAATTATTTCAAAAGTTAAAATTAAAATACTTGTAAGAACTAGTATTAAAAATATATAATTTACAATTATTAATATATATTCAAATCAATATATTAAATCTAGTTATAAATATATATTTTAATTAAAAATACAAAGATATTCAATATCTAATAATATATCTCTTAAAGAAACTTTTATTAATTAAATAAAATTATAATATTTATAATAAAAAGTTATTTGTTATTGTAATTTTTCTAAAGTTATAAAAAGTATATATAGAAAATTTATTAAAATTTATAAGTTTTATAGATTATTATTTTTTTTTTGTATTTTATTACTATTAAACAATTAAATAGAAGACAAATACAACAATTAAGATAATTCGAACAATATAAATTTAAAATACAATATATCTTAAACAAAAATAATAGCAAAGCAAATATACTTAGTAAAAGAAATAATTATATAAAAACAAAAAAATTGTTTAATTATAATATATTTAAAATTAACAAAAACAAATTATTATTAACAAATAAGTATAAATTAGATATTATATTACAAATATTTAAAAACAATACAAAAAAATATTCTAATAAAAAAAGAAAAACTTTAAATATTTATTTTTTAAAATCGACAAATATATAAAGAAATATTATAACAAATTATTGCAAAAATACTTAAAAATAATTAAAATTCTTTAACTTTTATATTAATATTATTAGTTTTTTTAAATAAAATAAGTTGTCGACATATATATTAAACAATATTTTAGTTATTAGTAAAACAAATATAATATATATATAAACTATAACAAAATACAATATTAGAAATTATTTAAATTGTTATAAAATAATATAATAATATATTTTATTATTAAATTGCTTAAGTTAACAAATCTAATAATTAGAAATAAATATAATTTGATACTAGTAATAATTAATAAACTTATTAAGTATTTATATATTATTGTATGCAAAGAGAAGTTTATAGCAAAACAATTAAAATATATTGTATTAAATCGACTTATATAATATTATAATATATCTAAAGAATTAACTAGTAATAGAGACAAGCTTTTTCTATCTAATTATTAAAAGATGTTAATATTAATATTAGATACAAGACTAACAATATTTATTGTCTATTATTTAATTATAAATGATTAAATAAAGCAAATAAATTAAAGTTTAAAACAATATTTGCAATATTATATTAACAATATTTATAGTAATTAAATATTACTTTTATTGTATCTTTAAGTTATAGCAAGTAATTTAAACAATTATACTATTATTAACAAAAAGTACTTATTGTTTATTTACTTTAATATGCAAAGAAAACTTTAATAATATATTGTAAATATTGCATTCTTATTATATATAATATAAGAGTTCTAAAAATAATAAAACAATAGAATTTCGCCAAGATATATATAGGAAAAAGAGATAAAATAGAATAAATAACTATGCAAATATTTAAAAACCAAACTAGTTTACTATTATACTAGTACTTTCTAAAGAAATATTAAAGAAAATTATATTATTAAAGAGATTTGTAGACGTCTTTAGACAATAAAACAATTATTCAATAACAAGAGATTATAACTTAATAGTTGTAATAATAAGTTAAAACTTAAAATAAATTAGATATAATTTATAAAAAAGTTGCATTTAGTAATTATATATATAAAAAATTTGCTAGATTGTTAAATTAATACTTTAATTTCTTCGATTTATTAATTTTTCAAATTAGTAGTTTTAATAAATTAATATCTTTAATTCTATTAATTTATTAATCTAGTTATATAATACTTTTTTAATAGATTGCGTCTTATATATTATAAAAAGTTATATATTGTAATGAATAATATTAAGTACGTAACTTATAATATTATTTCTTTTTTTTTTTTTTCGAAAATATTTTAATTTATTTTTCTTATTATTATACTTAACAATTTTAAAAAAATTAAACAATAATACAAATTTTATTAAAAATTGTTTAGAACAAATATTACTATATTTTAATATTTTTGTTGTATTTATTGTAATTTTCTTTTTAAAAAAAATTAATTGTTATATTAAATAAATAAGATTATTAATTAAATATAATTGTTATAATTTCTTTAATATTAAATAACAATCTTTAAAGCAATTAAAAAATATATTAAAAAAATTACAATTATTAATTGTTTATATTAATAAGTTTTGTTAAAAACTTTGCAAACAATATATATCTATAAAGAGATTACATAAATCAAAAAATACTTTAAAAAAATATAATAACAAAATACTTTGTTGTAAAATATAAAATTTAAATAAATTAAATATTTTAAAAAAATTAAATTCTTCTAAATTAAATTCTTCTAAATTAAATTAAAAAATAATTGTTATTTTTTTATTAATAATTTGTTTTGCGAATTATTCTTTAATTTTTAAAAAATATTTCTTTATTTAAATCTTTTTTATTATATTTTTATATATTTTGTAATATAAAATATTATTTTTACTTAATAAGAAATTTTTAATTTTCTTATTTTAATTTTTTTTTAATTTTTAATTTTTTTTTGTAATTAAAAATGAAATATATTATATTAGAATTGATCAATTTTAATAATAAAATATTAAATATTAAAAATATTTTAATATCTCTAAATAAATTAAGTTTATAATTAATTAATTCTTTTATTTTTTTAACAAAAAATAATTTAACTTTAATATAATTTAATTTTTTGCTTAGTTTTTTTGTTTTAAAATTTTTTATAAAAAGATATATTTTATTTCTTTTTTTTTATTAAGATATTGTTTTTTGTTTTTTGTTCTAATATTTAATAAATATTTCTTATATTTTTAAAATATTATTATATATCTTTTTTAATATTTTTACTTTTTTAATAATTAATTAAATCGACAAATACTTTTGCTTTTTTTTTAAAAAATTAAATTTCTTGTTATAATTAAAAAAGAATAAAGTTATTTTAATAATATTTAAAATCTTTGTCAAGGGTGCACAAGAAGCTCTACCTTGTTGGTGCAAGGCGGATGAGAGCACGACTTCGTAATCTCGCGTCACATGCGATCATGTAGTCGCAGCCTTCACAGTCAATCATCCATTCGATTATCCGTCAGTCATCTAAATCCGTGCACGATTCTCACGAAGGCGAAAGAGTATGACCTCCCCTCCACTGTCAACCCATCCTCAACGCACACTTTTCCAGGCACCACGACCTTCATTCCCCCCATTCCTTACATCAATCGATATGGAACAACGTTGTAGTCCAGATCTAACGGCTGGCCCACTAGAGCCGTAATATATGAGACGTTGGGTCCATTATAAGAATGGCCGCGCTGGATATAATGCCTGGTGTTCACGAACGGGATGTAGTCGCCAATAATGGACGGCGAGAGAGGCATGTGGCTAAACACATAGTGTGGTTGAGGCGGCGGGAGAGAGGGAGGGCAAGCCATGGACGGAGAGAAGAATGGGCGAAGGGACTTGTGGGATGGATGATCAACTTGTTTTGAGCGTCCGAAAGGCCACTCACTACATAAGAAGCCCTCACGTCTCGTAGCTCAGTACTGGCAGTCCTTACATTAATGAAGGTAGTCCGGATCCCACCCCGTACTCTGACGATACATCAACAAATTAAGAGAGGCAACGCCTAATTAAGGAATTTCCCTGAGTACAATTAGCATGGCGCTGGAATGGTAGCCATTGACGCTCGAAAGTCTTATCCCGCCCGTCATCGTCTTCGGAACATATTCAAGTGTAGATCACCTCATGAGCTTGTCTTAGTTTCTCCTCACGTTACTGAGGGTACTTGTCATCAACACCACGTAGAGGTGCAAGCTCGTCGCTGATGTCCGCTGGCTCCCGAATCGGGTCACTAGGGAGGGCAGTAGGAATGCCCAGCCAGCAGCCAAAGACACAATGGTCGAAGGCGCGATAAGTCTCGAGAGGGCAGCCGAAGATATAATCTTCGAGGCAAGCAACAACTCTCGAGATGGCAGACCAAAGATATAATCTTGGAAGCTGCAACAAGTCTTGGGACAGCCGAAGCAAGCAATATCCCCATAAGACCATGACGAAAGTAACAACGCAATAGCTAATCTAAGCAGCGCCGTGTCAAGGACAATACTTCTCTTGCCCCTCCCCACCTCGACTCAGCAGACTATTATGAATCTTAGACCTTACCGACGGTGATCTTCGTATGGGCACTCTTTGCTAGTCACCCTGAACAGAGCGTGCCAACCTCTGTTGGATCTGAATATAAGCACTCTTTGCTGACAAAAGTCAGTACAAAGCGTGCCGATCTCTGTTGATACGTCGCCGGGTTGCTGGACTCGACTGCGGGCACTATTCGTTGGGTAGTTAATACAGAGCGTGCCAGCCTCTGTTCCTCATTGCCGGTTCGCTGGACTCGGATATGAAGCACTATTTGGATGAATAACAACAGTGCGTGCTAACCACTGGTGTTCGGCGCAAACGCCTATCCGTCATTCTGTTGAACGGCGTGGTGACGAGCCCACCCCACTCAGAGCTCATCATCTTCAGAGACGTCCCTCAACCGATTCATGTCGGTGTCTCCTTGGGAAGTGGCTCTCGCCTGAGCGAGGGCCGGGTCCTCCGTGTCGACGATAGACGCCGCGGTGTTGATGATGACAGGCCCATGGAAATGGTTCGGACCGACGGGCTGTGGCGGGTATTGGGGGGCGGCGGGGAGCGGGATCTGCTGCTGCTGCTGCTGGCGCTGGAGCTGGAGCTGCTGAATCTGCAGCTGGAACTGCTGGTTCTCCAGCGTTTGCTGCGAAGACTCCAGCTGCAGTGGCTGAGCTGGATACTCCAGCTGCGGTGGCTGCTGCGGCTGCTGCTGCGGGACGTGTTGAGCGACAGCGAAGCGAGAGAGAAGCGAGGCCGTGTCTGCGTTGAGCTCCTCGTATATACGTGGAAACCCAATCTGAGCAGCCCATCTTTCAAGGCCCGCCTGCATGTGAGTCTCGAACTGAGCAGGTATCCCCGCAAGCCAACTTGGATCCGACTGGGTGTCCAAGGACCTGCGCGCTTCCTCGGCCAATTCATCCGTCCCAGTCCTCACACTCTCAAGGCCTTCGAAAAACCAAGACCAGCGAGCTAGGAGGGCCTGGGTTTCTCCGGGCACCGCAGCGGCGAGCAGCGAATTCTCTTGCGCCCTGACTTGCCGTCGTATTTTGCTAGAATCTCGCACCAGCTGCGCAAGGCGTGTGCTGAGGTCGTCGCGCGCTTGGCGCCGAACGAACTCGACATTGTGCTGCTGCTGATAACTTGCAGCAGCTCTTGCTGCATTGTCGCAGCCTCTTGCTGCATGGCTGCAGCCTCTTGCTGCATGGCCGCAGTCTGTTGCTGCGTGCGCACAACTGCCACCTCCATTCCTCTAGCCAGCTCCTTGGCCTCTTCTTCCGCCTTGATCCCGGCCTCCCTCTCCTTCTTGGCCCTATCCGCCTCAACGAACTGCCTCACAAGCTGCTCGATCTGGAGGTCCGTAAGCTCTGGATCCTTCAGCTTCTTCTCCTTGAACAGCCGGCTCCTCTCAGCCCTTGACTGATTTCTCTTTGAGGGCTCCGACGGGGTCATGGGATTCCCACCCTGCTGGGTTTGCTTGGCATTCCCACTCTTCTCAACCCCTGTTGATCGATTCCAGCGGCTCCGGCGGTTCCGTCGCCCCGAAGACCGTGGTAGCTCGGGCGCAGGGAGAGCCGAGGTTTGCGGGGCCTGAGGTGCGGCCTCAATTGCCTGCACCGGAGCTGGAGTGGCCGGGGCTGGAGCGGGAGCCCTACAAAATTGGAGCCAGCATTACGTCTTTGCGTCGATGGCTTGGGCTCAGGTGTATGCTAGTGGAACAGATACTGTTCGAGACAGTAATATGGAGAGATAACTTACATCTGATATGGCAAGATGGTGGGTGCTAGCATGGGAGCCCTACAGAATTGGAGTCAGCATTATGTCTTTGCGTCGATGGCTTGGGCTCAGGTGTATGCTAGTGGAACAGATACTGTTCGAGACAGTAATATGGAGAGATAGCTTACATCTGATATGGCGAGAGGGTGGGTGTAGGTGCGGCCATCATCCCCGCTAGTCCTTGAGCCATCATCAAGGTATTCCAAGTGGGAGCAGCCGGAATAGCCTGCTGGCCGAAACCCCATGGCTGCAGCGGGTTACTAGGCGGCTGCATCCATCCCAACATCTGCTGCTGCTGTTGCTGATACTGCCGCTGCTGTTGCTGCCATTGCTGCTGCTCCTGCTGCTGCTGCACAGTCTGAGTAAGCTGAGTGACAGCTTGCTGCTGCTGCTGCAACGTCTGCTGCTGCTGCTGCATCGACTATATTCACGTTAGTATCAGACAGTGGTATATCTTTTAGAAGGGATATCTAATTTACCTCCGTAAGCTGTTGCAGCGCGGTCTGATCTTGTCCAACATCGTTGGAACGCCCACCACCACCACCACCACGACCGCCGCGATTATCACGGCCACCACGGCCACCACCACGTCCACCGCGCCCACCACCACGTCCACGATCGTTGCCACCACGACCCCTTGGTCCGCCACGATGTCCACCAGGCCCATCGTATTCTCTACCCTCAGCCATCCTGAGCGAACTGTTATAAAACCGTTCTAATGAGATGTCTGTAAACTTGGTAATCGTATGCTTTCGCAACTAAACTTGATGATAATGTTCAGTACGTAATTACCAGTGGGGAGATGATTTTGCGGACGGGGGGAAAAAAGAGAAGAGGAAAGGAAGAGGAGGTGATGTTTGTGGGCACTTATAGAGCGCGCCTGCGCTAGCGTAGGGCTGGGATCACCAAAATATTTGATATGGGGCCGCTTTACCCAGCAACGCGCCGACGTCACATCGGCTAGTGACAAATATTCCTGATAACTACCAACCCTAGGCAGAACATATCACTGTCGGAAGACAGCCCCTCTTGGAAGCAATGTAAGGCTTTGGCAAATGCGGAGACGGTACACAGGACCTTGAGAGAGTCGAGTCCATCTCGTTCTCTGCCATTCATTTTTGGGCATGTCTCGATTTCATTGCGTTAGATAAACGGCCTTGACATGACCCCTTCTCGTTCAGGGATCCAAATAGTAAAGGGGCGTCACCATATGCACGATTCGGACATGTTCAGTCAAGGGAAGAACAGAGTCATTGTGTAGAAACGGTGACCACATAGCAGGCCTCGTTTGAATTGCCTCCTAGAGTGTAGGATGAACAGCGTATTCCCATCTTGAGGAGACCGGCAACGTTGATATATGGCAATATCATGACTCTTGAACTTCTCACGGGTTCATCGAGTGCAATGTTTTAACCATTGTCTTCTCTAACCGTCCTTTTGGGAGTTTTGATCATGCCTGACAAATGCCCTGACGTTTTGCCATTTCAATCATGGGCCTCTACCGACCGTTGAGTCATTCGCAGACCCGCAATAGATTTGCTTAAGGAGTTTCAAGTGACGGTGCACTAGTTCTTGCCACTGGATGAGATAATGGATAGATAGGAAAGCGAAATGCATAGAAGATCGATGGTTTGCACACACAGACTCACCAGGCAATAGCCTTCCTTGCCCTTCCATCACTTTGTCATCCCTGTCAATCTCTCGGCTTAATCAACACCCTCAGTCCGGTGCTCTCACGACTAGGCAGTGGATTGAACACATCATATACCCTGTCGATATCCCTTTCTCTCACTACATCATATAACTCCATCTGCCTCCCAAGCCGCCGAAACATGTTCGCGATCGTCGTCAAGAACTCCGCTTTCGCCAGGTCCATACCGACGCATGGGCGACTCCCCTTACCCCATGGTACAAGGTACTTCAAAGGCAGATTCGCACCTTGCCAGCGGGAAACGTCGAACTTGTAAGGCTTGGGGAAGATACGCTCGTTGTCGTGAACGTGGATGGTCGACATGCTGACTGGTGTGCCTGGCGGGATGACGACATCTTTGTACTGTAACACTCTATCTGGGAAGATTCTCTGTAGGCGGCGTGAATTCCCATAGAAGATGCGTAGAGACTCGTACATGACGACCATGAGATAAGGCATTTGCTCAAGCTGGCGGAGGTTTGTGGTGAATCTAGATCCGGAATGCATCGCTCCAGCTCCTCCATAAGCTGAGCTTTGACCTTGGGAATGGCGAGGATATGATAGGTGGCTGCCTTGAGAGCGTGTGTGGTGGTCAGAGTGCCGGCGCCGATGGCGATCTGTGCTTCGCCTTTGATCCTCTCAGGGCTTTTTTCAGACTCTGGTAGTGACGGAGAATCCATGAAGGCTCGCATCATGGATGGTCGAGAGGTTGTTTCTTTGTACTCTGTGTTTCCCCGCTATTCAGCAAGAGCGAGCGTTTGCCGGTATAGAAGCTCTTGAGAGCGGAGCACAAGATACATGTCTTTGTTTGTATATTTCGTCACCCATGCGGGCAGAGAGTCTAGGAGAGGATACAGCCATCCAAATTGTCTGAGGACATGGCTAACCTTCGATAAGGCCATCCAGGCATCATAGTGCGCAAAGTCGAAGTCGGGCTTGTCGAGAAGATTATAGCCTTGGGGAAAGCTGTACTCCGAGATAACGTCGGTGGTCACACAAGCAAAGGCATGGACCATGTTGGCTGGTTTTCCAGCGGCATGACACTCTGCTAGTCTCATGCACAATCTGTTCACGACGGCTTGGATCAAAAGTGGTTGGAGTCGTGAGACAGATTGCTTGGAGAAGTAAGGGTTCCAGGGTTCGCGACGCTGGCGATGCTTGTCGTGATCCAGAGTGTCGAAAGCGGAGACGTCTTGCTGTCTGAACATGCGCATCTATGCTAATCTCAAAGAGCTTCTTAGAACCACATCCTCGAGGCAAACTGACCGACCAAAACCACTTATCTGTCTTGCCCTTACTGGCTCCAACGTACAACTTATCATAGAATTCAGGATCGTTGATGTGGACCTCATATGGATTGATACGAACAACCGGACCTGTGCTCTCACTGAGTACTCTTCCCACAATCAAGAATTCAAAGTCATGTCCTCCGTACCATATCTTTCATGATACTCGAGTATCTTCCAGGTGTACTTTCCACCGAGAGCGACATCGTAGTAAAACTCATTCCAAAAGGTCAATGCAGCGAAGCGTGGACCGGGGATGTGCGCGACGGGTGACAGGTAGAGCCGCCATATTGCACCGTAAACGGTGTATCTCGTGAAGCCAAGTACAAGTATCAGAACGCATAGAGTGCTGCTAGATGTGCCATGGAGATACGACCACAGCACGGACACGTTTGGCGAGTGTTCCCTCCGTCCTTATTCTCCGGGTCGACAACCCCATCCAGGGCGAGATGCCATGTATATAAGCCATCTGGGGACGGATCGGTCTCGACGATACTCTGTGCACACTGCAGTAGCGGTTGATGAGTTGCTCGGAACTAGCTTCGAAAGGCATCGCAGAGGTCTGGGAGAAAGAAATAGAGCATTTAGCGAGTGTAATGCAAGTTATGGCATGCTGCGACTCTACCTTAGTGTGGGCATACAATTCACCTGATTGGCGTGCGTGCGCCCAAGGCTGCATATGCTGCATGGAGAACCCAAACGCGTGACATTGGATGCGCCACATCCTAGATTCACACGGGCGTAATCTTCGTGCGATCAGTTGTGTGGCGATTGTAGCTTCCAAATTTTCACAGCCAGAACAATCGATAAGGCCCCCTGCCGCAGGCTCGATCACTCTAGCTCATGCTAGCTTGAGGATGATCAGTAGTGAAACTTCTGAAAACCTGGAGCAGATACCGACGATACTGAACAGAACGATAGAAGCCAGCCTCCCAAACGGCCGAATGGGAAAGGTTGGGTACGTTCGCGACGTCGACGATGGGACCCTCATTCGGTTATGGTGAGGCAGCAAACATCCTACCACAAGCAACGACAGTTCTTGCGAGAAGAGCGCTTAAGCCCAAACATCGAGGAACGTATTGGCATGCAGAGAGCTGTAGGCGGAGGCCGTCAGCAGTGGCATTGGAGTGAGAGCCGATGAAGCCTGAAAAGAAGTCCTCAGAATGGCGAATGTTACCACAGATTGCTCCAGGACTGGCTGACCTGCGCACCTGCATCTCGTACTTCCAGATTTGGAACTCCCATTGGCCTGGCACGATGAAGGCGGTATGGTCTTGAACTGGAGGCATTGAATGCTCAAAGAGATATCAAAAAGAAGTTGACATGCGAAACGCCAAGACCGCCCACGGAGATAATTCAAGACTTAACGCCGACATGCAGTGCAACAAAGCTATCATGTGACTGGCTAACCGAAATTTATGTAAGCAGATGGAAGGATTGACACCTTAGAACGAAGGGTTGCTTCATAATCAATACCATGAGATACGAGTAGGCACGCAACGATTCAGGTCATTCTTCTTGATACAGTTTCGGATTAAAGGATTAGCGTCTCAGGGTTTGTAGCTTTCTCGGGGCTCGGATTCCTTGCATGCTTGAATTCTCACTATATCCAACCAAGTCCAGCTGAAGCGGTCGGTCCCAGGTCTCAAGCTGTGCCCCCAAAATGAATCTCAACCATAGCTTCCTCTAGCCTCTTGCCACCGAGCTCGTCGTTCAGGCCGCAATTCTATGAAGATAGGTATGAGCGTCGGGACATCGGAAAGAGATGCTTCTGCTGTCAACCCTGGAGTGGGCTCGAGCACCCATGATTAGGACCTTATTCCTCAAGCGCGCAACTCAGCAATTAGCTAAGTCGTTGTTGTCTCCCGCGATGCTCCTCTCTTATGCTCCAGTACAGGTCCTACAATGTGCCGTTTGAGTCTGTGATTTCTCCCATGGAATATCCAGCCTCAAGTTGTCTCCGATACCTTGCCCTCAAGTGTCTGCGGTACTGTCGCAGATACGCAGCATGAAAGCTCATCCACCGTCGATCCACCACGGGGTACGGATTTATTCCTGGAGGGCAGCGCACAGTCATGACTAAAATATCCGGTATGTTGATATTGGACTCCACTTCGCATCGAGGACATTTGGTTTGATCGTCGAATAAGCCACAGATGTGATCACTTCGGGCACGGCTGTCCTTCCGAAAGTCCAGACATCCTTCAACAAAGTATTCGAACACGAAGTCGAATATCCAGCCACAAGCTGTACGGATCCTGGATCCGAGATCCCGAAGCGAATCGGATGTATTCCGCATCTCGCTATTACCTTCATCAACGTCACAAAGAATGCTTTTCCGAGCGAGCTGAAGAAATGCTTACCTCAAGGAGACCCAGTCCAGTCTCGCAACAGCTCATGCAGGTCGACCAGGAAGATAGGTTGCTCTGTATCATAAGTACCATCTTGCACTTATAGGTGTTCCGAGGAGTGACGCATTCATACCTGGCAGTGACCAGTACAAAAGTCAACGCAGTGACGTGATCAGATAACACCTCGGATAGAGGCTTAAAGTCTCATCACAGGCTTGAAATTACTGGTATCGAGGAAGCATTGACTAGGACAGAGGATGAATACACCATTGAAGCACTGGAAATCCACATATCAAGTCACATTTTCAGTAGGATTCGTGCCAGGTGCAGGAATTATATGGTAGGCGAGCTCCTCTTTGAGTTATATCCCAAGCATGCAATGCAGCCGTCTCAGCTCTGTGGAACAAGATAAGAGCAAACCAAAAAAAAGCTCTACACTCCTGTCTCCCCAACTGTTACTGTTCTCACAGTAAACAATTACCGTACAACTCTCCATCCTTCGCTTTCAAGAGAGTCTCCATCAGAGTCTATGCCTTGGCCAAGGACTTCCGCGTTGCTCATCGCTGGAGGCTGATTCCGGGAACTGGAAATGTCTGGAGTCAACGAATCCCTAACGTCGTCTGCTTTCTCCTTGAGTCCGTCGGCTCCCTTCTCGCTTGTAAAATGCTTCTCTTTGTCTTCTGATAGCTCTCGGTCCAGACAGTTGAGGCACCACGCGTACATTGCCAAGAGCACGATGGCACCGAACAAGATCGTAAGCTTGAGATCGTATGTATTGGTTGGAGCTGGATCATCCTTTTCGAGGTTTGCGTCGTCGGTCGTTTGCGCAGGTGTTGGAAAGGGGCTTCGAAGGCCATCGATTCGGTTCTCCGGTAGCTGGCGACTTGATTTGGTGTAGTATAACTTTGTGAGTGTTGAGTGATGAGAGATTTCTATGTGGATTTGAAGAGGAAGAAACCGCAAGGGGAAAGGCCTAATATAGGCAGAATTGGAATCACATCACATCTAGGTGTTGATACCTTACTCCGTCGCTTCATCTACGACACTCTGGCTTTGTTCCCTGAAATTGGTGGTCACATTATGAGGAACGAAGGAATAGCTTCTGGCAACAACAGAGAACAGTCGTCATCGAGAGTAATTTCAGGCTCAGAAACCGCAACGTGAGAAAAGACGATCCTCTTAGCTACAAGGTCAATAATTCCAAAGATCGTGAAGGAAACGGAGATCACAGCCAACAGGACCAGCGTAGCTGAAATGTGTCACGTTCATGGGCCGTGATCATCTTAGCAAAACCGAGCATTGATGCATGCTGCTCGATCAGTGTCTAGTCCCTGTACGCAAGCACCTCTCCTCTCAAACCCACGAAGCCTGAAATCTGTCCTCATAATCTCCCCTCAAACCTCCGTCTTCTCGTGTATAGAGCCCCCATTAACCTCCTCCCCAACCTCAGACTCAGCAACCTCATGCTTCCGCCCGAAAATCTCCTTTACCGCAAAGCCGATCCGTGAAAGGGTTATCATTCGGTTATCGCGCAGCTTCTTCATCGTGTCCAGACATCCCTGATGAGGGCAGACGTCTCCATCCTCGTCGTGCACGGCGATATGGGATTGTAGGTCATTGATGCGACGGGCGAGGACCTTTCGAGCGAAGAAGTCGAGGACAGCCAGGACGGCGATGAAGAGGCAGGGGACGCCCCAGGCGACTAGTGCGAAAATGGAAGCAGGCGTGACCTCTGTCAATGGTATGAAGATCGTAGCAAGTGCGAAACCCATGCCAGTCACAAAGTAGAAGGCCATGACGATGCACAAAATTGTTTTGTCGGCGCGGGGGAAAGAAGCCTGAAGACACAAGGCTAGGAGGGAGTATTGCGCCACGTTTAGTAGCGCCAGGACGGTGACGGTGTAATAAGAGATAATGAAACCCATTCTGTTTGATCGGGGGTTTTGGTTCCCTTACTGAAAGAAAAATTGATTGATGGGTATCCTCGATAGGGTTGTTAGGTAATCAGGTAGAGTGCTTGACAAGGTAGATCTATCCGTATGTCTGCTGACGCTCGCTCGAACTGAAGAATGGTTCAGAAGGAGAAGTGGTTTTATAGGTGGTCGTATGACGTTTGTGTTATCACAACGTGGAGGTGAAATCTTTTCATAACACCCGGTCAACACTCATGGTATCTTCAACCCCAGATATCCAGACCTGTATTGTGACGACGGTTTTGATTGCAGATTATCTTGAGGCCAACACATATTGGCTCATCGGTCAGACACTCTTTTCTTGTTCCTCTCTCAACAGAGCGTATCCAACAGCTCGTAGTCCAGCCGGAAAGCCCGATATTGTGGAACTTCGCAGATCGGCCAGATCGGTCGCTTAGCCAATGGCCTGAGTGAAACATATCTTACTCCCCCTACATTTCACATATCACACGAAGTTACAGTCCTGCTTATATGATACGAAGGAAAATGCATCTGGCGAACACCATGTTAGATGGCTATCATTAGCATGCTCTTGTATCAGTCCACCAAAGTAATTATACAGCACGGCATATCCAATCTCAACAGATCCATCATGTCTGTCGTCGGTCCTCCTTAGATATTCTTGATGACCATGTCATTCAGCACCCCTTTCTCAGGATCCTTTGCTTCGGCCACCCCATTCAGCACCCCTTTCTCAGGATCCTTTGCTTCGGCCACCCCATCCATCTCCACCTTCTTCTGGTAGCCATACTTCTTCTTGAAGGCATAACTAATCCGCGAGTACTTTGGCAAGATTCCTCCATGCATCTTCCACAATTCTTCTGGGTCTTCATCACACCAAGGGCGGATACCCTTTGCATGTGCCATAATAACCTCAAAGACAAAGATTCGTGATAGGATCTCGATGGATACGAGGCCGAGTAGAGGAACCATGGTAGCCCCAGAGATTGTAAGGTACTTCAAGAAATTAACCGATTCATCGACGTGTTCAGACCACGGAAGGATCGTCCCAATAACGGTAAAGCTTATGGTGGAGTAGAGGCACAAGGCAACGATTACCAGAAGTTCTTGCCAGCAGGATATCGGCGAAGTTGTTGGTTCAGAGGTGGGCATCTTTGCGCTTTCGGTGGTGTAGAAAATTGCTGAAGATTGACGAGCTTTTCTGACTTATGCCGAAGCTTTGGACAAGGTCTTTGAAATTGGCCGAGGGATCGCTTGGGTGGGGAGAGCAAAACGTATTGAGTTCGTAGACTTCTTATACTTGAGGGTATCAATGCCTGTCTGTGATGCAGAACAGTGATGTGATATAATTCGGACTTCAAGTTATCGAAACGCGTTGCCTGACACAAAAATCCAAGGGATGTATTAGCTGTTTGACCAGTCAGTAACTTCTCTTTGACGCCAACACGATCTCCCTCTCTCAGGAGGACGCTTCATACGTTTCCAGAGATAGTGAGAAGAAATATCTAAATTGCTACATCGCCGGATCTGTGCTCAAGCAAGGCTGATTTCATGGCCTTATAGGAGTACCGATAGTCGTACTTGTGTAAACTGACGCTTGGACTGAAACCAGACGTTCGCCTGAGCCATGATACCCAAGGATGTCCAAGTAGAAGGTGCAATCCAAGGTGTCGATGTGTGCCTAGCTTTGTCCACAACGCGAGGCGAAGGAACAAGACCAGTGTTGAGGAACTCTCTTCTTGGGCCAGTAATACAAAGGGATCGCTGAAGTGTCATGAGAAAGTATGAATTAGAAACCCTGAGTCTTCTTACTGAACAGCTCCAAGATTCTGTCTACCTCAAGCCCGTATTGCCTCGCTGGCTTCTTCCCATTTATTCCAAAGGTATTCTATCTCTCAACCATCTCAATATAGCCCCAGTACCATTATCGACGACCTCTCGCCTTGGCACCCGAAAGCAATTTCCCTCTACGCCCAGCATTCTTAACCCTTCCCCTTCAAGTAATCCCAGCGCTGGCTCTAGATGTGCGATATTATTCCTACTGACATCGCACACCTGTAGACCTCTTACACTATCTACCCGTAGCTCGCTAATGGCGTTGTCGGATACAAGCAGTGTGGCTAGGTCCGGATAAGTGGACCGCAAGGCTGGTATGGACGTGAGGCGGTTGTAGCTGACATTCAAGGATTGCAGTTGAGGTGCTGAAAGGAACCTTGATAGTGGAGTAAAAGATGTGAGCGTGTTCGAGGCCAAATTGAGGTCGCGGAGCCTTGGCAGGACGAGCTGCTCAGACAAGTAGGAAGTCCCAGAGAGTTTATTGTGTGAAAGATCCAGGGTGGAAAGATTCGAGGCAAGGAGAAACGTGCTAGTGGGAATGCTGGACAGAAGGTTATGATGGGCGATGAAAGATCTGACTGAGTCGGGCTGAAGGTGTTCGAGTTCTAATGCGCTGATACTATGGAGGGAGGTTGAGGAGCGATCGAGGATGCCTCCAGCTTTGAGCTGCCAAGTGACTGGTGGCGCTGCACCGGCAGATACATCATGAGATCCGTATTCCAAGTCCTGGTCAGGGTTATCTAGCGGCTCTTGTTGTTCAGTTGGAAGTAGACGATTGCGAAGTTCCCTTTTGATATCGTCGGTAGCCATAGACAAGAATCGGCGCTCTCGCAACGGGTTGTTGGCGATCGTCAGGGCTGTAAGATCTTCCATCATACCGATTTGATCATCGAGCTTCTTCAGATTATTACCGGTAAAATCAACGTTCCTTAGTTCCGTCAAAGATGTCATGCCTTCCGGAAACACGGCAATATTGTTATTACCAACACTCAAAATTGTGAGGTTTGTCCATCCGGATATGTCGGGTAGATTGGTGAGCCTGTTCTCGCCAGCGTAGAAAGAATGAAGCTGTGGCATGCTAAGCGTGCCATCATCGCAGATTGACGTCAGAGCATTGCCAGAGACATCGAAAGACTTGAGCAACGGCAAGCCCGCGAATCCTGGAGGAAAAAGTGAGCCAGCTAATCTATTGCGCCCAAGATTTAGCTCCGTGAGTGGTAAATTTTTGATAGCTTTCAAAGGGAATGAGCGTAGCTGATTGCTGCCAATATCAAGTACGCGAAGGTTGCCAATGTCTCGCAATCCATCAGACAGTTCCGGGATGGCATTACCGTGGACGTCAAGAATTTCCAAGTCTCTGAGCTCGTACAAGGCCTCGGGTAGCGTGCCTTTCAGAGCGTTCTCAGCGATCCGGAGTTCTTTGAGAAACGTGATCTGCGAAATCGTTCCAATGCTGTCACTAGACAAACGATTCTTCGAGAGATTCAGTATCGTAAGATGTTGCAACTGACGTAGCCCCACTGGCACATGCTGTAATAGATTGCCATGCAAATCCAACATCTCCAGCCCGCCGAATATAGTTCCTTTGGTCTCATCATCTTCGTGTCTGAGCTCCTCAGCCGACCTATCTGGAAACATCTCATCAAGATCTTGGAACTCGTTCTCGGCAGCGTTGAGTCGCCGAATATCCACACTCTCGTACCATGCACCACTGCTGGTATTTAATGTGTCAAGGTCATACATCGTCAACACCTCCCTCGGAAACTCGCTTAGACCCATTGCAGCTATGTTGAGTCGTCCGTCAGTTCTCGCTTGATCAATCCTCTTCCGCAAAACAAGGCTGTCGCTCGTGGCAGAGAGGGTATCATGGTCGTTCGCTTTGTGGTCGCCTGCATGGCTTCCAGGGCGTTCGGCAGCCTTACGACGTTGTGCTTTGGCCTTTGCAATAGCCTCTCGTAGTGCTGCGGAGGACTTGCTCTGTGGAGACTCTGTCACCTTCTGCTGCGTATTGCCATCATGGGAGGCTTGGGACGTCCGGGATGATGCGTGCGAAGTAGGTGATAGGACAAAGCGGGAATCTGTGGATGGTGCTGAATCTGCAGATGTAGATGATAGGTCTCTTCTTGCAATATTGCTCGTCTTTCCGCCTTTGCTCGGCATAGCAGGCTTGACAAAGGCGTCACCAACCACTGGACGAGGCTTGGAAAATCTTGCAGCATAGGTCTTGCTGGCACCTAGAGGTTTTGATGTAGATTTTGATATGGGATTAGCATTGGCTGACCGCAGAACTGAATCATGGGTAGGCCGTGAAGGCTTCGAAGGAGTGGTGTCGACAATACCCTTGATACTGTTACTAGTGTGCGGCAGACTTTTCGGAACGTACGAGCTGATGGCTCGCCTGTTTGGCGTAGTCTTAGTGGATACAGTGCTACTCGGCCGCTTGATAGGCGATGTAGCTCGAGGGGCTATAGGGGGCATCGGCGGTATAGGCGGACGTTGGCCATGACTCGTGGCTGGCCGCGAGCGGCTCAATGATGATTTCGGCCGGGAAGGTGTAACAGCGGGACTCTCTGATGGGAAGAAGCTGGATCTCCGTCTTCGTGGAGATGGAGATGGCGGTATCTGAGATAGCGTTTCGACCGTACGGTCCGACAGTGAAGGTCTTGGCCGTCGACGGGCTTCTTTGTCTTTGGTGGGTCCGTCTCCGTTACCGACATCCTCTTGTTTGCTTTCTAGCTCGCCCGGTAAGCCAGTGTTATCTCGAATCCTCGCTTCCTCGAGATTCTCAGATGTGGAAGTCCTGATGTTGTCTCCTCCAGCGTTGACTGGGTCAATAACGGCTTCACGAGCCGCTCTTGGGCGCACAGCTGTCCCATCCCGCTTATAGCTTGATGGTATCTTGGGTACTGGGGGCTCAAAAACGGATTGAGCAACAGGAAGCCTTGAAGGTCGCGGTAGCCCCGATGGCCTAGGCAGGCTTGACCTATTTAGCGGTGGGTTCATCTTCAATTATTACAAAAACTGAGTGGAAAACTCAAAATAGTCCAGCACAGAACGCCGTCTACCCGTTGCTTCCTCGATTGGAAAGGAATTTAGCTCATCTTTCGCACCAGAATCGATCAATCTTCGTTACGTCGTCTCTCCATTACGGGCTATTGATTGATCGTCGTTGCCCCGCTGCAACCGGCGGAACGTGCCGCCGCACTAGCGCGAGTCATTCGCGATCATGTGCGTGTTTCCCGCTATGTCCCGCCCAGCCCACTCACCCCAGCCTCCGCTTCGGACGAGAGTGAAACGGCTGACTCTCGCAGCATGCCCTTCCCTTGCAGTCTGCGACTGTCCTGACTTGAAGCACTGTCCACGGCAAGGAGCTGCTGCTACTTTCAATCGCTCCTCTGTCCCTCGCTTCGAAGCCGCCCGTATACTGTTCTCAAACCGCCGCCAGTCACTGTTACGGACCACTGAGTCAATCATTCACCCGACTAAGAATTGCACAATCAATGCCAGTCAATCCACTTGGTGTGAAGTATTTGTGAAAGCAGTCGGAAACCCAAAATGTCCGCAATGATTGTACCTCACACTCCCTCGCCCAGACCTGCTGCGGCCGCTCTGCCAGAGTCCGACCCTGCGAGCAACGAGCGCACGAACCCGCCTTCATCCCCAAAAGCTGTGGTTGAGTTGACTCCTCCGCCATCAGCCCAGATACGCAAAGCAATGGCAAATCATTCCAGTTCGAGCTATAGGCCAAACCATCTGGGATCGCCGGCAACTTTGAAAGCGGCACCAGCCATGAAGCAGAACAGTCTGTTTGGCGAGATACCGTCTGTCGACTCTGTACAGAACCTCAATGAGGAGCAGCTGCGGGGTCTTGTCTCGGACTTGCTTCCGGCTCTTACGGAAGCTCGCATGTCGGCTGCCCACTCAAGACTGCAGCACCACCTTCTAACAATCGAGACTTCCGAGTTCAGCAAGAGGGCTGAGGTTGAGCATGACCTGACTCGACGGGAAGTCCAGGTCCTTCAAGAAGGCCAAGCCCATCGCGGAGTATCTGCGAGTCCTCGCTCGCCACAGTCTCCTAGCAGACGTCATCTAGATCTTGCGCTCAAGCGGTGCAATGAACTGCAGAACCAGAATGCTATCCTCGAGCAACGACTGATCCGGGCGAAGAAAGCTATCACTAAGTTGGATGAGAAGAACTTCGAGCTAAGAGAAGATGTGCAGCGTCTGCGACAGCGCATCAAGCAAAATCGGGAACACTTGGATGAGATGCGGTCGTCAGGCACTATCTCCATCAACGGCACCCCACTGACCGAATACCGCACGCCTCTGCACAGAACGCCTCGAACGCCTGCAACTGCTCGCTCTATACATCATTCAGCCTCGGCTAATCACGGCAGTCAAAATGCTTTTGATGCACTGGTCATCGCAGGTGAAGTGATGAGTGGGGAAGCTAACAGCGTCCCTTCAACTCCGACTCGAACATCCGCAAAGAGACTCCAGCATAGCCATATCCGTGGAGCGCACTCGTTGTCTTCTCTGCCATCCACACCCAACCGATCGAGGCCAATCACCGCCCACAGCAACGTTGTCACGCCAGTCACCCGAGGCGACCGAGACTTACTTCTAGGTCTCTCAGCACCGAATACCCAGCTGACCTACGACGAAGCAGAGCGCCATCAATCAAGTCGCGATAGTACCATTTCAGCTTCTGACAAAGACGATGCGTACGATGACTACAGTATTCTTGCATCACAAGCAAGTCAGCAGGCCGCCAGTATGCTTCGACGTGATAATGTTGCTACAGCGGATCACTACGAGAAACCGGCAGCATCAAAGCAGATGAAAATTTCTGGGCGGATTACCAAAGCCGGACACAGTAAATCCGGTTCTCCGAAAAAGCGCGCAGCAGATGGCATTGCCTACGTCGAGTCCCCAAGGAGTGCCAAACGAGCCAAGACGGGTGGATCTTCTCAGGAAAAGGTCGGGCTCGGTATTCGAAATTGTTAGAATACAGCACGCTCGAGTTTTAGATGGTAGCTTTGAGAATAGATCGCTGATGATGGGCAAGTCTTTGCTTTGCATTTGCTGTTGGACGACTTGGATGAGCAATTGATGCTTGACTCGCCTGAGCTTACTATCTCTATTATTTGGCTTTGAATGCTTGCCACGGAGATAATTTAGCAAGGCTTTTAATTGCACATAGAGGTTGTCCTTCTGCATTGGATTGATTCAAGGCATTGCATGTGACATATGTCGTCTGTGGAACAGTAGCTGGTAGCTTACCTCGTGAACCCTTGAATTCATATAGAACATCCTCACATCCGTTCCCCTGAAGAAGGAGAGCACTGTCAGAGCACCGTAGGATCAGGTTGCGTCTCCCTTTTGACGGCCGCAGCATCACATGACCGAGCTAAGCGAGCATCGCAGGGCTGCACTAAGGGGTCTCTTGGCGCACACTAAGAAATGATTAAGCGAGCTTCAAGATTCGACATCAACGACCTTCGAGCCACGATTCACGGACAACAATTGCATCTTGATCGCCAACCGTCATCATGGTATGTCTGTCTCTTAATTCGGGCACAGCTCTTTGGCTCTGCAAGTGGCCATTCAAACGGCCCCGATCCCTGGCTAACGGTGGATGGACGATAGACGATCAAGCACAACCAGCAGATCCAACACAACCGTAAGCAGCAGAGCAAGAACCGCGACCATCACCACGAGCTGAAAGATTATAGATTTCCGTAAGGACTGGCAGCGTCGTGTCCGCACCCACTTCGACCAGGTACTTTCCACCCTGCACAGGCAATCAGACCTCCTCTCCTGCCCCTCCACACCCCAACCAGCCGCAGATTAATCTCTAACATCGCGACTTGCCACATAGCCCGGCCGCAAGAAGCGTCGTAGGAATGCCCGCTTCGCCAAAGCCGTCGCCGTTGCGCCCCGCCCAGTCGACAAGCTCCGCCCCATTGTCCGCTGCCCCGGCATCAAATACAACCGCCGCGTGCGCGCCGGCCGCGGCTTCTCCCTCGTCGAACTAAAGGTACATCCCCGCCCGCCCTACCACTTCACCCCTCCCATCCCCGGAAATATTTTTCTAACTTCTTGTGTAATATAAAAGGAAGCCAACATCCCCCGCAAACTCGCTCCCACAATCGGCATCTCCGTGGACCCGCGCCGCGCCAACCTCTCCCAAGAACCCATCGCCGTGAACGTCGAGCGCCTCAAAGCCTACCGCGCGCGCCTGATCCTCTTCCCGCGCAAATCGGGACAGCACAAGACGCTGGACGCTTCAAAGGAGGATGTCAAGGCGGCACAGGAGGAGCATGGCAAGATCATCAAGCATCTTGGAAAGGTGCTGCCGATTGAGAATGTGAGTCGGGCGGCGGCCGTGGGCGAGGTTAAGAGGAGTGAGATGGGTGAGGGGACGAAGGACGCGTATCGTACGCTGAGACTGGCGAGGAGCGATGCGAGACTGGTGGGCGTGAGGGAGAAGAGGGCGAAGGCCAAGGCGGACGAGGCGACTGCGGCGAAGAAGTAGAGGGTGGTTGATGCTGAAGGACTTGCTTGCCAGAGTGCTGAAGTGCTGGAGCGGGGATACTTCGATGCAGCAGCAAGTAATTCAAGCCTTGACTACGACAAATACCACCTATTGCTCACATGTGAGTGCTTTAGAGCTCTGAAGATTTGCATCACTATCTACTGACCTCTTCCTCCCTTGCCAATCCTTCCCACACATTATACCGCTCACAAAATCCTCTTCTAACACTACGCACCTCTATGTCTCACCCACCCATGCAACCGCGCGAAACCCATCCGCTAGCTCCCCTCAAACCACCTCATTCAACAACGAACATCCGAAACCATCTGGCATCTCCCAGCAAAGCTGAGACTTCAAAGCCCCCAAACCCCACAAAGGAGATCCCAATATAAATTCTTCCCTAAAGCGAAAACATGCACCATCAACCCTCCCCACCCCCTCGCCTCACCCACCACCTCACACCCAACCCCCAAAGCGCCCTTCCTCCGTACTATTTCCACCCTCACAAGCCTATCCCATCCCGGCCATGAGCTCCCACGCGCTGACAGCCTACTTCCCCCGTCCCCTCGCCCTTGCCTCTCATTTCACACTACAAAAACTGGTTGAACTGTCCTTACTCATCGTCCGGCGATTCCATAACGCCGATATCGTGGAGGTGTTCCACGAAGCCATTGAAGGGCACTACGCGGCTTGTGTGCGTGTTATAGCGGACATGCAGCGTGCGCCGAGGAGGGCGAGTCTGGGGGCGCTGATGGATGTGTTGGCGTGGGATGTGGATATTGGGGGGGAGTGTTGGGATGAGTTCTGAGAGGGGGAGAGGGAGTGGGGAGGATGGTAGGTGGATTTGATGAGGAGGCTGGGTGGTTGCTCATGTACTTGAAGATGAGGGTGAGGTGTGGAAGCGGTGTAGTGGGTTTGAGGAATGGCTGGCGGGGAGATTGTTTGTTCGTGTTTGGCTGTGGCTAGGACACCACTGTACTGAAAGGCTGCGAGAGTCACTCACTGTGTTCCGTCGCTTGGCTTTGTTTGGTATTCACGGTTTCTTAGGAGGCGCTCTGGTCGAGGAAGTCGTATGTCAGCGAATTCACTGCTTGGCTATGGGTCCTCCCAGGCCGATCAGTTCGAACTTCATCGTAAATCCTTTTGGGAGTACGAAAGCTTTACCCGAGTTGAATACGCAAAAGAAACCCGTTTTGCCACCCAAGAGGGATGGTTTGGGGGCCGAAAACAACGCTAGTGAGAGGTTGAAGGATAAGATTTTCGTTTGCTGTTCTCTTTCGCAGCTCTTGTTTGACTCGGACTCTTGCATCTGCGCATGTCTTCGCCGTCTTCCCCAAACCATTCCGTAAGTAAATCTCGATCTCGAAAGGCCAACTTGGTATGTCACCAAGATTGTCTGTTGTTCGATCAGAACATGTTTGCTGGAGGCCAACTCTTACTATCGGTACCAATTCCAGCGCACAAATCAAGTCAGATCCTTTGTGTCCACGTAGCAAACCCACCTATTGATCATATAAGCGTGCAAAACATTTCCTCTCTGGATATTTTCATAGCATTCAGCTTTGCTTGTTCTAACCTGGCACCACTGTAAACATCAGGGAAGCATTGAGCACCGATCCCTTGTCTCAGCTGGATGCGAAGCGTCCGTCATGCCTTCTGATATCGTCATCTACAGTTTTTGCCTCCTAATTCTCCTCTACCTCCACTTGTGCCTCCAGACTCTAGACGCCATATCTCTGAACATCAACCGCCAGAACAAATGGTACGAGATTTTGCCTTTGGAACCAGAGCCCACGCGGCTTGAGGCCATCAAGGTCTATGCGCGCGCTATATACCAGGCGCTCATGGGAAAACCAGCCCCACATCAGGGAGGAGGGGGTTTTGAACTTGGTGCGGTGGAGATGTACGGTGGATATCCACAAGCTAACGAGGCTGGAGATCCATTTGTTCCTGCCTGGCAAGGAGACATGGGATTTGATGATGCAGTCCAAATGCCAGACGTTGCAGGGGTTAAAAAGCCGCAAGACGGCGGGAGAATGAGGGCATTGCGAAGGACCATCGATGGGTTGAGAAGACGGTCCGTCTTCGGGCGGCGTTGATGCTGAATGGTAGGTCGGTCGGACAAAGGTGTTGAAGGAGTTTAGAATTTTGAAGGGTGATTCCTGAGATCCAGGATCTTGGGGGCGTTGTTAAGGGGCATACGGCCAGCTGTTTGCTCGTCCCTATGGCTACCCTTAGGTAGCTTGATAATCTTTGATACTGGTTATGTTCACTCCTGCTTTGCGCCAAAAAGCCCTTTTGGTGATATCAAGCTCTAATGCAGCTGTCACGTAGCACGTGTAGGTCCTGTGAATGCTCCCATCCTCTCCTTCCATTTCTCACCCCAAGTGCTGAACTCGTCTTCCGTACCGCTCCAATCCTGTCTCGCCTCTTCCACACAGCTAATCGCCATGCACTTCAGAGCCTCTAGGTCTCTTTCCACACCGTCTTCATCGTGGCCGTACAGCGATCCGGCAAGCGCATCCGCCGCTTCGGAAAAGTCTTGTAGACGGTTCAGTAGTGCGTCGAAGGCTGCTACCTGCGCGTTGCTGGGAAGTGTAGGTGGGGTGATGCTGGAACTCATGGGGGGAAAGGTTCGGATACGACGTTTCGTGAGAGCAGGATAGAGCAGGCGGATGAGGCGGAGGGTGGAGAGTGTTTCTGTCTGTAGTCTCCGAATCGGTGTTGGTGTAGCCGGAGGTGTCAATGTCATTGCGTTCAAGGTTGCAGTTGGCGGAGACGCTGCCTCCTCAGATTGTTCCGCGTCGCTCTCTGATGACACACTATCTTCAAAAACATCGTCGTCGTCTTCCTCATCAGGGTCCCATTCCTCGAGCTCGGCGATAGCGTCTTTCAGCAATGCATGGTATGACTCCGCTTTCTGAGCCGCGAGCTGAACCATCCCATCATTTGCGAGGGAAACGAGAGCGTCGCATACCTCCCACAGCACGCCGGCGTTGGCGAGGGTGCTCCGGCCTTCCTTCTCCCCTGCGTCGGCATCTTCGGTGGGTATGCTTTCCAGGAGCAGCCTCATCTCCCGTAGAATCCTCGCCACTTGACCTTTGAGGAGCTCGCGAAGAAATGAAGTATACTGCTTCGGCTCGCATAGCTCGAGAGCGGACATAAGCGCAGGGAGACATTGCGAGGATATGGATTTAATGATGGTGGTAATGGCGGAAGGTGTGAAGGGTTTGTTGAGAATTAGGAGGCTGAGCTTGGTTGTCTGCGCCTTGAGGAGGCTAGAGGCGTCATGGAGAAGGCGAAGAGGATGCCGTGGGTTGGAGATCGAAGAGACTGGTGCTCCTGGTGAGATGAGAGAAGACTGAAAGGTCGTTATCAAGGATGTCGTTGAGTGTATGGTGGCACGTAATTGGGAGAGATCCCTCTGGAACTTATCTAAGACCATTGTCAGAACAAAACGAACCAGCTAGGGCCTGAGAAGATGAGTTGAGTGAAGGAGCTTTGCTGTTCCTTGTGGGAGATTGCCTCAGTACTCAGACCTGCTTGCAGAAAAACCTTTAACCCTAAAATCAACCCTAAATACTCGCTTAAGTTAGGGCGGCGCTAGAATTGAAGCTAGACGATAGCTTATGCGCGATGGCTTGAACTAGATTTTAGTGTGCCTAAGCACGTTCAAATTTGATATAAAAAATATTATAGCGAGTTTTTAGATTTTTTTTGCAACAAGTCTAAGAGCAATATAATTTAATTTGAAGAAAAACCGACTTTCTTGTTGATAAATGTATCAAAGTTGTCTTTTTAAGATTTGAGAATATTGTTAATCAATTTTATTGCGCAACACAATGTTAATTATAATTATTATGAGTATTATTGTTGTTTAATTTGCTACTCTTGTTTATATTTTATCTAATAATGTTAAAATTAAACACGTATTACGTTTGACGCGCTCTTATTGTTGTCTTTAAGTCGTAATTCTTAAAAAGATCGAAAAATTTAATGCTTATTACACAATTTTTAAGCTCGACTAGATTCTACACTTTACGTTCGAAGCTTCTTATAATTTTATTATTTAAGCAATCGATTAATTGAAAATCTTACAAGTGCTTGAACTTACTTAATTGTTATTGTTGTTATATATTGAATACTTTATAAATTGACGCAAAAACAATAAACGCATTTGAAAGTAACAAAAACGTTAAAAGAATGCAAATAAGTTAAAAGCACATCAAAACAATTGTGCGAAATTGCTTTAACTTCGAGACGAAATAAAAGCAAATTAATAAATTAACATAGACAATAATTGACAGCTTAATTGTTATAACGAAGATTAATTTCGAAAAAAGTTTGCTATTTTAGACAACATTATTTATGTACAATATCTCGAAAACTATATTAATTATTATATTGTTATTAATTTTGAAAAATAATTAGTATAAAAAGTTAAATAGTATTTTAGAATATAAATTGTTAATATTAAACAATAATAATTACAACTCGAAAACGCAAGATAAGAAAAAATCTAATATCTTTATATACAATTAGTTATGTTATTAATATTTGAATAACAAAAGAGTAATGAAATTAAATTTGTTTTAGTATTTACTAGCTCGAAAATTGCTATTAATTAATACTTTAATAACAAGATATTAAGATACAAGTCTTTTTTTTCAAATTATATATATTAGCTATTAACAAATTTTATTTAATCGAAGAGTAACAAGAGTTTAAAGTCGAATATACAAATCTTAATATATTTCGAATACAACTATTAATCAAGGTTTCGATATTAAAGATGTCTACTATCTTGAACAACAAAATCGAGAAAATAATTCGAAGTTAATATAAGTTTGACAAGTAAACTAAAGTGCTACAAATATTATTAAATTGCTTTAAAATATTTTTGCAATTTATTAAGATAAAAAAGACAATTAAAAATATATTAAATTTTTAATTTCTTTTATTAAATATTTTGCAAAGCGCATTCGATATATTAAAAACAATAATATATATAAATAGTATCAATTTGATGTTTTAAATTTACAAGTTCTTTCGACAATAAATAAGAGATCTCGAATATTTAAAGAAAGCTATTCAATAAATGCTTTTCTTAATAGCGTCAATAATCAAAAATAACAAAAAATGTATTTAACGTACTTTTAAGAAGAGATTGTATCTATGTTTATTTTTTAGAATTAAAATTTGAATTAAAATCTATAAAATAAAAATAAACAATTTAAATATTAGACGAGTTATTTAATAACTTGTATCTAAAAACATTAATCGAATATATTAATATTTTAAGCGCGTAAATTGATGCGTCAAGAAGCAAGTATATTTTATAATATTGTATTCAAAGTAATATATAGAGTCTTAAATTCTTAAAGTTCTAATTAATCGCAAAAATGTTAATGTTAATGTTGTTACAATTATCGAAGAAGTAAATAATATTAACGACAAAGCATCTAAAGAAAAAAACAATATTAATAATCAAATAATAAATCTCGATAAAAACACTTCTTAATTAGAGCAAAATTTCGATAGAAACAATGTAATTAAGTTAATAAATAAACTAGATGCTATACGTCGTTGCGATCTCGAGAAGAGTATATAGAAATTAATTAACGTTTTAAACAGTTGTTATCGAAGAATTGAATTGCTACATTTTAACAATAAGATAACTAATAACATAAATCTTGCAAAATAAAGCAAAATTTAAATTAAATTATGTTGCTCGAATTGCAATTTAAATAAACAAACATTCATTGTTTTGTATAGCAAAATTAATATTTAAAACATTTAAGTATTAAAAAAGAAAATTTGATTTAAAAAGTAATTAAAAAGCTAAAGAACGCGAAAGACTTATATAGTATTTTTTAGTTCTTATCTTAAATTTTATTTAATCTTGATTATGTTTAACGAGATATTAAAGAATCTAATAATTTAAGACAAATATATAATTGATAAAGCAACTCGTAAGCAAATTATAGAAAACGTGTAAAGTAATGCAACGCAATACGACGTTAAGATGCTCGAAATCTTAAAACAAGATCAACAATTAAACGTTAAATCGAATAAAATAATTGCGATAGAATTGCGCAACAAAGACAAAGTAAACAAAGAATTAATAAACGAAGTCGTTATAATCTTTTAGCAACAACAAATCTTCTATCTAATCAAGATTAATTATAAGTCTTTAACAAAAAGTAACAAGAAACAAAAGAAGAAAAATAAGCAAAAAATAAACACAAAATTAATAAATGCAAGCTTTGTTTACTAAAGAGTAAAAAGAAATGTTGAATTAAGAATTGAAAACTAACAAACATTAAGAGACAAACAAGATAAAAATTTCCCAAGAACGCTTTCGAAAATATTTAAAGTTCGAAGACAAAAGTTGCTAAAAAATATTTTAAAAAATATTAATAAAAATCTATTGTTGTTAAAGAGCAAACAAGAGATTAAGAGATAAAGAAAGAAATCGAATTACTTAAACAACTATAAACTTAATTTGATTATCAAACACGCGTAACGCGATTTTGACAATTTGACAAGTTTTAATTAAAATAGACGCGACAATCGTAATAAACGAAATCGTACAAATATAAATTTAGAAGATTGTAAAAGAGACTAGAGTACACGTTCTTTATTGTTAAGTATTTGTAACAACAACACGTTAAAAATTAAAGAAAGTCGAAAGCTTTTGTCTAGATTTAGAATTTTCTCAAATTTAAATTTGTTGTTGTTGTCTATATATTCGATCTTCGAAATCTTATTGTTGTTTATATTTTTTGTCGTAACAAAGACTTTTGTTTGATATTAACAATTGTATTTAGCGTCGTTTTCGCTCAATTTAACAATGCTTGTTATATATAGATTTACGATAGAATTTTTAAAGTATCGATTGATAAACTTTTTAATTAATAATGTTTCTACTAAATACAACGTTATACTTTATATATTTTTTAAACTATTCTTTTTTAAATATTTGTTCAATTCGACAATCTTAAACAATTTCTTTATAAATAAATTAAGTCTTAACAAATATAAGTTCGTAAATGCTTAATTCTTAAATAGCTCGTTGCTATTTTAAAAAAATATCGAACATTCTCTTTAGAATATTTTTAGATTTAAGTTTAGTAACTTTAATAATTAATCTGTTTCAAAATTAAATTTTTTTTCGATTTTGAAAATTTATTAAATTGTTAGTTAACATCGCATCTTGCAATTTCTTCGACATTGTTAATATATTAATTATGTAAAACACGCGCAATAATGCTTGAGCATAATTTGATATATTTGTCATTTTTGTCTAAAAAATAATTGCAATCTTTTAAAGAATGTATTTCAAAGGTTCGATATTCGCGTATTTAATAATATATCGAAGTGTTATATATAGTTTTACATAATTGCAAAAGTTCTAATAATTTCGAAACTCTTAATCAAGAATGAATAAAATCGCAATAATTAATTGCACAAATAATAATTCGTAAACTTAATCTTTTATATATCGAAGTAATTTTATTTAGAATTTGATAAGCTTCTTAATATAAGATTTAAATTACGTTAGAGTATTGTTAATAATTTTGAAGTTGTGCTTTTTTAACAAGTTAAACGCATTATAATATCGATTACGCAAGATTTATAACTTTGTAAAATTAATCTCTTAATATTTTAAAAATCGTTAGATTAAACAACGCGATTGCGCTATTATCTATTAGTTGCATATTAAAGACTTAATTCGTTCTTAAAACATGCGTTATCGAAGTAAATATAATAAATTAATTGCATTATGTTGAAGCTAAGATATTACAACTTAATTATTAACATTAGTTAATCAAAACTATTAAAAAAAAGTTTAAACGTATATTTTTGCAAAATTATTGTCAACTCTATTCTCTTATAAGTCTTTAAATTATTTGCGCAAATTTATATATTATTGTCGAATTACAAGTTGTCGCTCTTAAACTTAATCTACGTAAAATAAAGATCGTTAATAATGTTAATATTGTTAATTGTTGTACTTTTATTTTTGAAAATTCACTTTATAGAATAATACTTGATTCGATAAGATTTTAGCGATTAAATAAATAACATAAACGTTGATCAAAAAAATCTATTTTTTATCTTCTTGTACTTTGAATTTATAAAGAGATCTTGTATAACAATCTTAATATATCGCAATCAAATTTGCTTTGTTAATCGAATAATGCTAATTAATTCAATTATTACTTACATTTATGTTAAGTTCGACGTTCTTAATTTTTATTATAAATTGTCGAATTAAAAGCGAGTAAGATTAAGAATTTTACATCTTTTTTCTTAGCAAAATCAAGCTAGATTTGTAAGATTCAAATATAAGAGTTGTTACAATAAATTTAAATTGTCTTATCTTATCAATTCTTTTACTTCTTTTATCTTCTACATAATCGAAATTATTATATGTCAAAATTGTAATTAAAAGTTTTTTTTATTAATCTAAGTCGTCTTTTGATCTTATTTGTTAACTTTTTTATATAACGTTGAATTGTGCAATAACACATAATGTGATTAATAAAGCATAACAAATTAACAACTCTTCGACGAACATCGTTATTGTAAAGATAGAGAGCAAAAATCGATTAAAAATTATTCGATTTATCAAGATAAAGTAAATAACATAGCTTCGACATTGTTAAGAATTAAGCTTTAAATATATTTTTGTCGCGATCGTTTTAACGTCTTAGACGATCAACGTTAACAATAAGTTTTAATTAACAAGAAGTATGTTTAGTTATCGTCTTCTTAACTTTCTCGAAGTTAATCAAAGTTTCTCAATTTATAATTTCTAAGAATTTCTAATATTTCTTGAAGACTTTATCTTTTATCAACGCATCTAATTCGAATCGCAATTTATTTATTGCTCAAAATTAATTGCAATAAAATGCGATAATAAACTTTTGTAAATTTATTAAAAAAGAGAACTCTTCTTTCTTAAATAAATTCTTATAGATATAATCGAGAAATTTGCTATATTATTTTGCGAATTTATTGCGATACTATCTTAACAAAGTCAAATACTAAACAACTATTAACTTATAACTTAATATTAGATTTGTAATATTTTTTACTTTCTCAAATTTAATTTTGCAAAATCGACGAACGTTCGCAAGAAAAATTGAAATATTTAAAAATAATAAGCGAACGAAATAAATATTATTAAGAAGATAATCTTGATTGTTAAAATTTTACAAAAGAGATAGTAAAACAAGACTTAACATTAATTCTTCAATAATCGATAAAAACTTAATAAAAAAAAATTTAATGCGAGAATTTTAATATGACGAAAAACACTTATAAGTTTACATATTTTCGAATGTGTTAAATAAAAATTGTGTTTATTTCTAAATTGACAAAATAACAAAAAAAGAAGATAAGTTAAGTTAATTTCGCGCAACGCTATTTTGCTTATTCAATTACGAACAAGCTTTTATATTAATGCTTATAACATTATTGATACAACAAATTAGATTAAACTTTAATATTTTCGATTTTGCATCTAGATCGTTGCATAACAATTGTTATAAAATTTATTTTCTTCTTTGTTAAATATAATTTCTTCGTCAAATATTTAAATCAAATAATCGAATTAACTTTTTACTTTTCTTTACGCTTAATTTTGCGATTTTTGATGCGTTATTTTATTATCAATTCGTCGTCAAAAGTTTTCGTTAATTATAAAAGATCAAAAGTAACAAATTAACGTTATTTATTTTTGCTAAATATAAATATTAATCGCGAAATATAAAGTTGCAAATTAAACCTATTAATGCACTTTAGTTGTTAGATTTACTCTTAAATACAAGACTTATCGCAAATACAACTTGTTCAATTTAATATCTTGAAAATGCTTTATAAAACTCGAGCAACGTTGCATAACAATATTGTAATCGAGAAAATTATTACGTTATTGCGTAAAGATATTGTCAAGTCTTTATAAAATATTTGCTTTCAATTCTTTTATCTTGAAGATTAAGTTTTAGTGCACAATTTACATCTTTATTGCGATACGACAAATCTTTGTTTATTCTTAAATTTGTTTTTGTTAAATAATTGTTATTAAGTATTGACGTCTTTTACAACAAACAAAAGTCGCATATTATAATATATATTCTTAAACTTAAATTATTAACTTTTGCATTGTTTACAACTTTTAATTTAAATTAATTATATTCGAAACTTCGAATTTTATTTTAAACAACAAACATAAAATTATTAAAAGCATAAAAATCGAAAAAGCAAATCTTATACAACGTTGCGTTGTATCGAAAAACAAACTCGCACAAATATATATAATTTCGAATTGTCGACAATAATTGTGAGCAATTTACGCTCTTAAGTCGAAACTTCTTAATAAATCGATTAAAATTAAGTTGCTTTGTGTTTGTTTTCGATATTTGTATATTATTTATTACGCTCAAGTCTTTGTTAAATCTTTTTCGCTAAATTACTTCGAATTGTTCGCGAGTTGTTTTCTTACTTTATAACTAATAAATTATTAATGTGTTAATTGAACAAGAGTTAACGCTAACAAATGCAACGCAATTCTATATATTGCTTATAAAAAGAAGTAAAATGACGTCTAAGCTTACGTTAAACGCTTGAGAATCTCTACAATTCTTTTTGCTTTGCGTTGCTATTCGCTCTTTATTCTTCTTCTTAATAACGTAAAAATAACAATAATTTGTTGCTTGCTATAATAAAGAATTTATTTCTTTTTTAGATTCTTTTTGTTTTTTCGATAGCAAATACATATTTACAATTAGTTATTATTAAGCTAGTATATTTATAAATAAATATATCTTGACTTGCATTATTACTTTTACAACTTTTTCGATAATTTGAAATAAACAACATTAAGATATTTTGTGTCGAAGAAACAATATTTATGCAATACGCGTTTCGATTATCTTTTGCAATTAATTTGTATATAATTTTAATTACAACATCGTTAATATAATTTTTATTAATATATCTTGATATTAAAATGCGAATGCTAACTTTATTTAATATCTCTCAAACGCACTCAAAAATTCGCGATCAATTGTCTTCGAATTCAAGAATATATTATTTATTATTAGCTTCGCATTTGTTATCTTTTTTTAAGCTCTATCTAATGCTTTGTTAATTTATTGACATTGTTAATTGCAATTAATGTTTGAAATTCGTTCAAATAACACTTTTTTCCCGATTTATCTTAATCGAATAAAATAGCAAGATAAAACAAGTCTTATTGTTCTCGACTTTTATCTTGTCTTCTTTGTTAAAAATCTTGAAAATTCAATTTAAATGCAATAAATTATGCTAGAGATTTTAAAGATTTAATTCGAACGTTTTATAAATATTTGATCTTTTTACTTACTTAAGACTTACAAAGTTATCTCGTAAAGCGCATTCGCATTCTAACTCGACTATATATATAAACAACAAAAGACAAAAAAAAGATGCATCAAAGAAAAGATAAGAACATTTATAATATATATATTCGAAGTAAGATTAATTATAAACGTTCAATATTAATGCATCTTGTAAATCGAGAAGAAACAAACATGTCTTGTCAATAGACAAAAGAAATATAAGAATAAGTTACAATCTTAATTGTTTTAAAATTTACTTGTGTTTAGATAATTAACATAGCAACTCGACTTTCGCAAATAAAAATCCTAATTTAAATTTGCATTTAAATAATTAACATAGCAACTCGACTTTTGCGAAAAAAATCTTAATTTAAACTTGTATTTAAACGATTAACATAACAACTTAACTTTCACAAATAAAAACTTCAATTCAAACTTGTGTTTAGACAATCAATATAGTAATTCGATTTTCGCGAATAAAAACTTCAATTCGAACTTGTGTTTAAACGATCAATATAGCAACTCGATTTTCGCAAGTAAAAATGTCAATTTAAATTTATATTTAAACCATTGATAGATATAGAACAAACAAAGATTAATGCAATCAAGAATGTGTATAAAGATAATAATAATCGAAATATATTATAAGCAAATATGCACAACGCGAAATTGTCTTTGCGAGAGTTCGATTGCGTTGTAAAATTGAAGCGTTAAAAATATATGCATCTTATTGACTTTAGAGATTTATGTTAGTAATAAAGTTAAATTGCATAGAATTTAAGCGCTTACTAGATTACTAATTGTATTGTTAATTTTAACAAAATTGATCAAAGATTAAAGTTAAGATAATTTATATAAATTGCGATTCGTTCAATTTGCGTTCAATATAATGTAAAAACAATTAAGATAATCGAAAAACGTCGCGAGAAAGAAATAAAATTAATTTGCAAAAGTTGTTCTTAAAAAAAAAAATCAATTTATAACAACGAGTTGCTTAACAACAATTTTGTCGAATCGCTCAAGTTCAATTGCAATATTATTGCTAACAACTATTAGAATAATTAATCTAAGAAACTTTTTTCTTTTCTTTAACGTTCGACAATGCGCAACAAGAAAGCAATTATATAATATATTAAGTTTAATTGTATTGTAATTTAGCGCACTTATACAATAATAAATTATAACATATAAAACTAAATAAATAAATGTTATTTTCGCACAATCAAGAAAGAAGACGAACTCGAATATTCTAGCACATTACGTGCTATCTTTATTTAATGCTAGAAAAAAATTTATTCAAAATTAAATTAAAATTATTAGAAAATCAAATTCGACTAAGTATTTATAGACAATTTTTTAACTTTACGCAATATAGAGAATCGAGTAAAATTTAATTTATTAAAATTATTGTTTTTCTTAGCTTTATTTGTTATAAATTTAGATTACAATCAAATCTATAAGATTGTTTATCTTTCTACTCTTATATATCGTAACAAGAATATAGAGCAAGATTTATAAACGCGTTAATATTTATTTATTTATCGAACAAACAAAGCAATACTTAAATTTTATCGATACAATTTTTGAAAATACAAAACTTAACTATAAATTAATTTATTTCACGAACAACAATCGAACACAATTTTTCTCTTTATTTACTTAATTGTTTCTTTCGCTTTTGCTTTTGCTTTTTGTTCTTGTTCTTCAATTTTAAAAATAATAGACATTATTTTCGACAATATTGTTAATCAAGAAATTAAATGTTATTAATATAAACTTGTCAAACAAAGATTTACACATTAATTAGAACAATATAATTAAGAAAGAGACTAAGTATATAAATGTCGACAACAAGATAAATAAAAGGAGAGAAATCGTAAGTAATAAGATTTTAATAAAGAATAATAATATTGATATAAAGATAAGATTCGTATAAATTAAGTCGAGAAAATGCAAACTTATGCGCTAATCTATTGCAAAAAGAAGAAATAATTGCGCAAAGTTAATTGTCGAAAGAATTAAATAACGCAAAGAGAAAAAAGCGCGTTAAGATCAATAAGAAATTAAGCATTTTTTGAAAGAAAATCAAGAAAAACAAACGCGACACTATTATTAATTATAATTGTAACTCTTCTAAATTAGAGAAGAAGTAATATAACAAAATTGATTGTATATTTAATGTTAAAAAGTCAAACTTGTGCAAAAAGTTAAAGAAGATATCAAAACGCAAGTTTAAAATATTCAAAAATTATTAGCTTGTTATAAAATCAAAAGTTAATACTCTCGAAAATTAAAAAACAATTAACATATCTTAAATTGAAATTTGTCTCGACAATTATCTCGTCGACGTTGCGTTTAAACAATTGAGCATTAACATTTAAAAGAATGCATAATTTGTTAATTCTAATAGCAATAACTTCTCGAAAGCAACGTGCATTTTGTTCAATTTCTGTCTTGAAAAACTTCTATTACATAAGCGAAAAGAATTGCAAGAGTTACGTTATTTACTTGAGTTAAGCAAAATATTATTACAACTAAATTAAAAACATTTATTGTCTAATAAGAGAAAAAAAGTATAACAAGAATCTATACTTTGTTTGTCTCTTATATAAAGACTAGATAATTGACAATAACAAGTTGCTCTAAAGAAAATCGATCAAAACTATCGTTTAAATGTTAATTAATTACTCTCGCGATTCTACAAAAGAAATTACGTAATTAAACGAAAACATATTTGAACAAAGAAACTCGTTCACTATCTTCAAATTCAAAGAAGAAAAGTCAAAGACGAGCACTTAAGTTATTTGCTCTATCGACGTTGCTAGAAAGAACTCTTCTTTTATTTTCAAGATTCGATTTCGCGACGTTTTTGCTAGCGAATTGAACAATCTAAAGTCGATTAAAACTCTAATTAAGATAAAGAAGAAGTAGAAAAAGATTGTTATTTAATCAATTAAGAGCAAGACAAATAAGAAAAGAATTAACAATTGTAATAAGAAAGAACTAAATAAGAAGAAACTTAAATTAAGAGACAATATCAATAAAGATAACGAGAAAAAACTCGACTCGAATGCGAAATACAATCAAAAGAAGATTAACTTCGACAACAATTTATTTGATTTAAAGAGCAAGAAGAAGTAATTAAAACAAGCAAAATCGCATTTGCGCAATTTTGTCTTATTAACTTTGTCGCATCTTTATCTTGATTAAGATAAACAATTATTAACAATATGTATTAATAATAGATCTTAAGTCTCTTTCTTTTGACATACGTAAAATACAACTAATAATTATACAATTCTTATAAAATCAAGTAGAGATTAACGTTACTCTTGCATTAAATTTTAATTTCGAACATATTAAAGACATTCAAGTTACGTAATCAAAATAAAAGAAATAAATATATAATTGTTATTATCGAGTCGATAAACTTTATTATTGCTCAATCAATCGCACGCGCTAAACTCTATTGCTATTATTGATTTATTTCTATTAAACAACTTTGCGTTCTATTATTTTTCTTCTCTAGCTCGCGAAATATTTACTATTGTTATAGTAGACAATTTTTGCGTTTTTAATTTTCTCGAAGACAATCTTGAACTTTTGCAAAAACTTTATTCGATATAACGCTATTATTTGCGTTGTCTTTATTCGATTTTCTTCTAAAAATTAAATTGCTTGCGTTTGCACAATAAGATTATTTTAAAATATTCGACAAACAAGTATCTAATTTATGACAAAGTCGACATACAATTAAGTTAATGCGAGAAACTTTTATAATAAGACAACATATTAATGCGATTAATTTAACGACATAAGTTTGAATGCAATTTAAGCTACGTACGCAACAACAAGATCGCTTTATTAATTAAACTTAACATTGTCTAAAGTCTTTTCGTCTTCTTGTACGTCAACATATTACAAGAGAATAATTTGTCAAGAGACGCGAATGTTACTCGATGTTAATTTGTGCAAAATCTTAAATCTAATAACGCGTATATTCTTTTTCTTTAAAAATATCTTTACGAAGTTGTCGTATTTTTGCGCATCTTCTAACTTTCATAGTTTCTTTAGATTATAAATAAACGCAATATTTACATTCTTGAATTTGTTCTTACGTGCGACAATATTCTTTTATTACTTTTCAATTATTTAATAAAAACTTGACATTATTTTTGTGCAAGTTTACTTACTTTTGTTGTCTAACAAAATCAAGTCTTAAATAATTGCGTTCTTGTATTCGATCTTTAAGTATCTAGATATACACATGTCAGTATAATAAAAACTTGTATTATTATTTTTAACAACAAACTTAACATAATAAGAATACAATATCAAACGAAAATTGCGATTGAGTCAAAGACAAATATACAACATTTAATATTTTAAATCTATATAAATAATTTGTTAACTTAAGAAGTAAAACATTGTTCGCAACTATTTATAGTTAAGCTTGTCGTTTTGTTTTTGTTAATAATATCGATATATTGCAAACTTCTGGATTATAAATTTATTAACTTTTGTCTCGATTTATTTTTTAAAGCATATCTTATTCTAAAGCTAGTCGAACATGTTTTCTACAATAATGTTGTTCTCTATTAATTATTTTAATTAAGTTTTATTGCTATAGATCTCGTTAATTACGATTTAATATAGGTCAATAATCGATTATTCAAGAAGAAGATATTTGATGTGCGCATATATAAAGATGTTAAGTTGATTTTTTAAAATAAGCGATTAATTTCGTTTTCGTTATTAAAAAGAGATTTTATTGTTAATTTTTAAATCTTAAAAAATTAATTGTTTAAGTTAGCAAATCTTTAATCTCTTCAAGATAATTTTGTATCTAATATCGTTGAACTTCAATTTAATATATCTAGCAATTTTGCAAGTATAAATATAACACAAGTTCGAAAAGTTCTTTGTCGACGTTAATCTTATAATTAAATAAATCGTAAAAAGATATTTACTTTTAATGCGCATTTTAATTTTATTTTTTGACTCGCAATTAATTTGTTTTAGAAGATCGACATCTATAAAATAATATTTACAATCTTTTACTTTTTCGATTTCTTTTGTTTTTGAATGCTTAGTAAAAATAAATAATTTAACAAGTATTTCGTTAAACGCACTATTGTTACTTGTCTTCTTGTCGCTATTTATTGTTGTTACAATAGACTGGTCGCGCTGACCCGGAAATGTCACGTGCAAATGTCAAGACTCGGGTCAAAAAAAAATCGAAGAATCGAATCGCTCAAAGTAGTTTAGTCGATTACTATAAGTAGTTTAGCGCGAAGCGCGCTAAACTACTTTGAGCGATTCGATTCCAAAAAATCGTCACGACCCGATCTTGGCGCCGGGTCGGGTTAGAGGGGTGATATCATAACCCGACCCGACGATCAGTCTACTACAATTGCTATTTTTGATAATTTTAATAACTTATATCTTACTCTCTTTTCTAAAATTATTGACGTCTTCGAAGAGTCGTTAATTGCTAAATTTTCTCAAGTTATCTTAAATATTCTTAACTTATTTGCGAAAGACATTGAAGCGTCGCGAAACTTAATCTTTTATTTTGACGACATAAATTGCGTGACGAATTGTTAATTGAACAACAAAATATCTCGCGTAAAATCTTGTTCTTTCTTTTCTTTTCGCAAACAAGTTATAACGTTTTAAGCAAAAAGCAAACTAACTTCGATAAAAGAAAATTGCGTTATTGTTAAAGTTATCTATTTAACTTGATATTCGAAGTTGTCGTCTAATTAAAAATAATCGAAATTTGCTTTTTAATTAACGCAAATTTCGTTAATTTTCTTTGTCTTTCTATTACAAAGTTTCGCGTAAATAATCTTAATAGCTTTTATATCTTTTGTTTAAATTACTTTTATCGCATTTTTTTCGCACGTTTATTTCGACTTTATTCGTTATAACTTGTCTTGTCAAATAATGTCAAGAACTTCGCTAACAATAGTGTCAACAATCTTGATTTTGTCTTTCGCTTTGTTCAAAACTACTAAAATCTCTTTTTATTAATTTTTCTTTTTGTCTTTTTGTTTTATTTAGTTTAAGATAGTTTGTTAAACATAATGTAAACTAACAATGTTATAAAGAGTTACACTAAATAGATTATTTTAATTTGTGTTTATTGTCGAAATATTAATAATTAATTGTTGACATTATTGCTTATAAAGTAAAATAATATGTCCAAAAAAAATTCACGATTAAGTTTAAAATCTCGAGATAACATTTTAGAATCGCATTAACAATAAAGTCTTGTTACAATCTTTATTGTTATTCTTAACTAAACGAGCTAAAACGTCGTAATCTTTAATTATCTACTATTTAACAATTTCTTGTATCGAACAATCGCTAAATAAAGAAGATTAGTTGTTAAGCATTTTAATTTAGCTCTTATTTATAGTTTCTTTACGTTAAAACTAATTAGATAACGCACGTATATTACAATCTCTTGAAGAATCAAATACTAAAAAGAAAGTTTGTCAACAAATTAAGCAAGATTATTGCTTCTCTTAAAGCTATTTTTGAAGTTAAAGTCGCGTTTGCGCGACTTTGACTTGCATTTAAGCACTTTACAATAGAGCAATTTTGCAACTTCTAGCACTTTTTAATCAACAAATATTGATAAGATATAAGCAATTATCAACACGATATATGTAACGAACGCGTACATAGCATTTGCAAATACAATTATTCTAGTTATAATGTTTTATCTTACACAAGTTATAAGATTATTCTTGAACGCACTTATAGATGTTGTCGTGTATTTTTACTTAAATAAGACTTATTTATTATCGTAATCGATTTTTATTTCAAATATTAAATGTTGTTCTTAGATCTTTTAGCAAAATTATGTTTTGATGTTGACGTTTACTCTTTATAGATAGTTTACACTATCTGTTATAGCGCTCGTCGATCGCAGGAAGCTATTGCACTATATCTTGTAGCGTCATTTATAAATAGTTAGGGTTGAATGTAGAGTTCATTCTAGGGTTAGGACTTGTCGGATATCAAACATAATTCTGCAAAGGAGGTCTGAGCACTGAGGCAAGTGGGAGATGCATACAAGCACCATCCCTTATCGATAAGCGCGCAGGACTAAGGGTAAAGTAAGTAGGTACCAAGACAACAGTAAAGTAAGGAACATATTTGTACCACAATACATTGGACATTCCAACCATCTCGGGTCAATAGGCAAAGCGTCCTTGGTCTCTCATCATTTCTCGACATTGACAGAGCGTCGAATTTTACGATCGCATTCCTTGACGCGAGCGTTCCAGGAGGACCAAGCGGAGTTTAGTAAATTTGATAAAAGAGCTAATCATTTCATGTTATATCAAGATTTCGAACATTGACGTATTCGAGTTCTAAAAGTCTATTCAGGTACTGTTGAAGTGCTTCCCAGCCGCCAACGCCAGTCGCTAATCCCATGTCTCAGTGATGAGATAAGACCCAATCAGTTGCTCCTCGCTGCGGTTCGTGAATTCTTCCATTCTCAGAGATATACCGGCTTAGCATGGTCTAGGAGATGCAGCAGGCGTAGGAAGCTGTTCTGGCGTGGGAGGAGAGAGAACTGGCTTGTTGACGAAGCCAGGCGGAGGGCTTGGCCAAGTGCGATCAATCCATGGCCCAAGAATCCTCCGCACACCGCGAGCAAGCTTTTTCACCTGCTCTTGCCTCTTCAAGCTCCATAGATGCTCCCCAGTGCCACGACCCGACTCGAGTGCGATTTCCTCCCCGTTCTCTAGGCCATCGAGTATACTGCGCCAGACACGCATGGTTTCGTCCAGTTCCTCGATCGTACTGACGCCAATGACACTGACTCCTAGCTTGGTACCGCCAAGGGTGTCATTCGTTTCTGACGTCGAAGGAACGCCCGAAGCAGAATCGCCCCCAGAACCGACGGATTTCGCTTCACGCATCCAAGTTTCGATGGCGTATCGGATTGCAACCTTCTCGATTTTCTCATTTTGCTCGCTGCACCACTCGCTAGCTTCACGTACAACAGAGCGCAACCCACCAGACGAAGGGTGCCAGTCACCTTGAGCACCTAGGGGTACCCCATCCTGGCGCAGCAGTCCCATGCCAAGCACACTCGCATTGGGAACGACATCAACACCTGCCGCTCTCAGTCTGTTCAGACCTACAGAACTAAGCAGAGTGTTCTGTAATGTAAAGTTTGCGTAAGACATAACAATATCGAGAGGCGTGCCAGTTCTTGCGAGGATCAATTCCGCAAGGTCGCATAGCGTGGTTACGGGATAGCCTGATATACCGACATACTTGATGATGCCCGATTCGTCCCTCAACCGTCTGAGCTCAGTCACGGCTGTCAGCACCTCTTCGGGAGTGACAAACTCGACATCATGGCAGTAAACAACGTCGAGATAGCCTGTATGTAGCCTCTCCAAGCTGCGGTGCACGCTCTTCCGTACCCCTACTGCCGAATAGTCGAAACTGGCTGACCCGATCCTGCCCACTTTCGTCAAAAGGAAATAGTCGCTCCTCGATAGCTTCTCATGAACAAATGTTGTATTAAGCGCTTGACCCAGAAGCACCTACAGCAAGCAATGTCATGAGTATTACTCGATCTGATGTACGAAGGGTCTACCCACCTCGGCTGGACCATAGTATGGCGAAGTATCAAAGGCTCGAACGCCAAGCGATAGCGCTCGATGGACGATCTCGGTCGTGAGTAGTTTGTAAGGGTCCGGATTGTACTGTGAGTTGAAGGTGGCGGTTCCACAGATGAGTGGTGGAAGTACAGTCGACAACGGTATCTGTGTTGGCGGCATGTTGTCCAAAGACCTCGCTGGGTGAAAGTCGTGCTTTCGGAAACAATAACGGTGAACAGCGAATCTGGATAGGAAAGATACAAAGAGAGTATGGCAACACGGGTGAGGGTTGCGATGGGAATTAGGAGATCACGCTTTATACTTCAGTACCTGCGCCGGAAACGGATCTTCTACGGCGTAGCTCATACCGAATCATTATATAGATAGGCAACAGAAGATAGAAATTAATATTACGATTCTAGAACAACATGAGGTAGTCGCCCTGGACATGTTCGATATGGCGCTACCCCAATCTATGATTCAGTATTTCCGTACGCTTTGACGCCTTGCATCGGGTCTTGGCAGTGATTGATGGACGATCCACCCGCACTAGCACGATAAGATCTTCGAGCAGCGGGAAAGGGGATGATTGATTAGTGCCATCGTGGAAAAGGGCTCACATTTACTTCTACGAGGGATTTTGAACTCTCCGACTCCGAGACCGTTGAAAGTCCCTGCATGCAAGTCGTGCTCATCGGAAGGCTTCCGCGCGGGAAGTCGCAATCAGCGACCAATGGCCGTCCCCGGTCACCCAACTCTATCCTGACTCCCATTTGCCGCCTGCTGCTCCTCTAGGACCCTGGGGCGCTTGTGAGATGAAACGAGTGAACTGCACGTGGGCCAAGTGTATGTGCGAAGTGAAGCAGCAGTGTGAGTGGCATCCCTGTTCTGTGCTAAAGCCCTTTTTTTTAGGCGTGGTCAACCTTGAAGGATTGTGTGGCAATCCATCGAGACCACGTCTTAAATCAATGCCCCCATAAGAACACGCTGAAGACACAGCTTAGCTCTACCAACCACCGTACGAAATGGCCATTGTTCGCTCTTGACTGACAGATTTGGCGGCGGTGTGGGCTAGATGCGGATCGTAGACGTCCATGCGGAGGATGTGGTATGATAGGATCGTAGAGGTATAACCGAAGTTCGAAGAAGATGTATAACGTCCCAAGTCCTATGACACCAGCCAGATGCCCGATATGCCGTCCGATGATGCAGATGTAGTAGAATGTTTCCTAAACGCCTGGCTATGCAAGTGAAGACCGATGAGACCTCCAGGACGACCTCCAGGACTGCCCAAGAATGGCGTGGGCGATCGCGAACACGGGCAGCGTTTCAAGCTTCGCGCCGACCTCGAGCTTCCACTTCACCCCAAATGTGCTTTTATTCGGTGCCCCGAATGTCACCTATCCTTAAAGACCTTTGGATTCCACCCTTCTTTAAGCTCCGCCTCCCTATCCGCTTTCTCTGCCGCATTCCTGACCTCCAGCTCTATCCTCTCCCTCGCCCGTAATATCTTGCTTTGCAGGTAGAAACTTCCGCCTTTCTTCGGGTCATTCTGATCAAATAGCCTCTTAAACCGCTCCATTACATCGTCCAGATTGGCTTTGCCTCCTGAGGGTGGTTTGACGTTGAGAATTTTGCATGCTTCGTCGAGGGTCAGGCCTGAGGAGGCGTAATTAGTCGCTGCGCTACCACCGGCTTTTGCAGCATCTCGTGCATATTGTGACTTGGCTGAAGACTGCCGCCACGCTTCTGCAGCAGCGCGCCCAAGAACGCGGGAGCCTACAAAGACAACTTGGGCGATTATCCGGTGTGCCTAGTCGCCACTGTCAGTTTACATCAAGCGTCGGGGCAACGGTAGGTCGGGTCTGTCACCATCTAAGTAAGGCTGATTTTGCAAATCCGCGCCTTTCGGTGCCCTTGTCGAGACAGATTCTCAAGAAGTAAGAGTATCTGAACTCGAAGATGGAGGAATTGAAGCTCTGAATGAATGAATGCCAAGCATTGGACAGTTTTCTGGACAAGGGCTTGATTAGCCGAGGTTAGCCGCTTAGAACAGCCGCCTAGAGTATTCATTCACATGCTCAGGCACAGTGAATTCTGACAACATGACTTTGAGAAAAAGCCGGGGGATGTTAAAGAGGGATAGGACGCTGGTGAAGGCTGCAACAATGCTTCTAGAAATCAGCTGACCTGTATACGCTCTTTTATGGCTGCTTTTGGTATGTGAGCGCTTCCTCTTGCAGCTTCATTTGCTCATTGACTGAAGAGCTTACATCGTGTGAGTAGACACGCCTTGGCTCACAGATATGGGTCCTTCGCCAGCCAGAGTAACAGATAATAGCTCCCCGAAAGGAAGGCTAGATCCCGGTCCACCCACCATAGCTGCCTTCTCACCTACATCCTCCTACTCCTCATCGGGCACAAGGCAGCGGTCAACTATTCTGGTCCACCGAAAATCACCTTTGCTAGTCGCAACGCCGCCGACGGTGACTAGGGCACTAGCCTTCTCGCACCCTTTCATACTGCCTCTGAACAAGTTTGCCGGTCTGCTGTCATGGTCGAGTGGGGATCCTTGGGAGAGCTTCCTTCTCGTTGCAGGATTTTGGGGGATGGTCCTCTACGGCGACAGCATCACAAGATGGGCTGGGCCTGTCATACTGATAGTCGTTCTGATTCTGGCCATGTTCTCTCGGAGATACTCACCCCTATCTTCGACAGGCTGGACAGGAGAGAAACAGAAAGGGCACAAAGGCAAACCTTCTGAGAGTAATACGAGACATCAGAAGAGCTTGGATGAGATAGTGGAGACATTGACAGTTCTAACTACGAGGTGCAATGTCTTACTTGAGCCTTGTCTGCAGCTAACAGACTTCCTCTCAACACAAACGACCGCTACGTCGGCGACCACGAGGCCTGCACTCACTAGTCTCTTCATACGTATTCTGTTGGTCACACCCTTCTGGATTACTTTGACCCTACAATCCATACGTGTGATTACTACCAAGCGGGTTGTTCTGTTAATCGGCACATTGGCGCTCAGCTGGCACTCACGGCCTGCAAGAGTTTCTCGTACAATACTCTGGCGCTCACTTACTATCCGTCGAGCCGTATCGATTGTGACTGGCCTGAGGTTTACTTCGCCTCAGGCACTTCAAAAGAGATCGCCACCGCCGCTCCCTCCTCGGAACAAGGGTCAAAATGCCGCAGCTACACCGATCGCTGTTAAGGACGGAGCTCAATCTACCGGAGTTCGTTTCACGTTCGTTGTGTATGAGAACCAAAGGAGATGGCTCGGTCTCGGCTGGATCCCGTACCTCTTTCCTTCCGAACGATCGCCTTGGACAGATGAGCATCTGAACCCCTCGGACCCAAAAGATAGCTTTGCCTTGCCCGAGGTAGACAATAAAAGTGCTGAGTGGCGTTGGGTACCTGGGAGCGAGTGGAAAGTCGAAGGGAGTGGGAAAGTCAAAGCAAGTGCCAACGGCGATGGCTGGATCTTCTACGACAACAAGTGGAATGACGGCCGACGTCAAGATGGCTGGGGCAGATATACCAGACGGCGCAAGTGGTATCGCGATGCCGAGCTGGTCGAAGTAGCAGGAGATCCCGAGATCGATTCCTCACAGGCGACTCTGGTGCCTGGGTCTGGGAGAGCATCCATGGATGCCCCATCTGACGTTTCTCATCCCACTAAAGACGTAGATGACTCAAGTAGTAGCCAGGCACGTAAAAGGGGCTACTTCAGGAAGGGGAGTAGGTCCAGCGGCAGTGGTCATGCACCATCGAATGTTTTTAGCAGCGAAGACGAAGCTGAGCATCACCCCTTATCCGCACGTCAAGACCGTGATGGTGACTGGGGGATAGGGGATGATGTCACAATGGGTCTCGGGTGAGAAGCTAATGGTAGATTGCTTCATAAGTAAGCCGACCATATCTTTTTGGCTTACGCATCCAATGCCTCTCCATGGCGGACTCGCAAAAGTTTGATCATGGCAGGAGCGTAAATGTTTCAACGTGCATTTCGCGTCGTTAAGCCCTGCTGTCTTTGCCAGATTCGCGCCTTTTCTTGGTCTAGTATCTTCTGTCGTACCTAAGCGAGTAGAGACCGTCAACAAATCGCAATTGTTATCGCAGCGACATCTCTCTACCATTCTCCAAGGTTACCGACTACTAAGCTCAAGGGCTCCGCGAGTCCTATTCTTCGCAGGCAGCTGGTCCCGAGGCTGTTAGCCGGTTCTCACCTCTACAGGACAGGAGCGGCCACGGACGACCGAGTCTGGAAATCACTGTGAATACTTCGTGTGCAAGCTAAAAAAGACCCACAAGCTTTTTGCTGACCACAGCGTAGGCCCGCCACCATGTCTCTACTTGACAACACGGAGGCCACTGTGTTGAGGATTGAGCGTGCAGAAGTTCAAGCTTTCTTAATTCAGCAACGTAATGCAGATAATGCGAGGGAGTCCAGAGATACCATTATTGCCTCTACAGTATACCTCGAAGCCCTCGAAGAGCGCATGGCCATTCTGGACGACCGAAGCATTGCACAGAGCAATCAAAGGGCTCTCGCGAGCGACTCCCAGCTCATTACCGAAGCACTGCGACAGGAGGGAAGAGCGCTTGAAGATCGACAGCTCGCTCTACGGTTGAGCCGGATGTCTGAGGAATCAACAGACGCTTGTTCTGACAGCTCATCTTCCTGTGGGAGCCTGAATCGTGCCTCAGTGGCGGCCAGTGCTCCATCGATACCAACAAACGCCACACGAACGAACGCGAGTGGCGCCACCAAGCGAAAACGCTATATATCACAGCCTACCGTCAGGATCAGGAGTTCGTCCACCGAAATCGACGGAAACCCACACGGATCAAAACGCGTGAAAATCAAAGAGACCGAATCGGGCGAAACGAAATCTACTATTCAACGAGAATGCGTTGCTTGTGGAGACGACGGCCTCGACGAAGCTTGCATAAGCGTGCTTTGTAGACATAGGTTTTGCAAGCCCTGCCTCGCACAATATACTGAATCCGCTCTACAACCTGGAGCCACATTCCCTCCTCAATGCTGCGGTCTGCCTGTAACGTTCGGCATGGTACAGAAGCATCTATCTCCGGAACTCGCAATGAAATATGGCGAGAAGCAGCGACAGATCTTCTCAAACTGTTCGCTATTGTGTGCGAGGCGCGGTTGTTGCGTCGAGATACCCGAAAATAATATTACAGGTAACAAGGGCCATTGTTTGGCTTGCACTGGGAATACTTGCAAAGCTTGTAGGAAAGTCTGGCACGGGGACAGACCTTGTTCCATCGATCCGGAACGTGAAGCAATTTTGCAGCTCGCTAAGAAGGAAGGATGGCAAAGCTGTTATAGGTGTAACAATATGGTGGAACTGAACCTGGGCTGTTTCCACATGCGGTAAGTCTGGCCTGCTATATCTCGAAGGTGTTTGCTGAATTTATAGGTGCATTTGCCAGGCCGAGTTCTGCTACGTCTGCGGTCAGACGTGGAAGAACTGCGGGTGCTCGTTATTTGACGAAGATCGCCTACTTGAGCGTGCTGAAAGGGCGGTGAATCGTCGGGCTGCCCTTAACGCTGCTCATGGAGATAGAGACGATATTCGGCCACGCGAAGAGCAAATTCAAGACATGCGAACCCGTCTTCAACAGAATTACTGCGACCACAATCAGTGGACGCACATCACTTGCACGAGAAGGGACCCCGGAATCTGTCAAATATGTGGCTATCAGGGCCGGGCATACATCTACGAGTGCGCACATTGCACCTTCAGGGCCTGCAACTACTGCCACCTCGAGGATGACGAGTCGGACGATGATTCGGGCGATGAGTCGGGCGATGAGTCGGGCGATGATTTGGATGATTACTCCGACGGCGAGGAGGATGATGAAGATGATGAGGAGGATGATGAGGACGGTGATGAGGACGATGATGAGGACGATTCACATGATGATTGGGAATCTAGTGAGGAATAGGTCTGGGATCCCTCTTGCTCTGATTCGGTTGAGAACTTGCAATGGGTTTCAGATCTTTGAATGAGCCTATTGTGAAACAAAGGCCAGAGTACATGTTCGTGGGTTTTCCCTCTTCGCACAATCACATGGTCGCTTGTGCCACTAGGCATGGCCATTTCAGCAAGCGTCCACGTCTTTGCCATAGGCAATAGCAGGACGAATCACGAAGCTGTTATATCAGATCGATCTGCAATTCAGGGCATGAAGTTGAAACACAGACTATTAAATCGTCACTTAGCAGCACCACTACCTCCAGTAGTGTATGAAGCCCCTGGGCACAGCCGCAAACCCTCTGAGGCCGGATCCCTTGAATTCAAAGACAAGCGGTTCCAGATATCAGGGTTGCGCGGTTGAGGCACAGTCTCCTTGTTACATTGGCGAATGGCCCAATGTGAAGTCGTCCAACCGTTGGACACTTCACAGCTTCGGTTGTTCAAGATGTCTTGGGTTGTTCATAGCTAACGTCTACCAAAATCTGGGTTCGAAGATTTGGCCTGAGCTAAGCCTCCCCCATCAGTCGTGAAGTCTTCACTCGTTTAACCGAGTTCTTATATGGCGGCCGTTTCATGGAGATGATCACTAAATCTGTGACTCAAGATCCTTGGTGAGGCTGACGAAGCTTCTTGGTTCTAGCATTTGGGGGCAGTGTCAATTATCACAGACGGAGCCCATTTTTAATGCCGACAACAAAATCATAGAGAGAAACCCCTTCAACAATGTTTGATCTCCTGCGAAGGGTACAAAACGTGTATTATCCCCCAACAACAGGGCAGTTCACCACCCAGTAAAGATGCCATTTTCCCTCGAGGCCAAGTTCTTCAAGCTACCTACGTTGCAGGATGAGATGTTTTACCAATAATGGGACACAATGAAGTCTTCTGGCTGAGCCCCGAGTCTGAAACCCTCCATGATGAGGTTCAACATATATGAAGCAGCGTGATAACATTCGGCGACAATACAGAATGAACCACCCTCCCACAGCCACGAGTCTAAGACTTGCTGGCGTTGAATGGCGATAAGTATATAAGTCTCTACAGACCTTCTCTTTGAGAGCATGTTCCAGAGCCATCAACAATATTAATTTGGAGTACAGAGACATCAGCACTTACCAACCATTAGCCAGCTTCCACAAAACACTCAAGACCTGGAGGGAGACTACCTTGACCATCCAAAAGATGCCACCCCGTGCTAGACGTGAGGAGAGACGCGTGAGTCCTATAAGAAGCTATGTTCCGGAGCCTAGGGATCCGCCCGCCTATCACGCCCAACCTGGTCAATCTACGACGATACAACCTTCTGGAAACACGGCTAGCTATTATCCTTCTGATCCTGCTCCGATTCAGCCGGCACAGCAGCCATCGAATCAACATTACGACGAATATCCGTATTGGCAGCAACCCCAGTACCCCTATGACAATCAACATGCGTATCCTCAGCCGCCCCAGGAACGTCTTTACGATCAGTACGCGCATCCGCAGCAGTCCCACGTACCCTATTTGAATGAATATGCGCATCTGCAGCAAGCCCCGAACCCCTATCTCACTCCCTCCACTGTCGAGAGAACCTCTTACAGGCAAGCGCCTCCAGACGATGCGTATGATACTCATGCGTCCGCCATTCCTGACCAACCCTCTGGTGAGTATCAGCAAAGTTCACAATATGTGCCTCCGTACTCTCAGAGAGGACGTCAGCGTTCACCAAGTCTTGACTTATGGGATCTGAACGCATCCCGGCCCGGATCTCGTGGAGATCCTAGGGACAGGCACCGCCAAGAAGAAACGAGGACCAGAAGGAGCGGCAGAGACGCATTAATCGGGGAAGCTGTGGAAGAGCCTGCACGTGCGACTAAGAAGCCGAAAAGACGACACGGATCAAGTGATATAGTGAACGTCACACGAGCGCTTGACCAGGCTTCGCTAACAGCACCGGCATACGCTCAGGGAGGGTTGGAACAAGGCAGGGGGAAATATAAAGAAGTACGAAGAACTACGAAATCCAAGCAGAAGTCAGTTAAGGAATATGATATTCAGCGGAAATCGCTGCCGAGAACAAGCGCTACCGAAGAATCTCAAAGATATACGGGTGTAGCGCCACCAGTAGTGGAGAAAGATCCGGCTGTGGTTCAAAGAAAGAAGGATAAGAAAGGTGTGACAAACCACGAGAGATGGCTGCGAACTAAGGCAGAAGAGATGGTGTATCCGGAAAAGCGGGAGGAAAGACTGGCGCTTCGTCGGCTGAAACTTAATGAACGGAAAGAGACAAGCGGAGAACTTCAGCCACCTATATCAAAGCAAGACAAGGAAGAAGCAGAAAAGGTAAAGAAGGCGGAGTACGACAGGGTACGATCTCAAAAGCCAGAAGTAAAGGAGAAGATCAGAGCGTACAATAAAGAACATAACCCGGAACAATGGCAGATGAGAAAGGCGAAGGAGGCAGAAAGGCGACGGACTGACGACCCTGAAACAACATCTCGTCGCTTAGAAGAAATCAGGGTGCGGACAAACGAGACTGCTCGCAACCGGTACGCTAAGAGAAGGCAGGAGCAACGTGAGGACTCGTCAAGTCCTCGACGATGACGGAGTCACTTGAAGTCCCAGTCCAAAAGAAAGGTTTCAGTCCATCGATGGTCCAGGACAGATCCATCCCCATCGACTCCTATACAGTCTTAGCAGCCAGCTTCGGGATGACCACAAGGATCTCCCTAATGTTTCCTTTCGTTTTTAGAACATCTACCTATTCCCCTTCACTAATGCAATAGATACAGTCACCCTCTTTCTTGAATAAAGCGGTAATGGTTAGACAAAAGATCCAAGGTTCGCTACAGTTCTGTTAGATAGATCTCTTAGATTTTTGTTTGCAAGTGAGAGTGGGTGGACTGGTAAGTTTGGCTTCTTTTCGACGGGCGGATCCTGGGGGAACGGCTCTTCTACTTTATCCCTTTAATATTGTGGACGAGTGTGGATTCCAAGAGAGAAGCCTGTTGAATAAGTCAAGAGTTGTAGCATGTAAGGACTTCGAAGAGTTTTCCCTACCTAGTCAGCCCACTGGGATATTCTCTCTCTGTTGAACGAGCTTTGCAGGCTACGGTGATACCTCGAGCGGTTTAGCAGAGATCTACAGATCAATTCTGAACATTGAGTCCATCTGTGACTAAGACTGGTCCCCGGATCGAGATTTAATCTGTGACCAGCTGAAGCTCATGGACCATCGGCCGGACATATTCTAACCGGACTTGTGGCCTGTTCGAACACGTCTAATCTCCGCCTTGCTCTCCGTCTCGGAGCTGCCCTTGGTATCTCGAAGACAAAGTATTCTACAAAATATTTCCATAAACATCCCGGGGCTGAAATGGACCACCGTAAACAACGGGTCAATGGAGTCACGTATTACCTACCACCAACTCGTTTAGGGAAGGTATATCGCTTAAATAGTAAATGGCCGCAAAATTGGAGAAGATCTTGGACGCGCCAACTACGTGGTTGGCATGGAAATGTTTTCGGGTCGCACGATCCTGTTCCCAAGGCCAATCATAGAAGAGCAGGGACAATCTTTCACCAAGGGTCAAATGTATCTCGTCGCTGCCTTTCATCACGCCGGCATATCCAAGGACGAGGCGATGGAAAAACTCGACGCCTTGGTCAGTATCGTGGACCAGGAGGTGGAACAGCAGAAGGAGGTGATCAAGCAGGATCCAGAAGTCAAGTCGAAGAGACAGAAGGTCTATCAGACTTTTGGCAAGGTCTTAGGCTCGATGTCGCCTATCAAGCGGCGCTCGCGAGGACAATCGCTTACGAGAGAGTCTAGGTCTTAACGGACATATATCTTCATAGCGTTTAATACCCAAAGAGTCAAGCCCGCATTGTTGCTGAGGCTCTCAATTGGCTTACGGCTACTTCTCTGCGTTGTAACAAATTGAGCACTCCTGGCATTCTTGAGTTGTTGAGATGAACGGTATTGCAGTAATCCGTAAATTCGATCCTAGCAGATATGGCCTATGATCCCATGGCCATGCTCCTTCTTGTGAGTTTGTATACCACTTTCATCCACTCGGACTTGTCGTGCCGGATACCATGACTTACAAAGCAGTGACTATCGGTACATAAAGAGAATCTTCGAAACCTACGGAGTTGTGAAGAGTTAAACGGTTACACGACTTCACGACTTGACTTTGGGCATGATGACCAACTCAGACCCAAGGGCAAACAGTCATCTTGTCTCTCCCCTCAATGAAGCATCAGACCTGGACGTCCGAATTTGCTTGGATGGAAGTTCTAGAAACACCTGAGGAAAATATTCGGAGGAGAGCCCAGTCCAGCTTTGGTCGGCTACCTTAGTGTCCCTCTTGGTCTGGTTGGCAGAGATTAGGTCCGGCAATATCGGAGTGGTTATATCCGCAGTAATTCCGCCCGGTGCGATTTTTGGCAAGGATGGTATAGATTGCGTCACGCTTCTTGATTGAATTCTATATAATGTAGTGTAAAGTATCTGCAACCAAGGTTTCTCATAACCCAAATGACAACTTTCTCCGTGACAGTTATTACCCCTCGACATACGGACTAGCTTCAGATAACCTTGAAGGCCGAAACACCCGAAATGCCTCGTGTCTTGTTGACCGGTTGGTCTTCCAGTGCAGCTTACATATGATTCACATCTAATCTGGAAAATCTAGGAGGGAGTGGCTTCATAGCTGCTCATGTTCTGGATGTTCTACTGGAGCATGGTCATTCGGTGGTAACAACTGTACGATCCGAAGCCAAAGCCCAGACCATCAGAGACGCACATCCTAAAGTTCCCAAAGAGAAGCTAGACTTCGCAATCGTTGAAGACATTGCGGTGGAGGGTGCTTTTGATAGAGCTGTGAAATCGGAGCCCCCATTCGAGAAAGTAATTCATTGTGCTTCACCATTTCATTTCAACGTCACGGACGTCAAAAAGGACCTGTACGTGATATCAATCTTATAAGCTCCGGGCGTGAGAAGCGATTTCGGATTTATGCCTGTCATTAACGCAATTCATCGCTTGACGTGTATCGTCTGTTGTCACTTCTCGGGGAATCTGTTGCTGAAATTGAATTCTCCGCCTCAGATTAGATCCTGCCATCATTGGCACGACTGGGCTCTTGAAAGCGATCAAGAAGAACGCACCGACGGTCAAACGCGTAGTCATAACCAGCAGCTTTGCAGCTATCATCGATGCCGCCAAGGGAACCAATCCAGGTCATACGTAGGTTACACCACCTAATTGCCAGGCGTAAAGTCTGAGAAACCTAAAGCAGTCCTTGTGCTCTTAGTATCATGCCACAAGCTGACCTCAACATAGCTATTCCGAAAAGGACTGGAACCCTATTACCGAACAGGAAGCAACACAGAATCCTTCCAACGGCTACCGTGCCAGCAAGACGTTTGCCGAGAAAGCATCGTGGGATTTTGTCGAGAAGGAAAAGCCTGATTTTGACATTGTCACCATGAACCCACCTCTGGTTCTTGGTCCCATCGTTCACTATCTCAACAGTCTGGACGCGCTGAACACCTCCAACCAGCGGATCCGTGATATTATGACAGGCAAAGCCAAAGAGGAAATCGCTCCTACAGGGACTTTTATCTGGACCGACGTTAGAGATCTGGCACTTGCCCATGTCAAGGCCATGGAGCTCCCTGAGGCAGGATCTGAACGTTTCTTTGTCACGGCCGGCTATTTTAGCAATAAGGAGATTGCCGACATCATCCGTGTTGCATATCCAGATCTGGCATCCAAGCTGCCAACGAAAAGTACGAAAGGTGGCGATTATCCTGAAGAAGGTGAGCAATCAGCAAACACCCCTGACTTATAAGGTATTGACAGTAGCTAGGATTGTACAAGTATGATAATTCAAGGACGAGGGAGGTTCTAGGAATTCGATTCCGGACTCTCAAGGAAAGCATAGTCGACACCGTGAAGTCGCTTCAGGCAGTCGGAGCATAGAACAAGAGATTTCATCAGCGATAGTAGTGTGGAAAGTGGACGTGCCCCTAAACACCATTAGATAGCTAGGTTCGTCCAAAAAAATAGAGAATAGATCGAGGTCGTCATCTCCGATTCCCCAGCTTTTGTGGTGATACAAACAGTATACCAGATTAGCCCTCATCTACCTTGTTTGCTTTGGAAGTCTCCATTCAACGCGCGTCCTTACATCGATTTCAAGTGCTGATGCCGCTGTCCGGCCGTTGCCGCCGCCTTTCTCGGCTTGGACTCCTAGCTATCTCAGGTCGTCTTCAACATACCTCTACATTAAAGATATACGTCTTCATATCCAGAGATAAATCTAGATCCGCTCAGCGGCCTAGGCTTTCAAGGCCAATAGCTTTCTAGTGTTGAGCTATGACGCCGCTACAGGTCGTACGCAAGACGGCTTTCTGCACATAAAGGCCTTTGAACCAGGAATAATCATAGCTTTGTGTTATAAAACCCTCCCAGGTCAGCAAGCAGTCGTCGAACTTTCCATACAGATACTTCCTGTTAGGCCCAGAGAATGCAGTGATGTCTCGTTGGTATGTTACCGAAGTCTTTGCAAAGCTCAATGTCTAAGCGTCAGCCCAGGGCTTCTGAAGAGTGTGACATCTGCGGCCGGACTTTCGTCAACAGCAATGCTCTACAGCAACATAAACGTGATTCCCGAGGCCATGTGCCATGCGAGCGATGTGACGAACTCTTCGACGACTACGACGAACTAGAAGAACACCAGGAAGAATCCTAAAACCACTGGATATGTCAGCAGTGCGACATCGATTTCTGGACTGAGAACGAGCTGAACGAGCACTATCATCATTCCAATGAACACAACTACTGCTTCGTCTGCGAGAGAGATTTCATTGGCCCAGCAAATATCAGCAGTGTATGTTCCAACCCGCCCACAAGCAAGCGGCTAAGGCGTTAATCTCTTAGCACAATATCATCCACAAACCATCAAACATAGAATGCATCGGCTGCACCCGCTTCTTCTCATCCCACTTCGCCATGGTCATCCACCTCGAATCCGGCACCTGCTGCACAAACGAAGACCAACTGGACTTCTACGCCCAGAAATGCTATCAATCGAAGCGGTACGTGGCCGCCGGGTACCACGACTGGCTCCGTACCCAGCAGCGAAGTGCGCAGCGATCAAGCGGATTCCTCACCGATGACGATCTGTGGGTGTGCGAGTACTGCCGGCAGAATTTCCGGACGCAAAGGGGGATGAACCAGCACATAGCTTCGCCTATTCACGATCCGCTGGTGTATGCGTGCCCAGGCTGCGACTTCCGGACAACGAGGCTGAGCGGGCTGGTGCAGCATGTGGAGAGCTCGAGCTACGAGGAGAGGATCGATGGGGGGACGAGGAGCATTGGGAAGATGTTGCATTTTCTGCGTGTGGTTTTTAGATGAAGTTTGCTTTGCTGAGGGGATTGCCAGATGGGACTTGAATTGAGAGACTGGCAGAAGCGTTCTTTCTACTCTGAGAGTGTACACATCCAGGTGCCATTTGATAATCTGTCGTTGAGTGCACCGGGCTTGATGTCCATGCTATAGTCATCAACTAGAACACTTGGCTGTAAAGGTTATGGACTGTAAGACTCGTACACCACCAACCTAGATCGACGTGTACGATGTCTTTTTGGTCGATATATGGCCGAAAAGGCCACTTTGCAGTAGGTTCGGTTGAGTCACGTGGGCTCGATAAAGTAAACAGTCGCGAAACTTATGAAGTAACTTTGAAGAAGGTAGACCATGATAGGTTGCTGGCACCTACACAATGTGATCTCGTTACATTCAATATTTCCTCCCGTCTAGAAAACGTGCTTTTGTGCTCCACCAAGCGCCAAGTAAGCCAAGGGAAGGGGTATGCCTGAATCCCCAGCCAGCCAAACGCCCCGTCCGAGCCTGTATGCTTGTCCAAAAATCCACTGACGTTAAAAGCTCAGATCGTCGCTCTTTCGCTCTCTTGTAAAACTGTTGCCAGCACCTGGGATCGGTTGCCTCAGCTGCGGCATCTGCTGCATCTGACCTTGTCCTTGTACAAAGCCTTGACTCTGGCTTTCATACCTGGGCCCCTGTGAATAGGGATCGAATGTAGCTGTGGGGTGATTTCCCGGCCCTTGACTCGGGCTTTGGCTCTGGCTCGGATACATGGGTGGCTGCGGGTTTTGCTCCCGAAGACTAGGCGGCACGCTCAAACCTAGTCCACTCTGCGACCCATGACCGCTTGCGAACGGCTCTGTTGGCCCGCTCGGCCGTCGCTTCCCGCGCGTACTTTGGCGACGAAGCAGACCACGGACTTCTTCGAGATTTGCATCCCGGTCATGACTTGAGGTAGACGAGCCAGGGGTTCGCGTCGGCGGGCTACGCTCCGGTGATCCTATATCCTGAGCTGTGTCAGCGGCGGGATCGCGAGAATTGAGGTCATTGAGAGCTGCGGTCTCGGCTATGGGAGGAAGACGATATCGCAGTGGGGGAGGTGTGGTGGGATCGCGCGGATCAGGTTTCACGTCGACGGAAGTGGAGGCGGTGAAGGGGTTCGGCGTTGGTTTCTTAGTCGGGATCAGTCGTTTGCCTTCTTTAGTTGCAGCGAAGGTCTCGCGTGACGCGGCAGCTTGCTCGTCTGACACTGTTACCGAGTAGGACGGTTTATCGCTGGAACCCAACACGGCATCCCCACCGCCAGGAGCGTAGATGGGAATCTTGCGTAGAGCCAGCACGAGAGCGCACATGAATTTCGAGCGGCGGGCGGCCCGGATAGTTTCGTTGGCCCAATTCGACTTGTGCTTGAGCTCGACCTGCACTTCTAATTTATTCATCTCTGCAATACCAGTGACTTCGACTTCGATATCCGGAAGGAAATCGCGACAATTGTCCTTGTCGCGCACGAAATTCTGCATCTGTTGCCTCAAAAGTTGGATGTCCTCCAGCGTGGTATCGAAGTGGACGTAGATAAGCAGCTCTTCACGCATAGCTTTTGAGCGAGAGATGTTGTCAATCCAAAGACTATTAAGTACCAGGTTGGGAACTTGGGTCAGCTTATTACTGTTCGCCTTCCGGAAGACTGTGTAGAGCAGCGAGATGTGCTCAACAACAAGTTGCTCGACCCCAACATCGACCCGATCGAAGACATCGAAAGGGTGCTTGACGAAGAGGAAGATGCAGGAGCCAAGGACTTCTTGGGCAGTAGCGGAGAAGACGAAGGAGAGCGAGAGCAGAGCGGTGCCCGCCGTAGCAAGGGTGGTGGTAAAAGAGGAGTTGAGGAATGCCACTTTACACCGCATGTTAATGATGCACCGTCTACAAGGGTCAGATTGACGACTTACCGAACACAAAAACAACCATAACGAAGACGATGGTGCATAGCAAACTGTCCAGAACATCGATGGCTTGATCAACGTCATGCAGACTGTTCGCAATGGAGTGTCGTTCGCGCCCAAATTCGCACACAGTCAAAATCATTTCGTCCAAGGAAACATCGCCGTTACCGTCTCGATCCAGAGAGGCAAAGCATTCTTCCGCTTCCTGAGGGCGATCCGCACCAAGGACTTCTTCTATGTCTTCCTGGTACAAAGCATCCTTACCTTCAACGACAAAGCTCATCCACAGCCGTTTGGCTAGAGCTTCCGAAGATTTGTTCTTCTCTAGGGCTTCCACGACGACGGAATGCGCCGAAGTAGGATTGAAGACTTGTTTGCCAGTAATCTCCGAAGCGACGTTCCCAAAAGCCGATGTGACCTTGTCACCAAAACGCCCAACATTTTGCAAGATCCGAAGTGGCGTAGCAGATCCTGATCGGTGATGACTGATGCCCTTCCTTCGCTCTCCAAGATCTATATTCAGAGCATCATGGATAAGATAATCTTCCTCGGCGAATTCACTGCAGTATGCAGGAAAGAGGGTTCGGGAAGCGTCGTATAGGAGGCTGAGCAGGTACACATTATGCTTCGAGTCCTTGATCTTTTCATTGAATTGCGTGCGATGGTAGCTGATTGAGATGATCTGAATAAGCAGCTTCTCGGCGAGAAAGATCAAGGCAGCAATCATGAAAGCAGCAAGTATCTTCTGCACGATGGCCTGCCATGGCTGTATAGTTGGGGAGTCAGGTTTTTTTGCTTTAAGGGAGCGTTGGTCGGGATTTCGAGTCATGACCTACACAGTCAGCACTCAGGCATCAGATTGACGGCAGCAACGACTCACCGGAATGAAAGTTGCCAACGCGGCAAGTGCCCATCCTGCAAGTGACAGAGGTATCTCGAGATTCCGCAGTACCAGCGCGTATTTTCGTGTTCCGGAACTAACGATGCCGCATAGGAATTGGAATATAGAGGGCAATGTTTTCGCCGCCAACTTGGATACCCAGAGACTTAGCCAGACGATCTCCACCCAAGTGAAAATCCAAACGTGGCGGACGTGACCCATGCTAGCCATTGGCGCTGCTGTGGCGCCGATGATGATTGGGACCGCAATTAAGGCTGCTAGAGGTAGAACGTATAGAAAATATCGAGTGATAATCGAGAAGTTGAGTATCTTAGTGTAGATCTGGCCCATTTGTGTTAAAGTATCTTCCTCACCATCCGCTTCACTATGCCTCCCATCCTTCGCAGCTTTCCGCCGACCGGCGGCGCGACGTTTGAAGTATCCAGCTTTCTCGTTCTGCAAGTTCGACTGTGAAGCCGTCTGAGGGTCGGAAAGACTCCTTTCCGGCTTGCAGGCGCCACCACTCCTATTCGTCTGGACTTGAGTCAGAGGTATGTCAATCGTGGCATCGTTAGGATTGCTGGGCATGTTGGAGGAACCGGTGTTTTGGAGTTGCTGAAAACCCTCCCTAGAAAATCGTTTCTGTGACATTGACCGGGGATGAAGCTAGCAGCTTGAAGGTGGCTGCAATGAAATAATTAAGATAGTGAAATACACGTCGCTGCCTGTGGAAAATGTTACATTCGTCAAACAGATATCTGGCATAATTGTGCCACCGGGGCTGTGAAGTATGTAGCGACAGTGTGCGCAGTAGAGTATAGCTTTCGCAGATGCCGCGCAGGCTATAGGTCGAGGCTGCCGGATCCGCGCAATACGAAAGAGAAAGAATAACACTATGGAATGAAAGAAATGGCAATGGTAGATGGAGTGGTAGTTGAGGCTAGAAGACAAATACAGTCGATGTCTCGAGATTCCTCCGCAAGGAATGGAAGCTGCTACCGAGGCACGAGCTAACCCAGCCCCTGCCAAGAGGACTGAAGCGTTAGAGCTCCTAGCGCTTGACGCGCGCCAAGACACATGCAACAGCCAACAGGCTGGCAGGGTAGCACTGCCGCTTCCTGCACGCTTAGTCATACTCGGGACCCCACCAAACTGGTGTGACACTAGATCACGAATCAATGCCTTGACGTATTGACGTTCTAGGCACTTGTCCTGTCATGTTGGGTGGCGCAGGCGTGGGTCTTGTGACGGCAGGCGCGAGGCATCTGACCAACAACGCTCGAGAGGGTGGTGCACTCGAGACTACAAACTCATGCTAATCGTGCGGCAAGACTAAGAGAGATCAGGATACCTAGGAGCCTATGAGGGCGAGCATTTGCAGTTAGTCTTACGGGCAGCTACAATCCGCCGCACCCGCCGCATTCCTGCACTTTGTCATGAAACGCTCCCGGGGCTTACCAGGGCTCGCAACAGTCTTCCAATATTCCTCCGCAGTAGCTCGTACACTTGCTTTGTGATATTATCTATCTATTGGGCCCTACCTCTAGCTGGTGAGTTACCGCGCATCTCACCACTATGGCAGACTCAGCGGTGCCTGGCAAGGAGCAGAAATCCTTGGGCAGTAGATCATCAGATGCGAGCAGAGACCAAAAGTACGTTGCTCTTCCGGAAGTCACCGGCATCTCTTTGGGATGTGAACTTATGAATTCCATTGCGTTATACTCTACATCTAGGCCGGACAGGTGCTAAAACGTACACTCCGTGTTGCCTTTTCTGTGTCTTCGCCTAGTCATCGTCGCGATTCGTGTATAGCACTTGAATAACCAGCTACACAACCAGAGATGTTGTCCCATGCATCCTTCGTACGTTTGTTGTCCCACCAATCCTTTGTACGTTCTTGTTTCACGCAGGTGCGGCTTCAATCCTATGCACAGCCTAGACAAGTGCATCTGATCATATGTATCTTTCCTGACCGTGATCAGAAAAGTATATAGATGTGCCCAGGTACGGGCATATAGTCCATTATACTATAGATCTTTATAACCTCGAGTATTATGCATTCCTTCAGATACATTCTGTTAGCCATCAGCTTTTTAGCCTTTCATTGCACGGCTACTGACACAATAACAACCTACAGTCAAGACATTGAGAGAAACGAGCCAAAGAGGCAGGACATTGAACAACGATCGGACGATATCACAATCCGACGGCAAATAGTATGGCCGAATGATCGTAAGGACGACGTCACCAACTCGAAGACGGAGAAATTCCTGGAGGAATTCACTCAACAAAAGAGTGTCTTTTCATACAAAGATTCGTCGCAAAATTCCGTCTATTGGTTGGTGAATGTAACGGACTCGCAAGTCGATACGATTAAGAAGAACGCAGGTTCGTATTACTTGTTGTCTCTCCCACGTACATGTACTAATGAGCCGTTCGACACGGCTGATTGAATCAGTCAAGTAGCCTCTGAAGTTTAATGCTAACTCGATGGTGCGACAGGAGTACTCGCAGTTGAGGAGGACGAAGAAGGAGAAGAAGAAGCCGCGGTTCCTTTACACACGACAATGACCACGCCATCAACACCCAACAAAGCCAAAAGAGATATACAATATACTACCTATACTTCAGCTGTTTCTGAGCTACTCTTTATTAGCCAACCCACGTAAGCCATTCCTCGTTCAGCAGCTGTTGCAAACGAGACATAGCAAGCAAACCGAGGCTTGAAACACAGAAACATCTAGGAACAGGCTCCCTATACCTTCTCACAGGAAACAGCTTACATGATAAGATCGAGACTGTCATCTTAGCCGAGGCTCAGCAAGATATATTCCGGTGGCAAAAGACACCACTTGACTATACCTTTGATATAAGTCCTGAAACCTGAACTTAATCTAAATTACTGTTACCGGCACATTCTTAACGCAAAAATTAACATGAGTCACTTACAATGCTAATTGCAGTATGCAAACAGGACCGTTCCAAACCTAAGCGACCTTGAAAACTACGTTTACCAGATGAAAGGGGGTGAGGGCACCTTCGTGTACCATATCGAACGAGTATGTTAGTCATACAGTTGTCGAATTTCAAATCTTAACTGAGATCTAGGGCATCAATACCGCAAGGACTACTGTGAGTCAGCCCTCCTATAGCGCAGCAACGCAGCATTGATCGTACCCAGGAACTCCCAGCAGATCGCTTGGAAATCTTGCAGAGCCAGCTTTCGCAATCGGTGGGTCAGTCTGAGAACGAAGATGGATCCCCTACAGGGCATGGTACCGGCACAGCGTCCAAAGCCACAGGCGAAATATTCGGTTCTGCAAAGAAAGCAAAGTTAGTTGTATTGAAATGGCTCATAACGGCATTTCTGAAATGGCGTCAGCGTTTGAATCGGGTACGTTCCAATTTCCTGCCCTGGTACTGCGAACGATGATTGCACTTGCACGAAATCAATATGCTGATACGATCTCTTCTATTAGTATGGAAACACATCGAATCAAATGGTCGTAGAGGGAAGAGTGTTGTTACCTTCTCGGTCTCGAGCGGGAGACCTGTCGATCCAGACAACCTATCCCCTGGGCGCAAAGAGCAGAAGACGAATATCAAAGTCCTTCTGGATAACGACGTTCCTGTATTTGTCGCTGCCGGTAACCATGCTATTGAGAAGGACAAGGACGGAAATATAAACCGAAGAACCAATGTCGATACAGCTCCTGGGATCTTTGAGGGAGAGAATTACCCATTGATCGTCGTCGGCTCGGTGAAGTTTGATGGTACCCCATCTCCCACCTCGCAGGCAGGTCCTTATGTCCAGCTCTGGGCACCGGGAGTCGCTGTTTCGGTCCAGAAGAAGGACGAAGACGGAGAGCGAATAGCCAAAGGTACTTCGTATGCTGCCCCGTTGATGGCCGGTATGCTAGCCACTTATCTGGCCTACGACACCGTGCCATTCGATACTTCAGAAGGGAACATGGTAGCAGCAGCAAATAATTATTTGATCAACAAAGCTTCTTGGGCGCGTGCTCAGAGTCTCAACGGCCTTTGGAACGAAGTCGACGAGGCTCACAACCCAAAGAAAGCTGCGGCTGCTGCTGCCACTGCTACCCCTTCAACAACGACGCAAACTCCCACAACATTTTCGTCGCAATTAGCTCCACCGATCCCTACAGCTCCGACCGCCGCTCCCTACGCGCAAGGAACCTGCGGCATCCATGTCACGCAACGAGATGTCGATAGCAATGGGCTGTACGATCTCGAGGTCCTGATGACAGACAATGACCACAATCAAATTGGCTATACGCAACCACCAGGCGGCAACAACGGCTACTCTGCCAGCAACCCCCTCCAATTTCAGAGTAAGCTCGAAGCGGTTCTTACCTGCATACCCCAGAAGCAGAACGACTACATACAGTTCTATCTTGGTGCTCAAGCATGGCCGAGTGACGGCAATTCTGCCCCTGGAGCGGTCCCTAGCTGCACCGTTGGCGGATGGGATGGGGATCCATCACTAAACCAGTACCCGGTACGTTCCATTTGATCTAAGGCTCTTGAGCGCTATCGCTGATTGATGTGACGGTGTAGCAACGCCAGATGGATTGTGTCTTTGTTTGTACATGGGGTGGTGGGAAGTCTCCCGATTTGACGAATCTCTAACGACTCCTTCCTGGAGGAAGGTGATTTTGCGTTTGCCTTATGTTGTGAGATTTGAGCACTTTGCTTCGCGGAATCGGTGCACCGGACGAGGGTACTGGGTGGAAGTACACGAAGTGTAGGGTTTGTAGGTATCGCTTTACGTTTTGGGGTTTTGCTTTGTCGTTAGACTTCAGGGTGGCTACATCTGGAGCGTCCATTCGCTTGGCATACTGAAGGAATTTTGAGAGCATCTTCCTTTTTCTTATAGACACATACGCCTCTATAGGCTTCTCAGAGCGTGGCGAGATTGTGCTCATAAATTTCAACATGCAGAATATCTCGTTTCAAGGAAAACTTTGACACGATGCTTGATCGTTGAGACTCGAGTCAAGCGAACATCCTAGTAAAACACCATTGGGTGTAAACAACAGGAATTTGTAATCGATAAATAAGGGTGTGACCACGGCTCGTAACTGTGCAGCACACCGTTTTGTTCTGCCCGTGCATTGTTGCTTTGCAATATTATCTTCTCTTGGTGCGAGATGTTCTACAGACCGTGCAGTTCCGTGTATTGCGAGGCTCGCAATAGGTGGGGGCTTACTTAGCTGAATTGCGCTTAATGATTGGTGCAATTAACGCTTTCACACGGTTGCTCGTTCTTAACTTTATTTTTCCCCAAAATCACTCCAGATCGATTTTATCAACTTTCGCATTTCTCGAACTAATTTACAAAATTCTTGAGCATTAAACTAGACGCTTAACGCTTTTCAAAACTACTTTGTTAGTAAGATATAATCAAGAGTTGAAGTTGTTATAGTTGTTGCAAGTTTTGTGTAATTCGCTTTCTACAATGTGACTCGAAACACAAAATCTATGCATTATAATAACGCAATCAAAATACTCTTGAATTGTACAAATTTATATCAACTTGAAGCGTAAAGCTTGTTCTATCTATTTTCAACTTTCGAGATTAAATTACCAAGAAATGCAAAAGTTGATAGAATTAGACTGGCCGCGCTGACCCGGAAATGTCACGTGCAAATGCCAAGACCCGGGTCAAAAAAAATTCGAAGAATCGAATCGCTCAAAGTAGTTTAGTCGATTACTATAAGTAGTTTAGCGCGCTTCGTGCTAAACTACTTTGAGCGATTCGATTCCAAAAAATCGTCACGACCCGGTCTTGGCGCCGGGTCGGGCCAGGTGGTATCATAACCCGGCCCGACGGTCAGTCTAGATAGAATCGACCTGGAGTGATTCTGGCAAAAGTTGGGGGGTGGAATCTAAAAATAAGGCCAAGCAGGGGCAACCGTTCTGAAAGCACTAAAATCAGCACGGAAACTAGCATCCACAGAAATCCCCGGATCGAGCCGCAATCAGAGAACGATTAGCATGACTAGCAAGAAAATAGTACGAGGGTCGAATTTGGACCGCGGAACCTCCCTCATACTTAGTCTCAAATTGAAGGTCGTCTCACAAACCTGAAGCTCAATGCTGCAAGCATCACGATGACTGATGAGAACGGCTCAGAGATGCACATCAACCCACAGCGGGCGAAGCGATTAGCGGAAACTCTGGGCAAGGTCACCTCAAGGATTACAGAGGCTGCGAAACAAAGGCCCCGGCCTGTTCGGCTCGTCGCAGTCTCCAAATTGAAGCCGGCCAACGACATCCTGGCCTTGCATCGACCCCCTCATTCCCACTTACATTTCGGCGAGAATTATCAGCAAGAGCTATTGCAGAAGTCCCTACTGCTTCCCCGAGAGATCCGCTGGCACTTCATCGGCGCCTTGCAAACCAATAAATGTCGTCCCCTAGCGGAGCAGATACCCAATCTCTGGTGTGTCGAGAGTGTGGATACGGAGAAGAAAACAGACCAGTTGGAGAAGGGCAGGAGTGCTTTGGTCGAAAAGTCTCCTGAGCTTAAGGATACTCCGTTGAGGGTCTTTGTGCAAGTCAACACCTCTGGCGAGGAGGAAAAGTCTGGAGTCGAGCCTCAAGATGCTGCTGGCCTTTGCTCTCATGTTCTAGAACAATGCCCGCATCTAAAGCTACAAGGACTGATGACCATCGGCGCTATCGCAAGAAGTAAAGGATTGAGCGAAGGACAGGAGAATGAAGACTTCGTCAAGCTGAGAGAAGTCAGAGATGCTGTTGTGGAAGCGCTGAAGCTCGATGCGAACACCCTGGAGCTGAGTATGGGTATGAGCGAGGACTTCGAAAGCGCTATCAGATGCGGCAGCAATGAGGTCAGAGTTGGCAGCACCATCTTCGGCGAACGACCGCCGAAAAAGGAGGCTCAGATCATGGAGCAGATTGAAGATGGCAAAAGCTGAAGGAGTAACCATCATCGATAGCAGTATGCCGTGGGGAGCATCCACCTGATCCATTCTCAAAGATCTCGAATCAATGCCTCTCTTGACCGCAAAAATCAAAGAATCCTTACGACACATTCCATCGGGCGTGTCTATCACACACGTTGTCCCGCCCACAGGAGCCGTTATATGCGGCCAACAGATCCCTGGAGGCACCACAGTCGGCATGCCAATCCTCCACGTCCATCAGCCCGAGGATATCTTTGAAGATGCTCTTCAATTCGACCCTGATCGATGGCAGCAGCAAGACGCGAAGGATCTTGAACAATGGATAGTGCCTTTCAGTAGAGGCCTACGCATGTGCTTTGGTGTCAATCTGGCTTGGTGCGAACTACCTATTGCATTCGCTACACTGATTCGCCGATTCGATATGGCTCTAGACGGAACCACGGCCGAAGACATGGAGTGGGAAGAATATATCGCGGCTCATTACCCTCGAAGGCAGTTGCACGCTTGGTGTCGGCCAGCGGAAGCGTAACGCAAGATACAAATTGCTTTACTCGCTAAGTCGCACTCATCCTTACAAACCGGAAATTGAAACACATACGACCTTTGAGAAGCATGCATTTGAAAATTTGAAAGCGTGATCCTTAGCTCTAGCACGGCTTCCGTAAACTTCTGTCACCTTTCCGCATAACGGCTCTGTAACTGCGGCGGCGATTTGGTAGGCTGTTGCTAGCCACGCGAAACCGGACTGGGAATGAAAGCGAGCGGCGATAGGACTGGAAAGCTAATTGTACCATCTAATGTATTGATGTCGGGAGACTGCTTTGATACGATCCTCTAGTGAAGTGGATAGGATCAATCGGAGGCTTGCCTAGGCCTGAGCATGCTGTCCCTATACAGATGCTTCCCATTATCCACACGGTCTTCTTCTAGCCGATTCCCTGGCTCTTGTCCATTGCAGTCACATTATCCTCCCTTCTGTCACCTTCTCACTTTCACGTCCATGCTTGTAGAAAAGGGGACTATGCTCGTTGGGCCGCGATGCCATTGTCACTGGCCGTGCGTATCACACAGGTGCAGTCGGCTGTTGGACTGCTATTAAGGCGTTGTTCTCGATGAAAGATATGTATTGCTGTTGCTGCCTAGGTTGGTGGCAATTTTGAAGGCTTCCCACGATCAAGACGCTGATAAAGGTCCACCCAGAGCAAATTCGCAGTGCAGCCCTTGATTGATAGATTGACTGGCTGCTGTCAAGAGCACTAGAAGGACAGTATAACGCTATAGGCTCTTCCCAACACCACCGTTGAGGCAGAGACCGTGCGAAGCCGAATGCGGCGGGAACATGCAAGACGGAGAGGGAGGTGGCTACCTTTCTTATAATCGGGTAAGAGACTAACCAGAGCAATCCCGGGAGCTCTGTTGCAAACACACGAGGGTGGAAGCGATCTTCGGACGTACGGCGGCCCATAATGTTTGGTGAAAATTCTCAGCTATCTCAGGTTGTATCCTCCATTCACCGGTATTTCTTCGAAATCCAGAGTACCAAAAGCTATGTGATAATGCTCAACCTAGATCCAGCTGCTGTTCCAATGATCAAATTCTGCCTCGTAAGAGACTTCTCCCCTCTCTCTCATCTTGATGGTCTCTCGTGCATAATTGATCTCAGACTGCTTGGATTCATCCTCGAGAGGATTGTTGAGAACATCATCAACGTACTCATCGGCTCTGTCAACGGCGAAGACACCGTATGTGTTTGGTTCAAGTATGGTGTTGACTGTATCTTGCTTTAAACTCGAAAAGGCTGTGTTTTCTCTTTGCTGCAGCTCTGCGATAAATTGAACAGCGGTCTTCAGCGAGACGCGAATGGTCCTGGCGCTATCACATGCACAGACATCATCTCGTGCTAGTGGAAGGAACTCTGATTTAATGGCATCGAAGCTGATAGTATTGCTCAGGCCATGACCGTATCCAGTCAGAATCAACACCGCGGTCCTTCTTTGTATCTCGTCATCTAATGAAATGGTTCCATCGATCCTGCATGCAGGTGGTGATAATAGGAGTTCATCGAGAACAACAACAACTGCTCGACAGAGAGGCAGCAAATGGTAGCGCTACCAGTGCCTCCATTCTACTGGAGAGCTTTCAATGTCGCCGCTTTGTATCGACTCTAACTGCGAAGCAGCTCGGTCACAGATGTGTGCGTGCGTCTCCATAATCTCCGATATCGTTTGGGGCCCTGTCGCAGTGATCTGAAATGAATGTGCAAAGAATCTGCCAAAGTCTATGTTCGGAACATTGTCGTGACATCGAAACCGGCTTTGTATATGCAGGCGAAGACAATCCCTGGGCATGAAGTAGGGCCTGACCCCTGAGCGGATACTGTTTGGAGATTCCGGAGTCAGCATATTTATTTCTGGTGTGACAGTGAGGCGGCGAAACACGTCTTTAGGGTAGAGTACTCCCGAGACATGTCTCGCGACTTGACAAAAAAATAGAAAGAGAGATCAAGGATCTGCAACTACGTACGAGCCCAATATAGCATCGTCGACTTATTACAGAGCTGCTTGAGACCCCGATCCATTGCAATCTCTGGCTTTTTGTCCACAAGTTTGAGCATGTAGCCTTCGCTTCTCCAATAATATTTCATATCCTGTCCAAAGATTGCTTCTCGCAACCCATGGTAGTGTCTCTTTAACTCGGCCCGAAGCTTACAATCTGTTTGAGGACTCGATAACTCTAAAAAAAAACGTCTGGAGTTAGCATTTGCAATCTCACGCAAGCTTAGGGCCGTCAAGCATGTTTCAGGAGGATACCACACTCAACATGACCTTGTAAATTAAAAAACTGTATGAGAACGACGATTGCAGCCCTGAGAACACTTACCATTTAGAAGAGATCCTACATGAGCTCGACCGGTGGTGTCGAGATCTTGTGAAGGTCGTCCATTTGCAGGGTAATCTTCACCCTCAGGTTGTGACGAGGGAGGCAATGCCATGTTGTCTAGAACGTTGAATATGAGGACTATAGCAGAACCGGGGTCCGTGGGTGTGTAAGAGTGATGTATATAGTGTATGAAGGTTGATGATGTAAGTCACGAGTTTCTGGTGAGATGGAAACCGTGTCGGAGGGGTGGTCTTTGACATGCATGGCTCAATTTGGATTGCCCAACAAATGTAGGGAGCTGCTGCGTTGAAACCTCTTTTCGCTATCTTGACATCTTATCTCTCCAGTTTCCAGTAATTCTATCAGACTCCAATAAAGCAATTTCGAGCTTCTTTTGCAGATCTAGACGCTATATAATAAGAAATAAAGCTTTGATCTTGTATTAGACACTTCTCTCTATATTATGCGCGTAAAGTTTAATAATTGTATAAGAGATATAAAATTTTATAGAAGATACAGAAAAAGCTCGTAAACTATATTTATTGTTATTAATATTATCGAAGTACAATAAAAAGAGAAGTATTAAATTTCTTCTTTAACAAAGATATAATATATTCTTAGAAAGAGTCTAAGAGAATATTAAAATAGCAAAAAGAGATATTAACGCAGCAACTTCCCAAAAGTATATCTAAGTTTTATTTAACTTGCTTCGATTAATAATTACACTACTTATAGACTACTCTTAATAGAGTTTAATAGAAACTAGTAATCTAAAGTAAAATATAATATTCTTAATCTCTCTAGCAAGAAGTTAATTTTCTTTCTACTCTTTATCTTAGCGAGCTTCTTTAGATTCTAGAATAGAATTACTTAATAGTATTCTCTTCAAGATTTAATTGCAAATAGATTTAACGTAGAGAATAAATTAATATAGTTTATTCTATAATTATAAATCTCTTTCGAATATAGTCTTAGTATTCTATATATTCTAAATTAAGTCTAGCTTGCAAACAACTATATTATAGCAATTAAACTCTATAACAAGTATTAGAGATTTCAAACAATAGATATACTATTTTCTTCTAAAAGAATATCTCTTATTTTTGCTTAATAGTACAAGTACTCTTGATATACTCTAATTGATTAGAAATTAACAAAGACAATATTTATATCAATTAAGAATTGCTTATTTAATCAGAAAGCAAAAGATAAGCAAATAAGTTCTATTAAATTTAATATACTAAAAGAATTACAATATCGACATTTCGAGTAACTAGTCTCTCAATTTCAAGATACTAAGATAATTTAAGTAGTTCAAGATACGTTCAAGATAGACTTAAGATATTTTAGAAAACTTGTATTTGAAAAGTTAAAAAAAACTTAATAGAAAATATAATTTTAATATTCGAAATGCGTACAAACTCTCGCAGTACTTCGATTAACTCTCTACTTTAGACTGGTCGCGCTAACCCGGAAATGTCACGTGCAAATGCCAAGACCCGGGTCAAAAAAATTCGAAGAATCGAATCGCTCAAAGTAGTTTAGTCGATTACTATAAGTAGTTTAGCGCGAAGCGCGCTAAACTACTTTGAGCGATTCGATTTCAAAAAATCGTCACGACCTGGTCTTGGCGCCGGGTCGGGCCAGAGGGGTGATATCATAACCTGGCTCGACGATCAATCTACTCTACTTGTTACTTGTCTATACTATAATAATTTATATAACAAAATCAAACAATTTGTAAGATTTCTATGCAAGAACAATGTGCATTCAAATAGCGCAATATATATATAATTGATTGCGCGTAATTGATTGCGCATTAGTAGTATTCGTAAATTGCATTTAATAAGTTTTAACAATATAAATAATATTCGAATAATATTTAACGTATTTTTTAAGTTTTTGATAGAACTCGAGATTTGCTTAAGATTAATTAAATTTACTAATATAACTCTAAGACTAAGATATTAACACAACAATCTTAAAAATCTCGAGTCGCTAATAGAATCTCTAGAGAATTATCTTAAATTGTTAATAAACTTGCAATTGCACTTGCGCAATTATCTATTAATTTAATATTTTAAAAGTTATCTTATTTGTAGATATTATTAAACGCATTCTATAAAGTTTGCAATTACTTTTTAATATAATATTATAAAGATTATACTAGATTAAAAATAGTAATTTCTAGATATTTATTAAAAGCGTTATAAACGATCTCTAAAAGTAGAAGAACATTAACTCTTGCAATTTAAATAACGTATATATCTACGTATATAATTAATTACTAAGTAGTTTTGTTTAGAGATTTAAGTAAAAGAATTATAAGATTGTTTTTTTTATACTTAATTTAACATCTCTAAGAGTCTATGCAAAATCTATATATTTTTGTGAATTTAAATCAATTTAATTAAAGTAGATAGACAAGCGCTAGTATTGCTTATTTACTCTAATTAATTAGAATCTATAATGCGTATTTATTAATAGCGCTTTGCTCTAATAGCGCTTTGTCTTTTTTATCTCTACTATATTATTTGTAGTATTAGAAAATTCTTTAAACAAGAACTTTATAAATCTAAGAAAACTTGTGTTTTTTGAATAATATTATTGTCTAAAATTAATTCAATAGTTTAATAGACAAAATTATATATATTGTTGCAACAACAAATCTAGCTTTATCTAGCAATTGTTTTAGATTTATAATATTAATTTTTTGTTATATTTGTGCTTTTTTCTGTCGCTATTTAAGACAAACTAGAAAAATATACTTAATTATTATATATTTCTAATTGTAGTTGCAAATGTTTATAGTAATTTTAAATATATATTGTTTATACAAGAGTTAATTAAAGTCGATTTAATTTATTTTTAATTGTATCAACAATATATTATATAGCTTAAAATAGTATTACGCTAATACTTTTGTAAGAGATATTAGAAAGAGATATGTTATCGAAGAGATTTGTAAACGTTTTTAGACAATGCAAGCAATTACTTGATAATAAGAAAGTGCAACTTAATAGTTGTAATAGTAAGTCAAGACTTAAAATAAATTAAACACAATTTATAAGAAAGTTGCGTTCGAAAGTTATATACTTTTTTATTATTTAAGATTTAAGATATTTAAGATATTTAAAATCTTGATTATCTTAATTATCTTAATTCTAAATTTAAGATATTTAAGAGTTAAGTTATCTTAATTATTTTAATTTTGTTAATAGATCTTTTCTTTTTGATTATCTTGTAAAGAGCAATGCGCAACAAATAGTACTTATTAGCATGCAACTCGTAATATTATCTCTTCTCTTTAAAATTTTTTGTCTCGAAATTATCTTTTTTTTATGATATTAATTAAGTTAATTATTGAACAATATTGCAATTTCGTTGTTAATTATCGCTACAAATACGTCTTTCTTATAATGCGTTCTTGTTGAGTTTGCGTCTTATTTAACATATCTTGTCAAATAAATAAAAAATATCTTAAGTATAAGAATTATTATCGAAAGAATCGAAAATATAATTTGACTTCTAATTATCAAAAAATAAATAAAACTTTTTTTTATACTTAATTCAACACCCCTAAGAGCCTATGCGAGAACTATATACTTTCACGATTTTTGAATCTAATTAATTACGAATAGATAAGCAACATTAGCGTCTACTTGTCTAATTATAATTGACTAGAATTCGCAATCGTTATTTCGTTTATAACGAGTCGTTATAACAACGCTACGCCTTCGTCTTCTATATCGTAATATTCGTAATACAAAAAAAATCTTTAAACGAAAACTCTATAAATCTAAGAGAGACTTAAGCATCGTTAACGATATTATTGTCTAAAATTGACGCAACAACTTAATAATCAAAATTATGCGCATCGTCGCAACGATAAGTTTGATCTCGTTTAACAATTATCGTAAATTTATAATATTAATTTCATATTATATTTATGCTCTTTTTTGTCGTTATTTAAGACAAGTTAACAAAACATGCTTGATTATTATGCATCTTTAATCGCAATCGCAAGTTCTTGTCGTAAATTTTAAACATTTGTTGTTTGCACAAAAATTAATTAAAGTTAATTTTGTTTCTTTTTAATTATATTAAAAGTGCACTATGTGATTTAAAAAATTAATGTGTAGTTGCATGTATTTATGCGTAATTCTAAGTGCGAGCTTGCGATACTTCGCGTTGTTTTTATTTCTTAATTATCTTAATTGTTACTTCTTTCGAATCTTGTTCTAAATAAACGTCTTTTTAACGACAAGCTTGTTTAGCATTTAATTTGCGAGAACTAGACGCTACTTGTGCGTTTTATTAGCGACTTTGTTTGCAATTTTGTTGTATTTTATGTTTTTATGCTTTAAAATTTAATAAAGTTTTAATATAACGTTGCGACATTGCATCGCATTATATGCTCTTTACGTTTTTTTAAAATATATTTAATTCAATGTTGATCTTATTTTTCTTATAATCTTTAATGAAGCTTGATTGTTAAAATACATCTTGTAAATTTGTTCTCGCAAATTGATAAAAGTTTCGCAATGCTTCGTTAATTTTTCGATTGCTCTTGTAAGTTTCTCAAGTTCGTTGTAATGCGTAAGCGTTATCTTGACGTCTTCTAATTGCTTTTTAATTCTTTAGTTTGCTTTTATTAAAATAACAATAACGTCTTTATTGCGATTGTTTTTGTCGAAATACGCTCTTTAGTACTAATTGAACTTGTTCGCGTCGTACTTTTTCTTAATTATTTTCTTGTTGTATGCGATAACTATTTTAAAGAATTTTATTTATAAGACAATTATATAAAATGATTGTCGCAATATCGTTGTTAATTCGAGTTTTATTTATATTTATTTTCTTTTAAATTGCAAAAATATTATTTTAAATTTTGATTATTGTTCTCTTTTTAATATTAAGTCGTTGCGTATGCGCAATACTATTACGTCTATTGTTTTGTTCAACTCTTGTACATTTATAATAGCTATTAATCTTTATATTAGTTTTTCGAAATGCATATTAATAAAAGATACGTTAGTTTTAATTTATAAAACTTTTGTAAACGTTGTCTTATAAACATTTGTAATGCGTTAAAACGCGCAATTTTATATCGATCGCAACTTTGAAATAATTTTTTTTTTAAATTTTTAATATTTTTAAACGTATATTATGCGACGATATTGTAAGCTATTATTAACTTTTCGATAACAATGTACTTGCACTTATTTATCTTTAATAAAACGTCAAAGATTGAACTTTCTATTATTAACTCGTTCTTGTGTCTAATTATTAGCTTAATCTTTATTTGACGCAAATAAGCTCTTTATTTTAGCTTTAAATTTAATTAAATTCTTAATATTCTAATATTTGATTTGATAATTATTTTGTGTTTTGCTAATATTATATTGACGCTTATATCGAATCTCTTTAAAGTTCGTAAAAAATAAATTAATTTATACTTTTTTTTTGCGAATTTAAATTTGTAACTTCGTACTTATTGCTCGCATTTGTCGTATATTTAACTTAATACTTTGCAATTACGTTTAATCGATTTTTTATACGCTAATATGTTAACATTGTTTACGAAATCGGGTTAGTATTACGTACAGAATTAATATTTGAAAACAATTTTTTTTAAAATCTTTTTCTAGTTCAAATATTAATTCTGTACGTATTACTAATCCGATTAGGCTAAAAATTTCAAATAAATCACAAAACAATCTAAATTTTAATAAACAGTTTAAATTACTCTAATAGGCTAGCGCGAGATGTCACGAGACTCTCTCGAACCGATGTCGACCCAATGAAGTCATTGTGTTACAGGAATCGCTTCCCCGAATTGTCGATGTCTCTCTATATATACTATTTTTCGTAGATATTTGTAATGCGCAAATATCTTGCAAATACTTTTGATGCAATTAAATTAAATTTTGTTTTGTTACAACAATATTTATATATATACTTTATTTAATATAATATATTATATCTAAACTTTAAGATTAATTTCTTTTATAGTTATAAGTTAGACATTTGTAAACGCAAGTTTCGAGTATATTATATTGCAAAAACAAAAGTATGACAAGTGTTATAAGTACTAGATTGCGTCTAAGTATAATATTAAGATTGACATAAGTATATTGTTGTAAACAAAATATAATATACGTCTTAAAATTGTTATATTGTGCGTAATCTCTAAGTATATATTAAATATTATATCTTCAAAGTAATCTCTAAGTTTGCAATACACTATAAATTTTTCGATAACTCTGACATAGTTATAAGTAAATCCTAAAACAATTCTTTCTTGAAATAAGATTCTTGGAAGGAAAGATAATTGTAACAATTTAGATTGATCTCTCTATATATTACTTTTCGCAGATATTTGCAATGCGCAAATATCTCGCAAATAGTTTTAATGCAATTAATTTAGATTCTATTCTATTATAGTATTGTTGTACGTTCTTGTCTCTATATATTAAGTATCTATATTTCTAATACTTTATATATTGCTTTATTTTGCATTCTATATTATATAATATTTTACTATTTTAATATTCAATTTGTAAATTATTTCGAGATAAATTAGTTTTTTTGCTATCTTTGCGCAATCTATTTATATTACAATAAAAAAAAAATTCTTCTTGTTGCTTTTCTTTGTAAGCTATACTATCTTATCTATATCTAATCTCTAATATATAACTTTGTATAACTTTTTTATAACTTTCACTCTCTTCTTCTTTATATTTTTCGATATACTCTTGACTTTAATATTGTATATTATTATTTTTGCGCATTCTCGATATAGTATTGTAGCAATAGATATATCTTTAATTCAAAAATTGCTTATTTTTAGTATCTTCTTATTGCTTTTGCTATTAACTCTAAAACCTATAATTCTTTTAAATTGTCTTATTTCTTGTATATCTTTTTGCGCTACTAGCGTGTCGACAATATTTAAATTATATACTAGTGTTACTATCTTTGTTGCGCTTATCTTATGCATTCTTTTTGTCTTTTGTTCTTTTTTTATCTATATTATTAATTCTATTTTTTGCTTAACTTGCGCTTCGAAGATACTTATTCGACATTTATCTTAATTGTTGCTTGCGCAATCAATAACAAGTTGCGCGTTATATTTGTCTATATATTTGCACTTTGCGTACGTTTCCTGTCTCTATTTGTTTTCTCTAATCTATTAATTGTCTTCTTCAATCTTTTTAATACTACAATTATATTGATTTATCTATTTTCTATAAGAAATGCGCTAAGTCGACACGTTATCTTCTCGATAAGAGTGTATTATCTACTTAAAGTTTCTATCGAGATTTCGAATATATCTTTCTTCTTCAATTTATTTTGATCTTTGTTATCTTTGTTATAATTTCTACTACAATTTGTAATATTTTGCGTTAAGACGCATCGAGTGCGTCTCGATTACATCTTTTTAACTTTGGTAATCTAGATAAATTGCGAGCTTTATTGCTAGTAATATCTTCTCTCTTGTTTCTTTATATCGTTATTTTTAAAACAAGAAAGTCTTTTTTGGTTTGTATTATATATAAGTTTTGACTATAAAGTTTTTATTTTCGACTTAAAAAAATATAGTTTGTGCTTTCAATTATCAAAACAAAATTAGAGTAACAACAAGAAAGTAAATTTTAAAAACAATAAAAGAGCTTAAAAAAAGACAAGAGAATTTGAAAATTTCTTAAAAAAATTCAATTATATACTAGTAAATATCAAAAATAATTAATATATTATACGTAACAATAGTAGAATTGTAGAAAAATAAAAAAAATTATGTAATTTACTAGCTCGATATATATAAACTATATAGTGTTATAATCTAAGATAATATATACTTAATTAAAAAAAAAATATTATATTTCTTAATTGTTTTGTTAAAATAACAAAAAAGATAATCGCTATAAAAATTATATATTTAGCAAAAAATTTACTATATAACAAAGATATTTTGAATTATAGGCAAAAAAAAAGCAAAAAAAAACTACTATAGATATTGTTCTAAATCTAGTATATAGTAGATAAATAATTAAAAATAAAACAATACTCTATCTTTCTTGCTTATAAAATATTAAAGAGAGTTTTAATTATATATCTTTTATACAATTGATTAATATAATAAAGAGACACAATATATTGCGCAATATTATTAATTGAACTACTTGTTTACAATAAAAACAAGTAATTAATTTAATATTTAACAGAAACAAACAAAATTTTCTTTAAGAATCTTCGATATTGTTAATATTGTTAATATTGTTTCTAATTTATATATATTTTCTATTTCTACAAATATAGTATATTTATCTTTAGCTACATTAATAATGTAGCAAGTTATATTAAAGAACGTAATATTATTAAAAATATTATAATACTTTAACATACAATTGATATAGCTTTTTAATAGATAAGTAATAATACAATTTAATATTTAAAATAAAATAAAATAAAATAAAATAAAATAAAGACTTTTTTATTTTAAAAAAGACAATAAAATTTTAAAGTTTACAAGTCAAAAAACATAATTAGACAACTTAAATAAGCTTGCGTATATATTTAAGAATATTATAATTGAGAAAATACAATTATTTGTTGTTATTGTTAGACGAAAAATGCATTTCTAGAAGTTAAACTATTAAACAAACAAATACTAATTCTACAAATATTTCTTTAAGACAAATGTTTACTATATTAGCTCTTTTTTGTATATTATATTAGCAATTTAACAATTTATTATTTCGATTGTAAGAAAAAAGTTAAGAATATATTGTATAAAGTTTTTAGGTTAAAACTAGTAACAAAATAATAAATAGTTATTTTGTTAATTTTATAGTTAAATTGTATAACTAAAAATTACAAATAAACTATAGAAATATAATATTTTTATATAATAATACAATTGATTTAGTATTTTTTTTCTAAACTATAACATAAAAGGTCTATTTGTAGTAACTCTATATATATATAAAACTATAAATAGATTTGCAACAAATATAAAGTAGTAATATTAATATAAGAGTATATAAATTATATATTGTATTTTCTAGACAAAATTACTAAATTAGAAGTTGATCTAAGTAAATTAAAATAAGTTAGTTAAAATTAAAATTAGAACTAGAATCAATATTAGAACTAAAATAAAACCAAAACTTAGAATTAGAAATTATTCTCTTATTAATAGATGTATATTATAAATACAAAAACAGATATAGATACAAGCTTTAAGTTTGTCTCTATTATATTAATAGCAAAAGTAACAAAAAAAATATTTAAAGCAAGCACAATTGAAAAGAATACGTTTGTATTTAGAAGACTAGAAAAGATAGCAATTAAAAATTGTAAAAATAAAATAAAATTCTACTACTGTTTATATTTGCTTTAAAACATACCAAAGATTTTATTTCAATTATAAAAGACAACTATATATTTAATATAACAAAAATAATAACTATAAAGTTTATAAATACAATTTTAGAAAATAAAATATTTAAAAAAACAAAATTTGATTTAAAGAAATCTAATTTAATTGTTAAAAAACAAAAAGTACAACAGTTATTTATTAAATACGTAACTAGTAATTAAAAACAAACAAATCTAAACAAACAAATTAACAAAACAAAAGAAAAAATCGACAAATTAATTATTATAGCAAAGATTATTAAACAAAGAAACTCTTCAAAACAAGTTACAAATTACGTAACAAACGTATTTAAATATTACTATATTAATTTCATACAACAACGTATTAATTGCTTAGAGAAATTATTCGAATCTTCTTTATTTTTTTAATTTTCATCTTTGTTTTAATTATCGAAGTATAATTAAATTTGTTAATGTGTTATTTGCAAATCTAAGACTTAGAGAGAGAAATTTGCGTTATTTGTTTTGTAAAAATACGAGAATCTTTTGCGTTCTCTTCTTACAATAGAAACTCTATCTCGATTGTAAAATTTATTTCGATAAAAATTGATGTTATTGACAATAATTATTAGCGATTGTTTTGTTAAAGATAAGACAATTTTTTGATCTTAAATATTTTAAACATTTAATTAATTCGAATAAGTTTAAGTCAAATTTGACTTAAACATATTTGCGTTTTACTAATTTGTATAAACTTCTATTCTATTATTGACGTAAGAAAAATTTGAAGCTTCTTCTTAATGAGAAAAATTCGATTAATAAAATAAAAAAAATTGTTAATACAAAGAAAAGTAAAATCGCTAATAATTTAAATAAAAGTTATCTTGTTCTTGTTTAAAATAACAATTAAAGAAAGAATAATTTATAAAAGTTCTTTTATTTGCTTGTGTCTACAAACAATTACAACAAGATTTCTTGTTAACTTTAGATTTGTTCTTCGATCTCTTCGAAAATCGACTTTCTTTTTTATTTTGTTTCTTATTTTTCTTTTAAAATAAAGCAATACGCTATTATATTTTCTTTCGATTTGTTATTAGTTTGTCGAATTTCTAGACTAAAATTTTTGTTGTAAGTAACGATATAATTATCTAAAACTCTAACGACAAGTAATTCTAAATTTAGATTGTCTTAATTAGATTTCTACTTAAATTTGTTTATATAGCGTACAACTCTACATTTTGTATATATATATACAACTTCTTTTTGTTTTGCGAATTCTTTACGAAAAAGATTTCTTAGTTTAGCTTATTTTAAGTTGCTAATATAAAGATTTTAAATCGTTTTTTTAGATAACAAAAAATACGATTTAATTTATTGAGCTAAATAATTATTGTATCTTTCTTATTTTAAGTAAGATTATTTAATTATTAGTACAATGCGTTTTCTCAAAAGCATATAGATATATAATTTCTAATTTTTTCTTTCTTAACAATAGTAACATAGTTGTCAACTTTGCGACAAAAAATATATATCTCTCGATAAATAATTTTCTTTTCGATAATAACGATGTTGCTCTTGTTATAGAATTTCTTAAAATCTAAATAAAAATAATTTAAATCGAAGATTCAAAACATAAAGTTATCTTCTAAGATATTATAATCGACTAATTTGATTAATCTTGAAGAACTCTATTGTTCTAAAGAGTTTTATTAATTAGCAAAATTTGCTAAGCTCGAAAAAGCAATAGACGAAGACAATTTACTCAATTGAGCAATATAGCTTGCTAATACTCTAATTATCGCTTAATTAATTTGTTTTTGCATTGCGAAATTGTTTATTAAATCTTCGATTTCTATTATAATTGACGTTATCGTTCGTAATATGTTTATTCGAATAAGCAAGATATTTTTTCCTTAATTGTTACTAAATGTCTTCCTTGTTTCTTGTCTTTTTTTTAGAGACGTCGATAATGTAAGCTTCGAAAAAGCTTAATTTGAAAGACCTTTAAGTAACAAGAAATATAGACTTGTTTTGAAAGTCAAGAAAAGTCTTTTAAACAAATAAATTAAATTAAATTAATAAAATTGACAAAGAAAAATCGAGCAAACATTAATTTCTTTTTAATATTAAAGTATTGTTGACTTCTTAAAATTCTGTAACAATGCGTAAAGTCGAAGACTTTAAACTTTGAAAAATATTTTTTTTCTTAATTCAATTTTTTAGTTTTCTTGTTTGCGAAAAGAAGAAGAAGCTAAAGTAATTTAAACGTTTGTTAATAGACTTCTATATTTATTACGAAAGTCTTTACAACTTTTGTAAAAGTCGATCGATTTACAACTTAATCTACTAGATGGTAGAACAACTTCGCAAATCTTAAACGCTTACTATTTTTAATTGTTGTATAGATAATTATTGATTTAAACATATTGTTCAATATACTTTGCAAGATAGACAAAAACTTCTTGAATTATTTCGACAATAATTCGCTAATCTTTATTAGAAAATTGTTTAACTTTTACGCAAACTCAATAATTTTATTCGATAGTTTTGACGACAATGTCAAGATTGCTAACGAGAGAAGTTGTAATGTTTGCTCGTAAAGTAAACTTCTATCGATACGAAATATTGATAAGATATTCTTTTTCTAGTAGACAACTTATATCTTGTTTTTAATATCGATAATATAAAAGTTGATTCTAAAAGATTGTTTATTGTAGTAATAAAGTATTTTATTACTAATTTAGAACGTTAGAAGCTAAGTATTATACTTAACGTCTAATATGTTTTTGTTGTATAAATAATAGAAGTTGTTGTCAATATTGCAAGATAAATTTGTAATTCTTTGCTAATTAATATTATCGAAGTTATTAGTAATAAAATTAATGCAATTGCTGCTTTGCATCAAAGATAGAATCTCTTTATTTATTTATTTGTATGCAAAAATTAGTAATTGTCTCGAAATAAGAGCACAAGATATTACTCGATAAATTGAGTTTAATTTAAGAAGAAATTGTTGCTATATATAGTATTTAAACAAACTAATCTTGTTGTTTGTGCAATATATAGTTTAGACTAATCGCGTCGATTTGGGAAATCGACTTCGATTCAAGAAATCAAATCGAATTTGAACGATTTAATTCGAATCGAATTGAAAGTCTTAACAATTTGATTTCTAAAATTGAAATCGACAATTCGATTCGATTTCAAACTTGAAATCGAAAATCGAATCAAAAAATCGAATCGAATTGTCAACACTTAGTATTAATACAAAGAAATTCTAAAATAAATAGTAGAAATTTATGTTCTATTTTATAATTTTTCGATATAAGATTATCTCGTAATGCATTATAATAATGCATTCAAGCTATCTAAATAACTAGAGTCAAATTATTAACTTAACTTTTTTAATTAAAGAGTTTGACAATCTTGTTCTACATAGTCTTGTTAAAGATTATAAAAAAAAAATGTATTTTGAAAAAAAATTTGAATTCTTAATCTTTTAATTCGCAATAATAATAACACAATATTTACAATAAAATTAATAAGAACACAATAATGCTCTTGATAACGTTATTGTAAATGTTGTGTTACTATTATTGAAAATTGAAACGCTCTATTATTAAGCTGTTAAGATTTTGATATTTAAGTATACTTTATTTAAAAATATATAAAAAACTAATAACTCTAAAGCAATAGTATAATTCTTAAAAAGTCAAATATATTACTCGAAAAATCGACTTAAATTGTCAAGACATTAGTTTTATTATAAATTATAATTAATTTGTTTGAAATCTTAGTTATATATTTTAAATTTAATAATGCAATATAGTAATGCAATATAATATTAATTTATAATAGTAAGCTCTCTAAGCTAAATATATAAAGTTATTAGTTTAAGATCTTAATAATTTTGTTCGCTATACTATTATATTGAACAATTTAATTGAATCGCTTTCGATTTTGTTGTTATTCTTGTTGTCGCAAACTTGATCTTTATTGTTCGCATTTTTCTCTTTATTATTATTATTAATATTAGTAATTTTATAGTAGTTATAATTTAACGTTTTAGCATTTTCTTAAGCTATATATCGAATTTCTTGACTATTATTATTCTCTTTAATAACATCGTCAAAATTCTCTATTTTAACATCGATAAAATTAGAAATTTCTCTCTTTTTCGCGTTTTTTGATAACGCGAATTTCTTAACAAAGTTGTTATACAAATTGAAAAAATCGACGTTATTAATTCTTTTCAAGTTATTTAAACTATTAAAACAAATAACTTGTTGTTAAATCATCTTTACAATTAATTTTATAAATGTCGAAAAACTTTTATTAATATTGAATTTATTGTTGATACTTAACTACAATATTGATTAGCTTAAGTGTAAAAAACAAATAATGTATTTAGATAATGCATACATTTTAAGAGAAAAATGCTATTATTATATTTGTATTTTTATGCATTGTTTGCGCTTCTTAAGTAATTCTAAATTGTTTTGTCTTTTCGATCGCAAACTTCTTCTTTATTTTTCGTTTAAATTAATTTTTAAAGTATTGTGCTATTAAGTTGTTAGCGTTATGTGTTTTATTGCATTACTTAAATGAATTATTATAAATGTCTTAATTAATTTGATGCTTGTTAATCTTATTTTCAATATTGTTCTTTATAACTTTACGATTCGACTAAGAAACTTTTATTTAAATAGACATTTTACGCAAATTTTTAACGCGAATCGAAATAATTTTGCGATCGTTGCTTTGTTTTCGATATAGTTTTTTTTTTTTTTTTTTTTGTTCTTGCGTACGATTGCGACTTGCAATGCTTTTTAAGTTGATTAATAGTACTTTCATTGTTTATGCGATTTCTTAGCTTAGTTCACTAGTAATGCATATAGATAATGCAATCGTACATTAAATTATAAGTATATCTTAATATTTAATAGAATGTTATAAGTTTTAAAATATAAAAAAGTTTTAAAGATCGATAAAATTATAAATAGAATGTTGAGAGATAATTCTACAATTTAAAGTAAGAATTATATGCGTTAAAATTAAAGTTATCTCTTACTTTTACTTTTACTTACTTTGAACTTTTTACTTAACACAATTATTATTTTTTTACATTAATATTTATCTAATTTTATCGATAAGTAATGCAAGTTTATTTACGTTAATTTCTTTATTGTTTATTCTACGTAATCTTGTCGTTAATCGTTAATTTAAATTTCTATTTTTACGCAATTTTTAACGCGATATTTGACGCGTCTTTATTAATAAAAATTCTAAAAATTATCGCGCTTTTCTTTATAATTTCTCACGTATACATCAATTTATTTTAATTAACATTATTATTTTCGATAATTTGCACAAAGCAAATAAATAATGTATGCGAATAATACAATACGTCTTGTTTATAGTTAACAAGCTTAATTTGCTAATTCAAAAGTTCGCTTCAAAGCTCTCTCACAATAGAATAATTCTTTGTAATTAATTTAGATAAAGCGAAATAAATAATAATAAAAACAAGAGTATTGAAGACAAAAGTATTAAAGAAAAAAGTATTTATAATGCTAGCATAAACAAGATAATGCGAACAAATAATGCATTTTCAATTAATATACTAATGTTTTGCGATAAAGAGAACGAAAATAAAAGTCTAAAATTGTCGCACTTCGAGAAATCAAAAAACATTAAAAATGTATCGATTTTCTTATTTTTAAACGCTTATTTTAACGTCTAATTCGCGAGATATTATACGACAAGATTCAAAATTACAATTGTAAAGAGAACGAATATCAAATTTAAAATTCGACTCTAAACGCACTTTAAGAAGTCGCAAAAGCGTTTATGTGCATTTTCTTCTTTAGTAAGTGTATTATCTTGTTGCATTATTATTGTAACTATAGAATTTAATTAACATTTTACTTTATATAGATTCGAATTTTGCGACAATTTACGTTACACGCATAACGATTTAACTTAAGAATTGTTAATTTATTAAGCGTTTAATAAGGCAATTCGATCTTTTCTAATAATAGAAATTCTAAAATAATTTTATATTTTTTTTCGAACAATTATAATGTGTTTTTTATGCTAGTTGTAAATCGAATCTTTAAGATTCAATTATTAATAACTTTTTTCTGAAAATCGAAATTATTAAATGTATTATCTTTTTGCATTATTACGAATAAAACTTGTTTATTTATGTTATAATTGTAAATGCGATATTTTTAATAATATAACACGTCTATTAATAAATTTAATTTAGAAAAATCTTGAACTTTATTCGAAAAAAATTCTTTTCTTTGTTTATTGCTTAATTATTATTTTTTTCTTTGCAATATATGTTTTATAATTTGATAACAATTTTCTTTAAATTTAAATTTACAATATAATTATGATATTTAATTATTATAATTTGCTTAACTATTTGCAAACTTATTTAAGATCGATTTTATCAACATACTTTTCGAACAAAACTAAAAATTCGTTTAATATTTATCGATAACATTAAGTATAAAAGTACGTTTCGAATTATTTGCGTCAATTTAAGAAAATTCGAAGCATTGTCTTTTTAATACTTTCAAATTAAATATTTATTTTTTATAATATTAATTCGAAAATATCGCTTGTCTTTATCTTAAATTAAACGAGAACGTTAAAATTGTCGAAATAAAAATCTTGCAATAATCGCAACAAATTACAAAAGTATTAGCAAAAAATTATACGCATTATTATATTGTATTTTTTTTAACAATATTTGCTCTCTATGCTTTTGCTCTTAAACTAGCAATTAAATTATAATAATGTCGAAAATAAAGTTTAAATTCGATCTTGTATTTTGTTTCGTAATTAACAACATTATTATTATTTTTCTTATTTTATATTTTGTAAAGACTTAATTTTTGCGTAGAATTCAAAATGTTAACAAGATTATATAATGTGTTATTAAAAAAATTTATTTTTAAATAATATTTTGCAAACTTTGTTAAAATTTTATTACAAGTTCTTGTTACGATTTTTGTTAAAAAACAAACATTAATTTTAATTGTTTTTTTTAGATATTCAAGATAATTAAATATCGTATTAAATATTCGAAATTTCAAATAAATGTCTATATTAGTTGTTCGTGAAATTATAAGAGTGCATTTGTAGAAAAAATTCAACATATTGTTAACAAATAAAATTAATTATTACTCGCTTTTGTCTAGTTTAATTTGTTGTATTTTTTGATTTTAAGAGTATTTCTCTATTTAAAGATTAATAAAATCGTATAATTAATACGCACAACGAAGCATTAAATAAATAAAGTTTTAATAGATACGAATATTTTGTACTAGTTTTCGTAAATTTTTTTTAATTTGCTTTTAAAAGACTTTGAAGCAAAGCAAACATTAAGCTAAGCTATTAATAGCAATTGTAAGAATACGAATCTAAATAAAATTTAACAAATGTATTATCTCTTTGCATTATTACAAAAAGAAATATATTTTTAATTACAATAAACAAGTTTATACTTCTTGCAATATTTTAAATTTGTGCATTCTTTAATTGCACAACAACATTGTTAATTATTGCTTTCGATTTTAAAATGGCAATAAAATCTTAAGTTACTAAATTAATGATATAAATTAAACAAAAAATAGAGTTTTGCTATTTGTTTTATTAAAAAATTTGTCGATTTAAAGCTCTTTTAAGTTTTTCTTTTAGAGTGCTATTATTGTTCGCATTATTAGTAACAACATCAAGAAATTTGTCTTTAATCTTAAAAAACTTCAAGATCTTTATAAGCTTTAACATTAATTAACAATCTATATGCTCAATATTAAAAGAAATAAATTTAATAAGATATTCGCGAAATTGAAATACGATGTTAACTCAATATATTAACACTTCTAAGTAGATAACTTTTTAAGAACTAGATTATATATTTAAAGCAATACAGACACTCTAAGTATTTTTAAAATTTATCTTAATTTTCTTACGAATTTGATCAAAATTTAAGAAAATTATTTTTGATAATTTTGTACAATCTAAAAGCACTAGCTTTAATCGAAGCATTTTTAATAACTTTCGAAAATAAAAATTATCGATAATTCGAAAAAGTAAATTTAAATTAATAAAAGTCTTGCATAGTTAATCTTCTTAATTATCTTAAACAAAGAAGAACGACAAATTAATATAACTTTTCTTCTAATAATATGTTAGTTTTGCATTATTTATTTGCATTATTAACTAAAACTTACGCAATTAAAGACTAAATCGATCGCGATTTGCGATTTAGATCTTTTTCGTTTTAAGCAAAAATGTTTCTTTATATTTGTTGTGCTTAAATAATTGTAAGCAATAGAATAATTTAAAAGCTTATAACAATTTTTGCAAATAATTGTAAAAAAAATCTTTACAATCGAAGTTACTTGAACAAATTTGTTTCAAAATTTAGATTGTACTTCTATATTAATTTTTTTGCTTAACGTAAATTGACAAGTCTTGATTAAATCTTGTTTAAAATACTTTCGTTAATCGCAATTTGTAATTATTATTCTTAAAATTAAATGTTAATATTTGAACTTTATTCGACATATTCGTTTCTCTCTTTTAATATAAGTAACAAAAAGTTGTTTTTAATTTTGTTCAATGCTTTGTAAAGAATTCTTTTTCTATTATCAAAAATAAAATTAAGAAAATTTTAATCAAATTAACTCGCGAACTAATTAAAACGTAAACTACTAAATAACGAGTTGTGCGAAATAGATTCGCGAGAATTATTTTCGATTAAAGATAGTAATTAATCTAAAGCTCTTAAAGAATTAAATATGTTGCACACAAAAGTAATAGAAACAATGTCTTTAAATAATGTATAAAGAATCTCTTTAAAATAAAAGAGTAATGCAAAATAATAATGCAAGTAACAACTAAATTAGACAAATTATTATAGAATAAAATATAATTGTAAACTCGAAAATGTTAAGAGAATCTCTCTAAAATAGAAAAGTAATGCAAAATAATAATGCAAGCAACAATCAATTCATGTAGATTATTGTGTAACAATATAAACAAGTTTGATTATAATCTCGAAGTATATCAAACTATACTCTAGTCAAAATTTCATAATTATAATAACATAAGTCTAAAAATAGTAATTCTTGACATAATAACGTGATTTTCGATTTCTTAAAGATTCGATTCGATTTTAATTTTTGAAATTGAAAATTAGCTCGATTCGATTTGAGTCGATTTCAAAATAGTTGAAATCAAATCGATTTTCCATTTGATTTCTAAAGTTAAGTTGTCGATTCAATTCGATTCCAAAGTTGGAATCGAATATCGAATCGACGATCAATCTAATATAGTTATTGTTGCAAGTTTGTTTGCTTTTTGTTAATCTAATTTGCTAAATTTTAAATAGCGAAGCATTAATTGCATCAATAAAGATAAAGAAATACTAATAATCGAATTGTCTAATTCTAAAGACAAAGAAGTAAAACTCTAACTTTGTCGAAGATTCTTTTGTTTAATGTTAACCACAATACTATTTAAGACAATAGACAAATAATCGATATAGACTTTATATTCATTAAGTTAAAATCTTATTTTAGATATATTAATTGTTGCCTTTTCTTTATTGCAGTATTTGCATTAAACAAAGTTAGATAATTTGTCTAACTATCTAGAATAGATACGAAAGACTGTCTAGAGCATTGTATCTACTTTAGAAGACATATTAATGTTAGTTTAGATATAAAATCGAGATAAAATAGTGCAATTAAGATAAAAAAGAAGGTATCTTTGCGAAGATAAAACGATAAACGCGTTTGCGTTAATCGTAATAGAAAAGCGCTAAGTTAAATAGAGCATTATCTAAGATTTATCCAACTAGCGCGTCATTTACACATACAAATCGGATTTCTCCTCATTATACCGAGCGGGGCTATAGCGCTAGGACCGCCTGCGCCAACTATCCGATGCTGGCGGCAAAGTAAAAAGATGAGGCATGAGCCATAAAATTTGGGACAGACCACGATCAAGGGACAGGCCTTGATGGAGGGGATGGACCATAAGATGAGACCTAGGCCATAAATTTTGGGACAGACCATGATCAAGGGAGCACTCTTCTCCGTGGAGCTTATATCTGCTGAGAGCGGATGCCTAAGAGCTAAGGGCTCCTGGGAGCGGGTGCCTGGGAGCCAAGGGTTCCTAGGAGAAGAACACCTGGCGAGTACTCCCCTGGCGAGCACTCCCCCATAACCCTCACTTTTTGGAAGCTAAGTTCTCCCCGAGCGAGTACGTCCCGGGTGAGCACTCCCCCATGACCCTCACCTTTTGATGCCCCTCGCGAGTACTCCCCTGGCGAGCACCCCCATGACCCTTACTTTTTGGAAGCCTGAGTACTCCCCGAGCGAGTACAATCCGGGCGAGCACTCCCCCATGACCCTCACGTTTTGGATGCCCCTGGCGAGTAACCCCCCAGCGAGCACTCCCTCATGAATCTCACTTTTTGGAAGCCTGAGTACTCCCCGAGCGAGTACTGCACAGCTGCGACATTACACTCTTGAAGCGGCCCTAGGGAATACACCAAAGATGGGTGGGTAGATGAATGACTTGGCACCGCAGATTGTCATCGACATTGCGCCCAGCGTTGCCAGCGTTAAGTGCAGGGGTTCTATTTTAGTACCACGCGATCTAGATCTATTTTGGTAAGGATTAGTATAATTAGCAGAGAAGGAACCAACTTTCTGACCTGTGTAAGATCTCACAATTCTCAAACGTTATCGGTTCATGATCTTCTCAAGCTCCCCGAAAAAGGCAACTTTTCCAAATTCGCAGCCAATTGGAATTGTTAACCGCCTTCTGAATTCAACTTTTCGATATAGCCCGACATTCCCGTTGTTTGTCTCCACAGACTTCTTGACTACCCCGAATAGCCAACACATCTCGAAGGATCTTTAGGTTGTTTGTACCGTCCCCACCGCAGTATGTAGTATTCCGCCACTGAACCTCCCCTTTGACTTTACTTCAAATGCCCCCACCTCAGATCTGCCGCGTATCCAAGTTGACCATGCTCCCAGACACGCCGAAAGCACTAAGGCTTACCACTTCCATGGATTCATTAAGATCATCCGCTCAACTTTCTACAATATCTAATCACTCCTTCCCATGAATCTCTTGTTCCTATCACTCCTCCACCAACCACACAGTCAGAGCTATGCTTAATGACCTTGGCGGGTGGCAAAATAAACGCGTAATGGCTAAGAAATTTGTGTGGCCAAATTTGCGCCTACACTATGGGTTATTTTGTCACCCGCGGGTTGACTCCGAAGGCTTACGGAAATCATAATTTACAGACCTCGAAGACCCACAAATCATAAAATTCTAGAAGCTTCTACTTCACCCGTAAGCCCTCCGAAAGGCGACCACATAAAGGATGACTTCTCGTTTCACATCCGTTTCATTCGACGCTAAGCGTTTTTCAGCCATGTTATGACATCAGAATAGACACTCCTCTCTACGAGAACCAACTTACAGCATAAGCACTTGCTGATTTAGAGACTGACTAGAAGCCTAGGGTCGCGACACAGCTGCACTCGCACTTGCACATTTCTTATTGAAACCCTCATAGCTGTTGCTGTCGAGCGTAATGCCCCATGGACTGGCAAGGATCTCGAACTCAGTTTGCGATATGATGGCTGCGCTGGTGCGAGCCAAGTCCCCCGCTCTGTCGCAGATGAAACGAGGAAAGAGCTCACTTCATGGGACGTTCAATTGGAACGGAAATCTTGCTCGATTGGAGTTTGCTACCCTAGCTTCAGTATGCAAAAAGAGCCTTGTTGCTCTTAAGCATATGATAGCACATCATCCAGCTTCTTCCCCTCGAACACTTTATTTTCGGACAGCGAAGTAGGAGCCTTCAGGGTACACTGCACCCATATTGTCTTCTCCTCCCTATTGATTTGGAAGCCAACACTGTGCACTCTTTTTAGCTCACTGACAAGAGCAGGATTGCCTTCACCACCACATTCGCTTCCAGGTGCTCCCTCCTCTTCCAAAACCTTGACGTGCTCAGCAATCCTTGCAAAGACGATCCCGTCCCAAGCCCCTTCCTTGCCAGCGACTCGCATCAACGCAATAGCTCGTTGCCGGATGAGTGAATCACGGCATTTGAATGCTGTGAAGTACAGCGGGTGGATAAATTTCTCTTCGATTGTAAAGAGCTTTCGCGGTGGGCTTGCTGCATCATTTCGTGACAGGATGTTCTCGTCTGCTAGAATTTGTCCGAGTACAGCCTCAGAATGCTCGATGATTGCTCTGAATTGTGGGAGATACGAATCGTATGTGATCTCGTCGGGGTCGAGGGAGGTGGAAAGCTTGATGTACGTCACAAGATATGCAAGCCAGAGAACGGCACATTCTGTTGCCTCCTCTCTGTTAGCCAATTCAGCGTCATTGTTCTCAAACGCGAAAGAAATCCGCTCGAGCAAGTCTTGGTATTCTCGTATCCATGCTCGAAGGCTGCCCAGTTGGCCATTCTTTTTCTGTACGGCGAGGGCGAGGCCGATTGTCGTGTTATTGAGATCTACAGAACCGGCCGTGGAGCGCAGGTAGTCATGCGCACATGAAATGCACAGGTGCAGACTGTCACGGGCCTGTGCTATCTTGCTAGGCGAAGATTGGGAGACCTCAGATATTATGGCGAGCCTGTGGATGTTATCTGGGGACACTGTGCTTGGCGGCCGGGAACCTATCAGGTTTGTAGCCTGATTATCAAGACGAATGAACATTTTCGCAAGCGCGGGAAGAACTGGTGTACCTTGGTGGAACGATCTGGTCAAGGCTCCAGGGCACGAGTTGGGAAGATTTGAAAATATGCCCAGCGCAGCTTCAAGATGCACCAGTGCTGCGAAGTCGTTGCCCTGAAGAACTTCAAAGCAGACGAACAGCAGGCAGATCAATAATGTCTCCTCAGTCACGTCTCTGCTGGTTGAGGCTGAACCAAGATGCTCACGCAGGCTCTTAATGGCTCGGCCGTACTGCTGTCGGGAGTATACCTTCGCTGACGAGAATCTGTCGTCCCTCAGAACGTATTTTTCGTGTAAGTCGCTGAAAGCGATAAGAGCATGTTGCACGGCCGGGAAAGAATTCGACATTTGCAAAACGAATGTCCTCCAAAAATCTCCCTCGAGAGCAGAGAATGGATCTTGTCCGGATTGATGGCGAAAGTAGTCAATCGCGCGAAGTTCTCGATGGTTGACAGTCATTGAAGGCATCACTCGCATGGCCATCACCATGCTCCCTTCTGTGCTGCGACTACCGCTCAAGAGAGTGTCGGATGAAGCACTGGAGCTACTCTCCAGCAGTGGTGACTCAGATGCTCCTGTTTGCTTAGACGGGTCGGCATATTCATCGCAGGTTCGACCAGTAGAAGTACATTTGACACAACTTGGTAATGTTTGGTCACACTTCAAATGTCGGATTCTGTCGAGGTTTGAGAACTTGATTAGCATCTCGGCGAATATGAGATGTAAGAAGCAGTCGAGAGGTCATGACAAACTTGCAAGTCTGACACCCACTTCTTGTATGGGATCCACCTTTTCGTATTCGCTTGACAGGTCCATATCTATTGCTCCTATTTTCGGCACCGTTCGTACAGAATGAGACCATCTTTCACGAAAGAGCTAGAGTAGTAGATGCCGCTGTGGTTGGTAGCAGCGATATAGGAGCGGCTGTTCACTGACGAGAGAACTTAGTTGTGATGATGTGGAAGAAGCCTGATGTCTCTCACGAGAGAACCAATCAAAGGTAGGTTACAAGTCGCAGATTGGACTTTTGGCTCGTTATGTCGGTGACATCCACGAAAGAGCCATGCTCTCTGAAAGTCAAGAGGCCTCTTCTCAATAATCTCTGAACACGACAGAGCCAATATGTAATGGAGGATGATAACCAGGCCTTAAGGGAGCAGCGAACGCGCTGACGAGACTGATGAGCTCGTCCGTAACAGGCTAGCTTTCTTATCGAACACGACGAGGCCAATCATCGAGCAGCATTTATAATTGCTCGCATTTGCAAATGGCAGCGTTTCACAGCGGGTTCTTTTGAAATCAATGCCTGGAGCATTACCGATGACCTACGCTATTCGATTCCTCGCTTCTCAGCTACTCGCATTGGCTCCATCGTAATTGGCTTGCAAAACCACGCGCGGTTCAGCCCTTTAGGTGCTTTCCTGCGGTAGGACTTGCTGAGATCATATCAAAGTCAAGTCAAACATCACCCACAAGACACCTTATATTCTTCATCCTCTATCTCTCTCCTCCACCTCCATCTTCATACCAGAGTTCTACGAGGGGGCCCTGTTCTAAACCCATTTCCATCCCTCATTCCACGAAAGCAGTCCCGATTCGACAAAAGCAATCCGCGCAAAAATGTCTTCAACAACCCAGAACTGCACCATTGACACCTGCCCAATCTCCGAGGCTCAAGTTCAATATGTCCCCACCCTAACAGGCAACACCCTCTACCTGTCCATTTTCGCCTTCCTATTAGCAGTCCAACTCCCCCTCGGCCTGTTCTACCGCACCTGGGGTTTCCTCATTTCCATGACTTTCGGCCTCACCCTCGAAATCGTCGGCTACGTCGCTCGCCTACAGCTGAGCCACGATCCATTTGATCATAATGCCTTCCTCATGTTCGTTCCCCTCCTATCCCTCTTCCACTTCCAAAACCTAAAACATGCTCTCGCTCTTTCCGCACCGCCCTCCACTGCCAAAGGAGTAAAATGGCCAAGTACTTCTTTGCTGATAATGTACGATATACAGGTACTTAATTTGCCTTACAATCGCCCCGGTATTCGTTGCAGCAGCAATATACCTGTGCCTCTCCCGCATCATTATCGTCTATGACACCAACCTCTCTCCTATCCCTCCAAGGGCTTATACACTCCTCTTCATAAGCCTCGACTTCCTCTCCCTCTTGCTGCAAGCCGGTGGCGGCGCGCTGACCGCTCTCGCGAGCGACTTTCCGACCGAGTATAAGGGCATCCATGTCATGATTGGCGGTCTGGCACTGCAAGTAGCGTCGCTACTTTTTTTCATCACGTTGTGTCTTGTTTTTGCGCAGCGTGTTAACCAGACAGGAGGAGGGCGAGCGACACATCTGGCGCTGAAGCGGAGTGCACGCTTCAAGGGGTTCCTTCTGGGTATGTTTCTTCGTCGGACCACCCAATACGCCAGGAAACTGACTACCCGCCCTTATCATCTTAGCTTTGGCCCTAGCAACAATTTGCATCCTCATCCGCTCCAGTTTCCGCGTCGCAGAGCTGAGCGAAGGCTTCAATGGCCAGCTGGCGAACGATCAGGTTACCTTCATGGTCTTAGAAGGTGCGATGGTTGTTCTCGCTGCTATCAGCTTGACAGCTTTCCATCCAGGCTTAGTGATGCGCGGCGTTTGGTCAGAGGTAGATTTCAAGGTATGCTGCTGTGGCGGACGGCGACGGGCAGCGCGGAAGCAAGCTGCTGGCCTGGAATTGTCGGAGATAGAGAAGTAGGGAGGATTCCTTGAAGTGGAAATGGTTTTGCGGAGGAAGCAATTCGGACTGGAGAAACTAGGTCGCTAATATGGCCCATAAGTAGAGATTGCGATTGGAAAAGGTTTGTTGGGCTAAAGCGACCCGAGGGATGGACCTCGAAAATAGGGACAGACCATGGCTGAGGCCTGGGCCATAAATTTGGGGACAGACCCTTGACCGGGACTGAAGGGGGTAGTCGATTGGTGTTGAACTACGGTTCATTCCCTGAGTCACATGACCTGACTAGTCAGCTGCGGAGATTTTAAATTACCAGCAACTGCATTTCCCCTCTTTACTCCATAGTATTAGTATTCCAGTCAATTGAAGTATTGCTCCTACAACCTCTCGATTGTTCATCAATTGGCAAGAAAAGCATCGGATTTGATAGGGCTGTCAAATCGAACCTTCTAGAATTGAAACCTCCCAACCTCGAGGTCCGCATAGGCCGTAACTAGCTAATTTCCTAAAGAAATCTATAGCTCAAGTCAGTACCGGAAGGAGATGAAGCGTGCGCCAAACGGGTGCATGCCAAAGCAGTGTACGCCAAACGGGTGCAGGCCAAAGGAGCGTACAGCAAAGGAGCTCACACCAAGGGAGGCCCGATGTGGTCCCCGTCTATATCTCAGCTAGGGCCCAATTCGATCTTCGGGACCCAATTCAACCGCTGGTGCCCAAGCAGGCTCCCAGGAAGCCTGTTCTAATCTATGGCTCTTTGGAGCTTGCTACCGAATCCAAGCACCAGTCTCCTTCCTGCGACCAATCTCTTTCCTGCGACCACTCTCTTTCCTGCGACCAGTTTCCTCCCTGCGTCCAGCGGCCAGTCTTCCTCTCGTGACCAATTACCTCCCAGCGAACAGTCGCCAGGCTGTGACCGGTCTCCCTCTCGTGACCAGTCCCTCCTTTTGTGACCGTCGCAGCTCGAATGCTCTGCCCAAGAAAATCCCACGCAACTTCGGATCCTCCAGTTGCGAAGTAGTAGAATGCCAGCAATATGCGACTTTGTACAAGCTGGAGGGCATACTTTTCTCGATGGTTCGTAACGGCTACACGAGCGATCTCGACAAAGGTTTGGGCATCAGACTTGCGGTCGTGGCTCACAGAGAAGAGAGTACCCAGAGCAAGCATTGCGTATATCAGCATAATGCTATGCCTTGACATTCTCCTTGTCTTCGAGAGCCAACCATTGAAAGCGTCGCGTAGGAACCATTGGTGTGTGGCGGCGTTGATATGATCGAAATACATTTTGGTGTAAAGCTGTGTGGCTTCGGCATCAACTTCGTAAGGATCGATGGTCCAGTCGTAGTCGACGAGTGTAATCTTTGATTGAACCTCCTCCGACGCCTTTATTGAGGGATGGGCCATGAGATGAGGCCTGGGCCATAAATTTTGGGACGGACCATGATCAAGGGACAGACCATGATCAAGGGACAGACCATGATCAAGGGACAGACCATGATCAAGGGACAGGCTTTTATTGAGGGATGGGCCATAAGATGAGGCCTTGACCATAAAATTTGGGACAGACCATTCTTTTTGAGAGCTTGAGGTCATGCCAGCCGTATGGTCAACAGGAACGTGGAGCGCAGGGAAGCGGAAAGTGTTCCTACCTCAAGTCCGTGGGATCGCAAAGTACGTAGGGACTCCTATCCTCAGGAGGACGTAGGGTAGCAAAATGTATAGGGAACTTCTAATTTTGGGTCCCAAAAGTCCGCATACTTTTTGCTGCCCTACTACCCGGAAGCTAATTCCCTACACGCTCGGCCGGCGGCTCCCCTAGGGAATAAAAGTCCCTACACTCTCTCCTTCCCTTAGGTCTTTGCCCAGGAGTTCCCTACACCCTTTATTACCCTACGGTCTTAGCCCTAGAAGTCCCTACGTACTTTGCGACCCTACGGCCTTGAGGTAGGGAATTCCCTACACTTTCTCTTCCCCTACGGTCTTGAGGCCAAAGGCCCTGCAATCTTTCCTTCCCTGCGGTCTCAAGCCTAGAAATTCCCCATACATTTTCCTGCCCTACTCCCTCCTGGCCAGAACGCCCTACACTTTTTACTCCCCTGCGGTCTCCAGCCGAAGGTCACATTTTGCTAATGGGGAGAATCTAAATATTTCCGGCTGACTGTCTTCATTTGCATGCAGCTTGATAAATTTCATATGCCTGCCAGGCAATGCTTGCTATCTATACCTTTCTAGACATGATCACGAAACATTTTTCCCTCTTCCACTTCTAGCCTCGCGGGTGAGCAGCGGCTGTTTTAAGGTGAGCCAGGGGTGAGGGGCCCTGAGCCATGCCTGAGCCATGGCTGAGCCGAGCTGAGCTCCCGCGGGGCAGCGCAGGGGCGCAGCACGCTGGAGCCTGAACTGGTTCCCTTGAGCCCGGCTTCAATTGCCTTTGTTGGCGGCATGCTGCTGCCTGTACTCCTTGAATGCTGCCTCCAAGCGGACTGGACCACTGCTGCGTAGATTCGCCTTTCCCACCTGGCTAGGCGGCTTAGTCAGGCGTACATTTGCGCAGCGCATGAAATACCCTGTCCGTCCCACCTCGCCTGCTATCCTTCACCTCCACTCTTCCATTTTCTTCGCTTGGACGTCCCCTTGTTGCTTCATTCTCTTTGCTATCGACTCTAGCTACCCTTCTCACGACTCGCTCGAAACGATGGTCGCTTCACCGGCCCAGCTCCAACCCCGCCGACCTAGTCGAAGAAGGTCCCCCCTGGCTGCGCCGACAAGGATGCCGCAATAGCATCGTTCGGGTGACGTGGCCTCGAGACGTGGGATCTGGCCTTTTGCTGTTGATCGTGGAGAGGCAGTGCCAGCGATTCGTTGTAGCTGTCTCAGCTCGAAGATTCAGGCAACAGCAGCTGACGAGACAAGATAGATGGACATTTCCGAGGGGCGCAACGAACACTCAGCCAGCATGGCCCATGGATAGAATACGAGGCTCCAATGGCCGAGAGCTTGCAGCAGCGCGTGCCGCAGAATATGAGAGGGTTGTGCGGGACCTGAAGTCACTCTAGTCCTGGCATCCGTCATCGCTTACCTGTTAACGATGAGAGATAAGCTGGCCAGCCAGGTCAATTACCACAACAGGGTATAGGACGCGTCGGTGATTCAGTCGCCAAAGGGGAGCAGTGAGTGCTGGGAGGGAGGCGTCACCATCTCCGGTGGCAACGCATCGACCAGTCATCCTTGCTGTACGCATCAGCTGATGGGACCCGCAAGGTTGGAAGGGCCAAATGCCGTGCAAGGCGCAGTCCGTCGGTCGATCGCAGGCAGCGCTCCAAAAGGCAGCAGTCGAACCAGCAGCATTTGAACAGGCGAATGCGCACCAGTCCAACAGTAGGCCGCAGGCAACATGCAACACTCGCCAACAGTCGACTAAGCAGCAGCACTCCCACAGGCATTAATCCCATAGGAAGCACTCCCACGGCGCATTAGAATAACGGCAGGGCACGGCACGGCCATGCTGCAAGTTGCGTCGCCAGGACCTCAAAATCTGGCAAAGGATAGAACAAGGCGTATTAGAGGAGGTCCGTCTCATGTCGAAGCTAACAAGACGACAGTACATGAGACAACAACATGCCAGAAGATCTGTTAAGCTCCCGTATCCTACCGCGCCATTTTCAAATACCATGCTCGTAAAACACTAAGGGCGGCTTACGAGGAGATATTCCATGTGTCGGAAAAGCAGAGAGCAATCCTGAACAGATGGCCTGGAGCCGGGGACGGGCGTTGTGTGGTCGGATGAGGACATAACTACAGAGGATAGTTCCCCTACGGAGACAGATTTTAGTGATTACTGACGTTCATGGAGGGAAGGGCACTAAGGCAACACGCTCATCCAGTGCATTCAACGTCTATTACATGTAGCTAAACCTTACGTCGCTGCTTTCTCCCCATCAGGCCATGTCCGCACTGGCGGCTTTGCTCCCTCCCATTCCCTTCACTGCCAGTCATGCCCTACACAAGAATAACAGTGATCATTCATCAGCCAGGTACCAACGGCACTTTGACTGCATTCTATACTCGGCTCACTTCTTCGTACCACTTCCTGAACCCCCGGCCGGACTGGAAGAGCCTTGGACTTTAATCTCTCCTAGAGCCTTGTCGGAGAATTGGACACGTCCGTCTGGATATGCATGAAACGAGGTGACTCGGTTCTTCCCCTTTATACTACTTTTGCCAATCACTCCTGACGCGTGTAGCGGGTCATTGCCCGTGGGATGCGGATTCCCACTCCAGAAAAAAGTCAGGAACTCCTGTTACGGTCGATGGTGAGGTGAAGCTAACTCACTTGACGATACCACTATCCACTTTTCCGGCGAGTCCTGGCGCTTGATCAACAGCTTCGTTTAGAAGGTTCTTGACCCAGTTGACGTCTTCTGTCGTTCCGTTGAGCTTCCATTCCATCTAAGTTCTTTAATACGGCGTGCGGAAGTGCTGAACACTCGGGACATGTTTGGAATGGATTTCTGGGACCAAGCCTTAACAAATCAACTTCGTATGCCAAGTACTCGGATGAGAAGAAATGCACAGGAAGAACGTAAATTTCGTTGGATTTTTGTAAGATGAGACAGTTGGTAAAAGGATGGTGGGAGAGTCGGCCTCAGATTGCAAGCCTTCGTTTATAGCTGTAGTGAGCTTCCTATTTGGTAGGTTAGAGAGGATAGGCAACAACAGCGACTTCAAGGCAAAATATAGGCGACAGTAGCAGCAGTTGGACGCTAGCCGAAACCGTTTAACACGGGAACGGAAAAACAGCTTTATCCGTCCCGAGAAATCTTAAGATCTCTTCCATCTTGCCCATGAGAGCCACATATATCTCAGTACGGAGGACGTGCACATGAAGATATGGTGTGTTCCCCAAGCCGCCAAATAACACATACACTTAGGCGCTTTCACCGATTTCTTGGGACTTCAACACCCTCTATCATGACGGCGTCTCCCTTCAGCGCGAAGCGCGCCTTCACCTCCCTTGGAATTCGGCCTCCTGCTGTGACACCAGTCCAACCCGTCATTCTCCCATCTGATATCCCCATCGAGGAAGAGCTAGTCTTCGGCTATGATCCCCGACATTTCTACCCAGTGAATCCTGGTGAAATTTTTCACAACAGGTACGAAATGACGGCGAAGCTTGGATGTGGCAGTTGTTCGACAGTATGGCTGGCCAGAGATACACAGCGGTACGCCCAGAGTCCTCATCATGTAGCCTCTTTAACGTACTTCTAGGCAGAAGTGGCGGTCCAACCGTTACGTAGCTGTGAAAGTCAATAATTGCGATTTCGCTGACGAGGGCGCGGCGGATCATGAGCTTAACATCTCTCGACGCATTGCGCAAGCAAATCCATCGCATAAAGGGCTCTCATACGTTAGAACGATCGTCGACAGCTTCAGGATTAGCGGTCCACATGGCAACCACATATGTCTGGTATATGAAGCTATGAGAGAACCCCTCTGGTTATTTGAGCGACGGTGCAAGAATGGCCGATTAACATTAGGCCTCTTAAAAGGATATTTAAGACTTCTCCTCATGGGCTTGGATTATCTCACTCGGAGTGCCACATCGTTCACACGGGTAGGCTTGAAGCTATAATTATTTGCCGATTGAAGCTTACTCGACGATCACAGACATTAAGCTCGACAATATAATGGTGGGATTTGAGGATCCATCCGTGATCGAGGATTTTGCCCGAGCACAGACCCAAAACCCTATGCCTCGAAAAGTTCAGGACGGGCGCTCAGTCTATCAATCACATAATGACTTCGGACCTCTCAAATCATCTTATGTTCTGCCGAAAATAGCGGACTTTGGCTTGGCCCAGTACGGCAAGAACGAGCTCCAAAGACACCCAATATAGCCGGATCATTACCGCGCACCCGAGGTGATCTTAGGAGCAGGCTGGACATATAGCGCAGATGTCTGGAACCTTGGTGTGCTGGTGCGTTTTGACTTTCGCCCGATTGGCATTTGCTGACACGTTGAGAGATAGATCTGGAATCTGCTAGAGAAAAGAGATTTATTTCGAGAGATCCATTCCAACCAAGGGAAGTACAATGGCCAGGCGCATATTGCGGAAATGATTGCGCTGTTGGGCCCCCCTCCAAAAGAACTATGTGATCGAGAAAAAGAAGGACTCGGTTGGAAGTTCAGACCTGAGGTGGAAAACTCAGAAGGCAAACTTTGCGGAAGTGCAAGTGAGTTTTATGGAGGGCCTTTCTTCGACTCCCAAGGTAATATTTCCGGGAGCATTTGTAGCATAAGAGCAAACCCTAGCTAATCCTTATACCCAGGAGAATTCATGCGCAAAGACCTCGTTCCAGAAGCTTTCACTTTGGCGGACTCGGTACTATCTCTTGAGGGAGGAGATAAGCAGGAGTTCCTCAACTTCGCGCAGAAGATGCTCCAATGGCTGCCCGAGAAAAGAAAGTCAGCTAAAGAGTTACTCGAAGATCCCTGGCTCTGTCCAGACTCAATGTGAAAAGAGGGGTCGATGGGCTGGGCTTGATAAATCCTGGGGTTTGAATCTGACCTTCAAATCAGACGACGCAATTTTTTTGAGGTCCGACAGAGTGTGCCCTATTCAACCTTTCAAATTTGCACACAGCTTTGGAAACGTCAGACTCCGAGCCTACATCCAAAGAACGTCTAATAAAGGTGCGCCAAAACGCGTCAGGATGGAGAAGAGCCGCATCACACTTCAGGTTTAGCCGTCTTTGCCCGTCCTGGATACAACGCGGTAAGTCGGGACATGGCGGCGTCTATTGGAACAGGGCACTCAGCATTCTCCAAGAGATCCAATCGACTCCACGCCCCTTCTGCACGCTGCGCGTCAAGACCACCTAACGGTTTTACAGCTACTGTTGGAACATGGCGTCTCAGTGTTGGAGCAGGACAGGTATCAAAGAACAGCGCTGTGTTGGGCGGACATAAGAACGCGGCGAAGGAGCTTTATATGAGGAGCAGATACATCGACCACGGAGAGAAGGGGGCAAACATCAGTATACTTTGCGGTGGAGAGCGGGTCTTTGCAAGTGGTGACTTTGCTTTTAAACAGAGGAGCGGTCATGTCTGCGCAGGATCATAAAGGTAGGACCGCATTGCATCTGGCGGTCGAAAGAGGCAGTCAGAAGATAATAAAATTATTGATCAATCAAGAAGCTGAAACGTCCCCAGTGAACAGACTTGACTGTACGGCATTACATCTTTCTACTCAACTGGAATATAAGGAAGCGACCAAGCTCTTGTTCGATAGAGGGGCATTGGAATTCGCGATCGACAATGCCGAACGCACAGCGCGTAATTTGGCAGAAGAGAAAGACATAAAACATGCTATAAAGGCTCTAGATAATAAATCGTCGACAGGCTATATATATAAAGATCGTCTAATATTACTTTAAGCAGTAACTTTACTCAACTTAATTAGCTATTACATTATTTAGTTTGCCTTTTTATCTCGAAAAAGAATGTGTGCATAAGTAGAAAAGCTCGTACGTAGTCAATGATAGGAGATAGCTATATATAAGATTGCATGTTATCAACTTAACCTGTCTCTTTAAAGTTATATTCGAAGTTCTCGCCAACAACAATAGCGATCTCGAGATAAGCTATAACTATTCGATCTCTCTTTCGAGATGCTAGAGCGTAAGTCGTAGATATAATGTTTTTGATCTAAAGTACTGGAATCCTAATTACAACCCACTACGTTATTTAGTCCTCAAGCTATTGTCTCGATTCTCTTCTATTTATCTTTGTCTTCGTCTCGATTTTCTTAGTAGTCTAAACGTTACAATCTGGCTTTAAATAAAGAAATAAATTCTCTTCTTTATTTGCACAATCGACGCAAAAGTAAAGCGTATTGCTTGTTCTACTCTAGACTAAAACTAAATTAAGATTAAGAAGAATAATATTCTTCTTGTCTATATAAGTAACGTTCTTTTACTTATTTTAACGCTTTTGTCTCTTCTGCATCTATCAAATTGTATTTAGCTATCTTTAAATTGCTCGAATACTTATACTCGAAACATTATATATAAAAGCAATTAGCATATAAATTCTCGAAATTAGTTGCAACAAAAAATTGATATGAACAATATCGAATTAAGTTGCAATTTATAGCGTTGCTTAAGATTTGCGTCTTAAGTATCTTTATTTTGTGTCTTTGTTCTGTTTTGAGTTTACTAAATTTCTCGCAAATTCAATTTATTTCTGCTTCGATATTTCAAATATTAGAGGTGTCGATCTCTATAAAGAGTTAAGCAAATAACAAGACTAACAAGTAGATAGCTAAAAAAGTTATCGATACTAAGTTGTTCTAAGACTCTCTTATTTTATTATTCACATATTGACAAGAAACAAAGTATGTAAAGTGTTGTCAAAATCTAAGTGCGTTCTTCTTTCGAGCTTTTTTGCTTTTTCTTATTGCTTTTGTGCTCTATTGTTTGCAAGTTTGTTTTAAAGAAACTTGCAAATATTAGTATTCTTTTCGAAATATTCAATTCTCGCACGTATTCTAAAATAACTATTATTTTGTAAATATAAAATATAAAAGAGAAGAACAATTTACGTTGTAATAGAAATAAACAAAGAACAAGAAATTGTTTAAAAAAGTAATAAAAGATTTTCTTGTCAAGAACTCTATAGATAAAGAGAAACAATAATAATAAATTAAAACTTAAGCGCTTTTAAATCTCGAATAAAATTGTTAGTAGAAATATCTAAGTTTAAAGCTTTGTTTATCGACTTAAATTTAATCAAGTTTAAGAACGCTTGTTCTTAAAAAGAATTAAGTATAATCTGCAACAATCTTATTAATAGAAAAATTAATTTACAAATTACAGCTCGAGATATTACTTATAATTTTACTTCGCTTAGATAATAAATATTAAGCTAAGAACGTCAGAAGCAATTAAATTGCTAAGCACGTTCTCGACAAATCTACGTATAAGAATATTAATACTTTTGTGCATACTTAGTACGTCGACAAATATATCGACTATAGAGAATCTCTTCGAAGAAGACAAATAAATAACAAGAATAATTGCTTGTTTAAGTACTTAATAATCTATATACTATATATGCATACTATATATATATTATAATTCAAACAAAATATTGTTGTAAATTGTATTGTATTTAGTACGATACTATTGTAGAGAATAGTTTAATATTAGAATAATATAGCAATTGTAATTGCGTTCTTTATTATAGTATCTATATTATACACTTTAAAGAAAATATAAGTAACAATTTTATGCAAAGATAGTTTTTGTAATATATATGCACTAATGTGTTGCCAAGTATTTCTATCTTTGTTTTGAGCAAATATTCTAATGTTTAAAGTTTGCAATCTATCAAGCAAAGCATATCCTCTTTGTCTCGATAATAGAATTCGAGATAGTATAAGAGTGCAATTTCGCAGAATTATATTCTGTAGAAAGTCTCGCTTCTATTAATAGTATACTTTTTTCTCGATTATGTCTTGTACTTGTGCTTCTAATTTTGAAATATCGTTTAAGATCTTTTGCTTCTTCTTTTTGCGTTGTTGTCGAAAGCAATAAAAAATAATAATATTGTATTTGTGTTTTTTGTTAGCAACTTTAGACGCAACTTAAATGTTAAGAGATATCTAAATAAGATCTTGTTTTGTTTCGAGTATTATAATTGGGTATTTATTCTAACTCGAAATCTCTAATATTAACGCTTCGAAAACTTTCTTGTTAAATGCTAGTAACAATATTGTAAAAGTAAGATTTGTTAAGATAAAGAATATAGAAAAGTAGAACTAAGACTTATCGATAGAGACAAGCTAAGAAAGAGTCGAAGATAAGCTGAAGCTTCGTAATTTAGAATTTTTTGTTTAATCGAACTAAGTTAGCATAAGAGAAGATAATCGAGACAAAGAAGCTAAAAATAAATGCGTAGTATAAAGCATACTCGAATTTATTATAATCTCTAAAGATAGCAGCAAACTTAATCTTATTAACGCAAACGTCTAATCTCGAGAAAGTATAATAGATAGTTGCTGCGCATTAATAATTGCGATTGACAAATTAGTCGCAATAAGATATAGCTTATAACTTAAAGACAATCTAGGTATTGTAGATTACAATAGTAGATAAGAGTATTAGTTTATTAAAGAGAATATAATAGATAAGAAAGTAATATCTTCTACAAAATGTTTTCTTATAATAGTTGAAAATAATATTGTAGATTAAGATATTGTTGCTATTAACAAAGTCTATAAGAAGTTTGTGTTATTATTATTGTATTAACGATTGTCTACACTAATAATATTTCTAGCTATAAAATTAAGAAAATACTTAATCTTATTAAGTTTTGAGAGACATTGCTTTAATAATATAGACAATAATAGAAATATCAATTGTATAAATATATTGTGCGCAAAGAAAGCTTGTTAAGATATATCTCGAGAAGTCGCTAATAAATTGCATCGATAATTTGGAATAATTCTCTAGAGATTCTATTAGCGACTTAGGGCTTCTAGAACTGTTGTACCAATATTTTAGTCCTAAAATTACATTAGTAGATTTAATTAATTTCGGATAGATCTTGGGCATTATCAAAAATTTAAAAAATACGTTAAGCATTATTCGAATATTACTTGTATTGTCAAGACTTGTTAAATATAATCTACAAATACTATTTATTACGCGCAATTAATTACGCGCAATTAATTGCGTTAAAAGAGTTCTCTTAAAATGCATATTATTGTTGCGTAGAAATCTTACAAATTGTTTAATTCTATTACTTAAATTACTATAATGTAAATAAGTAACAAGTAAAGACGTAATAGTAGCATCGCAAGAGTTCGTATATATCTCGAATATCAAAATTATACTTTTTGTTAAGTCTTTTCTAAGTTTTCAAATGCAAGCTTCTTGTTGTCTCTTAGACGCCTTCGAAGTTGATTTTAGATTACTCGAACTATCTTAGCATCTAGACTGATCGTCGGGCCAGGTTATGATACCACCCCTCTAACTCGACCTGGCGCCAAGATCGAGTCGTGATGATTTTTTGAAATCGAATCGCTCAAAGTAGTTTAGCGCGAAGCGCGCTAAACTACTTATAGTAATCGACTAAACTACTTGAGCGATTCGATTCTTCGAATTTTTTTGACCCAAGTCTTGGCATTTGCACGTGACATTTCCGGGTTAGCGCGACTAGTCTATTAGCATCTTGAAATTGAAGAGTCAATTATTCGAAATGTTAATATATCTAATTGAATCGACAATAAGTTTTTAGATAAAATAGATATAACTTTTAAGACTTTCTAATCTAGTAATGAAGACTAAAGCAATAATTGTTTCTTAATAGACTTCTAAATTGTAGAGATTTTATCTCTTAATTAATGAATAATTTGTTCTTTGTACAATTTGTAGTAAAAGTCTAGCTTTAAACAAAAGAGTATTTTGTAACTTTATTGCTGCTATTGAATATTTATCTATAATTAAAAATTATAGAAATTAAATTTTGTAAATATATTATTAATACAGAGGACAAAGTGCTATAATAGGAAGATCGAATATATAAGCTATTAATAAGACTTTTTCTATAACTAGAAAGAAAGATAATGCAAGTATACAATTAAGACAACAGAAAACAAAGACTAAGCGTAATAAACAAGAGAAGCAAGATACTAGTAGAGACAACAATATATAAGCAATTTTTCAAGACAAGATTGCAAGATCTATAGATTCTTTATAGTAGCTATACAAAAAAGTAAGAGCAATATTCTCTCGACTTCTAATTTGTAAGTCGAATTTAGAGAAGAATAGATATTAGTAGAATTATAGACAAACAATATTGATCTTTTAAGTAACGTATTATCTATGCAACATCAACTCGAAATTCTCTTACTTTTCCTATTTGTAATTCTATGTACAACATACTTTTGTTCCAATAAAGTAATAAGAGAAAACTATTGTACTCAATATCTTATGTGCTTATATTAAAGATACTAGAAATTCTTTACTAATATCTCTTATTCGAAAGACTAGTCTTATCGCATTAGATCGATTGCTACTAAGATATTCGAATCTATTAACAAATCTAGTAAGAGAATCTATATATATAATTTTATATTTGTAATGTTATAGCGTTATCGACGCGCTAGCGCCTTAGAATATGATAGAACACGTGATCTCGATTATCTATGAAAATTTTAAATTGCACGACTTTTCTTTCTAGTTAGAAAGCAAGAAGTAAACTCGCACGTCATAACGAGTATTAGATAGAGAGAAAGCTTATCTCTCGTTGTTCTTCAACGATTAGTCTTACTACTATCTATCTTATATAATTAAGAATAGTAATGAAAGTCTATTATATTTCACGTCTTTTATATCTTAGTGCGTCAACAAATAATAAACGCACTTACATTTTACAATTTTAATTGTTTTATTTTTCGAAGAAAAAGACTCGAAACGTAATAGCATTATATCGAATTAAAACAATTTAAGTTATAACGATTATTCGATTACTAAATTAGAGTTCAAGAAGTTTGATTTCTCTCAAGACAACAATTGTTTACGAAACGTCGACAAAGATAATTGTTGCTAGCGTAATATCGACGAAAATAATAATTCAAATACAATTAAAGCTTCGACTTTACATTAGTAGATTAAAACGTTAATAACAAAGATTCGAGATTTGCGAAACGCTTAATAAACTCAAGCTATAGCAATCAAAAAAACGAATCTTTAAGCTTCTCAAATTGTTTTTGTATTATTGTTAATTATTTTCAAGTTCTTAAAGTTTAAAAAGCTAAAATTATACAAAAGTTTAAGCGTAAATAAATATATTACTTGATTTTGCGAAATCAACACTTAATATAATGGGATTTTTAACGTATTTTATTACGAATAAGAACAAAATTCTCTATTATATGTTATTCTTGAAAAATAACGTCGCTATACAATAATATTTAAGAACAAGCAATAACGCTAAGTTAAAGAGCGAAATCTTTAAAGAATTTAGAAAGTTTCTATTGAATTTGATAGCTAATTTTGCTAATTGTCGTCTTTTTGTCTATGAAAGATAAAAGAACGCTAGATAAAAATTAAATTAAAAGATAATTGTCTTTAAAAAATATTTAGATAAGTTAAAGATTTATCTATTGTTGCTCTTAGAGAAGCATAGAATTTATATGTTTTTAATCAAACTTAAGTCGAATTTAAAAGTAAAGATTTTAAATATCAATAATGTATCGAACATTCGCGATAAGCTTTTGATTATAATTATTATGTAAGAACAAATATTAGATTATATTTGTGAAGCAAGCTTAAGCAACTTTAACAATTAGCGAATTACAAAAAAATTTAATTTCTCTTTAGATAAATCTTATTAAGATTGTCGCTTAGACAAGATTGACAAATTTATTAAAAGCGAGAAGTTCTATATCTCTAAAGACTTGTCGACGTCGCGTAAGCGAATATACGAGATTAATAATGCGAACTATTTAAGTCGCATCGAATGCTTTGAATATTATAAAAAGAAGCATTACAAAAATAAGTATTTTAATAAATATAAATAAAATAAGTTTATTGTTGTCGTTGTTATTACAATCGATGCAAAAAAAGATTGAGCTTTGTCAACATCTCGCAAGTAAAGCAAAAAAGACAAATAAAGACAACAAATTTGATTTTAGTGAAAGATTGAACTTAACTTCTTGATAACGAATGTCAAGTTATAAATTTAGTCGACTTAAGAATTAAGCTAAATCTTATTAATTATGTCTACGTAGTGCAATAAAAATTGCAATTTACATTTGCTATTTTATTAACATTAGATTTTCTTGATAACAATAATTGTTATTGTTACGACGTCTATAAGTTGATCTATTATCTAATTAACTCGTAAGATTAATATCGAGAATGCACTATCTTATTCTACTTAATTAAATATATAAGTCTTAATCTTATATTAGATGTGTTAATGCTAGTCAAGCAAGACGTATTAATTAATTCGAAAGTGCAAAGCTAGCAATTCAAGATTGCAAATAACAAATTGAAAATAATTAATCTCGAGCAATTTGTCTTAGATCTTGTTAAGTATAGCACAATTTATATTATTGTTTGCGTTGACGTTACGAAGACGCTAGACAAAAATTAACGAAGTCTAAGATTTCTAAGAAGTTAAGAAATCTAAAAGATGTTTGTAATAATAAATTGATTAAAATTCTACTAGAATTAAGAAAAGAGAATTATGTTATTGAGTTCTAGAACAACAAAGAGTTATCTTTTATGTCTCTTTATAATTTTTTATAGAACGAGCTAACAATACTTCGACAATATCTCGATAATGTGTTAGTCAAAGATTAAATCAAGCATTTAATTTCGTTTGCAAGCGTCTTTATTCTATTTGTATCAAAATCGAACAATAAATTACGTTTATGCGTCGATTATAAAGATTTAAATGCGATTATTATTAAGAATCGTTATTTATTGCTTCTAATTATAAAAACGCTAGATTATCTATGCGAAGCAAAGCGCTTTATTGTTTTGAATTTGAAAAACGTTTATTATCGCATTTGCATTAAATGCGATAATAAGTAAAAGATGACGTTTCGCATACGTTATAAGTATTTCGAGTATTAAGTTATGTTATTTGAACTAGTAAATGCATTCGCAACTTTCTAGATTTATATTAATAAAATCTTGTGAGAATTGATTAATGTAACTTGCGTAATTTATATAAATAACATACTAATATATAGCAGCAATTTGACAAAGCATTGACGTTATGTTAAATAGATGCTAGAACGTCTTCGCGAATATTCGTTATACGTCAATTTAAAGAAGTGTAAGTTCAATATTACAAAAATTGAATTTTTGAACTTTATTGTGTTTTTAAAAGAGATATAAATAAACTTGAAAAAAATTAAAACAATTAAGAAGTAATTTAAATCAAAAACTTATCGTGAGCTTTAAATATTCTTAAACTTCGTAAACTTTTATAGACGCTTTATATATTACTATTTAAAAAGAGTTATTCTTCTTATTAATCTATTGAAAGAATGTAAGAATAACAAGAAATTTAACTCTTTCGTTTGATCAAATAAAGTAAAGCAAGTATTTCGTTAACTTTGCGACATTTTTATGTTGACTTTATTACTTTGTTATTATAATTCGAACAAGAAAATTAGAGTCAAGATTGACGCGTCTAACTTTGTAATCGCGAGCATTTTAAGTTAACAAAATAATAACGAAAATTAACGCTTAATAACGTTCTAATCGCGAAAGATAATTTTAGCGAAGCAAAATTATAAGACGCATAATTAGAAATTGCTAGCTATTGTAATTGCTTTTAAGCAATAAAGATATTATCTAAAGAGCAATGTTTATCTTATTAAAATGTGATTAAATTACAATAATCTTAAGAAATTTATAAGTTAAAAGAAGTTAAACTTGAGACAAACTCGCTAAACGCTCAAGTTAATTATCTATAACTTTGAAATTTTTTATCGTTCAAGTAAGAAAAATTCGACAAATAAATTGTTAAAACGTTTTAATTATAAAGAAGTTTTGTTGTTAAATACAAGATTGCTATTAACGTTGCAAAACAAATTAACGTTATTGTTTAACAAAAATTCGTTGACGCAAAGCAAACGAGAGATATCAATTAATTTGACTCTTGTATTTTAAAATAAGCTAGCGTTGTTATTTGACGAAAAATTGTTAACGCAAAGCGAACGAAAAATATCAAGTAATTTAATTCTTGTATTACAACTAATAGAAGTACTTATTAGTAACGCGAAGATCTTGCGATTATAAAGTAAAAAGAAAGTTCTTAATAAACTAACATCTCTATTTTTAACTAGCTAGTATATAGATTGTTATCTTAAGAAAAGTAATTAAAGATATGTCAAAAAAATCGTATAAAAAATCTCAAAAATCAATAAGATTCTTGATAAAGAATCTTTAGACTAAAGACATTTAAATTAAAAAGATTCGTATTAAAATCGAGAAATCGCTTTATTATTAACGAAAGATATAAGCTCTAAATTAAGAGATTTTTGTTAAACATAATAAATTGCTTTATGTCTTAAAGAATGCAATTGTTAAGAAGAAGTTAATTCGCAAGAATTATAACAACTCTTTGACAAAACACTTTAAAATTAAGAAAATTTTAGATCTATTTTAAAGAAAGTCTTTTTAGGTTGTTTGCGCGAAGTAGATAAAAATGTATGTTAAAATATATAATGTTTGTCAACGCATTAAAGTTTCTTCTTATAAGTTATATAATAAGCTTCGATTCTTATTTATTGCAAAGAAGTTATAAAAGAAAATTATTATAAACTTTGTAAAGAGCTTGTCGTTAAATAAATGTTGTAAAATCGTATATAACTTGATCTTCGTAATAATCGATTGCTATACAAAAATAATTAAATATATACTTGTAATTTCTAGAATCGATGTCGCAAAGCTAGCAAAAGTATCTTTTAATAAAATTGTTTTACGCTTCGAAACGTTAACTAATATAGTAAGTGACAAGAAAATTGTCTTTACTAATGTTTTTTGATTTACTATATATTTTTATGCACGAATTAAAAGACGATTAAGTATTGTCTTTTATTCTTAGATAAATAACTTAATCGAATAACAAAATTAAACTCTTAAGTACTATCCTCGCACTTACGTTAACTCGAAATAGACAAAATAAATTAATTTATTATTAATAACAAAATTTGTTTATAACAATAGTTATTACGTCTTAGTTAAGACTTTGTGGTTCTATTTAATGTACAATTATTATTCGAAAATTTACTATAAAGTTAAGAACAACTTTATTGAAAAAAAGATATTATTGACATAAAAACGCGTAAAATAGCTTTATAACTTAAGAAAAGTTCTAACGAAGCGTCTTGAAAACGTTGTCGCGCAATAGACGAAATACTACAATGAAAGACATAAATCAAAAGCTTTGCTATAGAAGAACTAATTATCCTCTCGATTAAAAATCTAAAGCAAAAGAGATTTAGGAAAAAGATGTTGTACAAATATGTTAAATTGTTTAGAATTAAAAATAAGATTAAAACGCAAGCTTATCGTTTTATCTTACTAAATATCTATCGAATTTATAATATTTTTTATATTTTACTTTTAAAGTTATATTTGTATCGCGTTAACGATAAGTAGACGAAACAAATGTTGCAACACAACACTTATTAATAACGAAATTTAATAAAAGATCGAAAAAATTCTAGATAAAACTAATTTAAAGAGACAAATATAATATAAAGTTAAGTAAATAAATTAAAACAAAAAGTACAATTAATAATTAAGAAAAGAGTTTCTTAATAATATTAATAAGTTGCGAAAGAAATTTAAAGAGCGAACGCATAACAAACAAAAGCGAGAAAAATAACGCGACGCGTATTGCGACATTAACAACTATGTTAACAATAACTTTTTCGATAAAATATCGCGCAATCGTTGTTGCATTGTTGTTGTATTTAATTAGATTTACGATAAAAATTTTCTTTATTTTGTTATACAAGATGCTAGAAATAATAAGATTGTTTCTCTTAATATATATGTTCAAAAACATAACTTTGAACTTTGTGCGTTATATTTTATTAATACTAGACAAAGAAAATCTATACGCGAAAATATAACGCTCTCGCTTTGTTCTTTTTTAATCAACGACGTATTGCAATAACTTAACAAGTTTTCAACAATTTGTTAAACTCGCTCTAGACAATTATAAGAAATTATTAAGTTTATTCGAAAATAAGTTGTTAAGCTTTGCAGAGTTATTTGTAAACAAGTTTTTAAAGTTGCTCGAAATATTTGCGTTCTCTTGAGAAAGCTAAATTGCAAAAGATTTGCTTCGCTTAATCTTTATTATTTATTATCGCAAATTCGATTTCGCTACTTATATGCATTTTCGCGTTCTTTATTTTCTATAGACGTGTAAGCGAACAAAGCGCGAACAAAAGTAAAAAAAAAACTTATTATATTATTATTTAACGATCTTGTTAACAACTTAGAGTCGCGAAGAGACTTAGTCGCAAAATTGTAAAATTTTGCAAAAGAATTTTTTAAATTTGTTAAATCTAGATTGACAATAAATTTAAAGATAACTTGTTTTAACTTTATTTTTTTCGTTTTCGTTAACATCTTGTTCTTGTTCTTGTTCTTGTTCTTATTTTTCTTTGAATTTTGAATGCATGTTAGTGCATTACACGACACATCAAATCAAATAAAGAAAAGGATAAAAAAATGTGTTGAAAAGCAAGCGAAAATATTTATAGTTAACACACGCTTTAAAAGAAGATCGATTAATTGCTTTATTTTAATAAAAGCGTTATCTTAATTTCTCTTTAACTTCTCGAACTTTTGTTCGAGTTCGACTTGACGTTTTAGAGCGCGAATTAAATTACGTTCGAATCGATAAATACGAAATTGTGTTCGATTTGTCGTCGATAAAATAAATTTTTTATCGCGTCGCTAGTTCTTTATGTTAAGAATAACACTCTTTCGCAAACGTTTTATTAATTTAGTAATTGTATTTTCGACTTCGAACGTCTTATAATATTTGTCGACGAGAACTTTTATTTAATCTCGAAAGCGTTTAACAAACTAGTAAACATTAGCAATTGTTGTATTGTAAGCTCAAACAAAATATATTGCAATATAATAATTTAATTTGCAATAAAGAATCTTGCAATAAGTGCAAGCATTATTATTTTCGCAAACGCATGCACGTTTGTTTACGCAAGTTATACATAAGAGATTATTACAAATTGTAACATATCAATTTCTATAAACAATAAAATATTAAAATTATTTATTCTCTTAATTTCTTGACCTCTTAGAAGATAAAAATAAAGATATGTTAATTTGATATTTGCACTATATATATAAGTCTTATGTATTGTTGTTTTCGCGACAATTTACTTACGACAAGAAAGCAATTGCAATTAAGAAGAATGTAAAAAGAAAAAAAAAGAAAAGAGAAACAACAATATCTATGTTTATGATTTATCTAACGCTTGCGCAACGTTAATTTTACTTTGAACTTTATTTAGAACTCTAACAACAACAATAACGAAACGATAATTTATTATAAATTATTATTGTCGTTATTACGTTGTTCTACAAGTTGAATTGAACTAAAGTATAAACTAATTTTTATCAAACAAAAGACTCTTTTTCTTCTAATTCTCGAAGAGATTTGAGAAGATTTTTAACGAGCTCTTGTAACGTTAACGCTTAATAGACGTCTTCGTCTTGTGTAAGATTGATATAGCTTTTTACATTATTAAGAATTAGTACTTTAAGAAAGAAGATAATTATAATGCTATAGCGTTATCGACGCGCTAACGTCTCAAGATATGATAGGACACGTGATTTCAATTGTCTATAAAAGTTTCAAATTGTACGATTTCTCTTTTTAATTAAAAAGCGAAAAGTAGACTCGCACGTTATGACGAGTATTAGATAGAGAGAAAGTTCGTCTCTCGTTGTTCTTCAACGATTAGTCTTACTATTATCTATCTTATATAGTTGAGAATAGTAATAAAAGTCTATTATATCTTACGTCTTTTATATCTTAGTGCGTCGACAAATAGCAAACGCACTTATATCTTACAATATTATTTATTCGATAACAAACTTGTAGCTCTAGCTCGAAAAGAAAGATTTGCTTAGTGTTAACATACTATAGTACTTCTTAGCTTCAATTGTAATTGCGTTATATAAGAGCGTATTATTTTATATTTGCGATTACGTTGTAGTCGCAAATATAAAATAGCGCGTTTGGAAAATTTGGTTTTTAACTTTTGCAAAATATCTCTATATACTTCTTACTATTGTCTATTAAAGAATAACAATGTATTAGATTATTCTAATAGAAATTTTAACAATCGATATTCCTAACAATATAGAGACTATTTATTGCAACAAGATATAAACAATCTTATTATATATTAAGACTCTTAAATAGCAACTTCTTTAAGTTAAGACCAAAAAAAATATAATACGCAAAAAGTCGAAAGACTTACAATCGATCTAACTATTTATATTCGAAAAATATTATACGCATTTTTTGTTCAATATTTTAAACAATATAATAGACAATCTCTTAGTCTCTACTATAGATCGATTATCGAACTTATAATAATAATATTTAAAACCTCAATTTAAAGCTCGATTGAGATTCGATTTAACTCTATTGTTAGTCTAAGTAAAATAAATATAAAAAAGTATTGTAATTAATTTAAAGTCAAACTCTATTATTAATTTAATAGATTTTTTAAATCTATTTTAATATTAGACGCGAGATTTGTTAATTTTTTTACGTTATTTTATATATTTTAGTCTAAAAATAGACATATTTAATTATAGATTCTTTAATATATTAGTTATACAAATAGTTATTTGTTTTAAGTTTTTATTTTTGTTATAGATTGTTTAATACTTTAAATATTTTTAAAAGCAAACTATTCGAATATATTTTTGTAACATAATTGTATCTAATATTTTTATTTTTTATTTTTTATTTTTAAGATATCGAATTAACTTAATTACATTGTTGTTTGCATTGTATATAAAAGTATTACTTTTCTTATTTTAATTTTCTTTATTAATTGTATTCGAATCTAATACTTGCTTTGCAATATTGTAAAATATCGAAAATACTATTTAAATAACAATTCTTGTAATAGTATATATTTTATTGTTTGTCTATTATTTTAATTCGAAAACTATAATATTAATAAATATACAAATATAAATTGTATAGAATCTATTACTAATTAATACAAAATTTACAATAAATATCAATCGATTTAAATTAGACAAATATATCTTAGACAATATATATTGCTATAATCGAATATTAGTATATTTCAAGTTTTTTATTTTTTTTATTTTGTAATATATAGACTTTTTAAAAATTTAATATTTAAAATTATTCTACAATATTTGTAGAAATCTATCGAAGTCTAGATTATTTACAGTAATTTTAATCGTTAATAGCTCGGATTAAGTTAAGTTTTGTAATCTATATATTTTGATATTTCTTTTTTCTTTTTTTAAATCTTTAATACTTGTATTGCTAAACACAAATTATTAAAAATATAATATTAATATAATATTCTTAAATATAAGCAAAATTTTCTTGCTTATAGTTTAATTTGTTGTTTTTACTTTCTATTATTATTGTATTTCTATATTTAATAAATTAAGTATTTCTTTCTTTAAACTAAATTTATATTATCGAAGATACTAAATTTTTTTTTTGATTTTCGAGTAGATTGACTATCGATTCGATTTTCGGTTCCAACTTCTAAAATCAACTCAAATCGACAGTTCAATTTTAGGAATCGAATCGAAAATCGATTCGATTTTAACTATTTTGAAATTGAATCGAATCGTCAAGAATGTCAAGAATATTAAAAATAGTATAAATTAAGTTTAAAGATAGATTTTTTATTAATTACTAGATAATGCTTAGTAGTAATGCATTTATAAAAAGAAAGTTCTAATATATTTATTAATTAATTTAAATAAATTAACTATTTCTATTAAATTATTAATTAATTGTTACTAAAAATAATAAAATTTACTAAAAATAATAGTTTTAACGATTCGATTCGATTTTTCGATTCGATTTTCGATTTAACTCTTGAAATCGAATCGTCAAGACTTTCGATTCGATTTCTCGAATTAAACTCGATTGTTACGCTAGTACTTTCATAAAAGAATATTAGAGCGAGTTATGCTATTAAAGAGATTTATAAACGTCTTCAAGCAATGCAAGCAATCACTTAATAACAAGAATTGCAACTATAAACAATCTTATGTTCAATAAATTTTCATAAATGATGTAATGAATCAAAGTAACAATGAGTAAAGACGTAAAATGAGTTAAATACGATTCATAAAAAAGTCGCGTTCGAAAGTTATATACTTTTTTATTATTTAAAATTCAAGATGTTCAAGATGTTCAAAGTCTTAATTATCTTAATTATCTTAATTCGAAATTTAAGATACTTAAGAGTTAAATCATCTTAATTATCTTAATTTTGTTAATAGATCTTTTCTCTCTAATTATCTTTGTAAAGAACGATGCGCAACGAATAGTATCTATTAATACGTGACTCGTAACATTATTTTCTTTCTTTAAGAGTTTTCGTTTCGAAATCATTTATTCTTTTTTATTATGTTAATCAAGTTAATTATTAAACAACGTCGCAATTTCGTTGTTGATCGTCGCTATAAATACGCTCTTCTCATAATGCGTTCTTGTCGAATTTGTGCTACATTTGACGTATCTTGTCAAGTAAATAAAAAATATCTTAAGTGTAAAAAGTGTTATCGAAAGAATCGAAAATGCGATTTGACTTTTAATTATTAAGAAATGAATAAAGCTATTTAAAAGACTAAAAAGTTAAATGATAAAATAACAAAATTGCGTCTAAGAATTGCGCGAAAGACAAAACAAAAAAACATTAACTTTGTCGTTTGAAAAATATAAATAATGCGAAATCGAAAAATATTTTAAAGATCGAAAAAAATAAGAGAGAAATCGAATGTACTAAAGAGACGTTCGAAACTTTATTTGATATTATTATTGATTTTTCATTGTTCGCTCTTTTGTTTTTCAATGCTTTGTCAACTCTTATAAGTGATTTTGTCGTTAACGAAATCGTTGCGATTTGTTAAAACATTTCTTTAAATTTTTTAATAACTCTTATGTATTCTTGAAAATAAAATATTCTTTTTACTTAATAAAATATTTTTAATTTTCTTGTTGTAGAATTTTTTTAATCTTATATTATTTCTTTTTTTATAAGTGAAAACAAAATGTGTCTTGTAAAGACGTAATTGAATTCGCTAATTTCAACAATAAAATATAAAATATTAGAAATACTTTGACGTTCTTAAGTAAATCGAGTTCGTAATTGATTAATCTCTTTGTCTTTTTAACGAAAAATGATTCAACTTTAACATAATTTAATTTCTTGCTTAACTTTCTTGTTTTAAGATTTTTCGTAAAAAGATATATTTTATTTTTTTCTTTTAGTTAAAATGTCGTTTTTCGTTTTTTGTTTTAATATTTGATCGATTTCTCTTGCATTTTTAAGATATTATCGTATATCTTTTTTAGTGTCGTTACTCTCTTCATAATTAATTGTGTTAACAAATGCTTTCGTTTTTTCTTAAAAAAATCAAATTCTTTGTTATAATTAACGAAGAATAAAGTTATTTTAATAATATTCGAAATCTTTGCATTTAATGTTAATTAAGTTATAAATAAAAGTAATACTCAATTGTTGTAAATATTGTTGACATAATGTTTTAAATATTGCTTTAGACTTTAGTTTGTTCGCTCTATTTAATTATTCGTAATCAAATAATAGACAATAAACATTCTAAGTTTTGTTTTTAACATTAGTAGAAACGTCTTTTAATAGTTAGACGTGAAGAGCTTGTCTTTGTCACTAATTAGTTCTTTAAATATATTGTAATATCGTATAAATTAATTTAATACAATGTATTTTAATTGTTTTATTATAAACTTTTTCTTACATGCGATAATATGTAAATATTTAATAAGTTTGTTAATCATTATTAGTATTAAATTATATTTGTTTTTAATTGCTAAATTTGTTAACTTAAGCAACTTAATAATAAAGTTTATCGTAACTTTATCTTATAACGATTTAAATAATTTCTAATATTAAATTTCGTCATAATTCGCATATGTATTATGTTTGTTTTGCTAATAGTTAAGATATCGTTTAATGTATGTCTTAACAATTTGTCTCATTTAAAAAAACTAACAATGCTAACGTAAAAATTGAAGAATTTTGATCATTTTCAAATACTTTTGCAATGATTTATCATAATGTTTCTTTATATATTTGTTGATTTTGTCGATAAATATCTAGAGTTTTCTTTTTTTTATTAAAAACTCTTTCTTATTGTCTTTAAGTATTCGTAAAATAGCATTTAGCTCGTATTTATTTGCTAATAATAATTTGTCTTTGTTAATTTTAAGTATGTTGTAATTAAACGACTTTTTCGTTTTTATATAATTATTTTTTCTATTAAGTGCGTCTACTTTGTTATTATCTTTATTTAATGTATATTGTATTTTAAACTTGTATTGTTCGAGTCGCTTTAATTATCGCATTTGTCTTTTATTAAGTTATTTAATAATAATGAAATATAGAAGATTTTTGTGATTTATTAGAATCGTAAGTTTTAATAATTATTATTAGTTTTTCGTAATGTTGCTAAATAGCTATTAATAATAACTTCGTTTCTCTATTTACTCTTTCATTTCTTGCGAATAATGAATTTTTATCTACAATTACTAGATTGTAAGCGTTATATTTCTTTTAAATAAAATATTCTTCTTTCTTTATAAGAGCTTTGATTATAAAATTATTTGTCGCATCAAAATCGATCATTGTTGTGAATTAATAATCATTGATTTTAATTAATATGATAAAACATCGTACGTGCGTTGTTAAGTTTAATTGTTATTGTTAAGCTAACATATTGCATTTCTTTAATATGTTCTTTATTAAAAAATTAAACTTTTTTTTTGCTTTTATGTTGTAACTTCTACTTCAAACGTTTGTTTGCGTTAAGTTTTCTTCTATTGTTAAATTGCTAACTTTAACTTTCTAAAAAATTAATTAACTTTATTCTTTTCTTTTAAATAAGTTTAACATAAACCGTCGTAACAAGTTGTTTAATTAAGACTTGCGTATATTGTAAAATTTAATTATTTCATTATAATGTCAAATATATTCTTTTTCGTAATAACATTGCTTTTTAGTTTCTTCTTGTATTTGTTTACGATCTTCGATGAGCTAACTAAAGTTTCGAAATAATTTGTAATGTTTTTTATGCATTTGTGAAAATTTTTCAATTATATTCTTCGTTTAAGTTAATAATTAAACTATAAAATTTAATAGTTTTTTAGAGTGTTTAATTAACTTCTTGCGTAAATGCGAATACCTTGTCTAATGATGTTTTATCTAGAACTTTTTGTAATTAATTTAAATTCTTCATCAAATAGTAATCGTTATTTGATTTAATTTTAAGAATGTTCGTCTTTGTGTTAACTTACTTTCTAATGTTGTTTTAGCAATTAAATATTTCTCTTAATATAACATTAATTTGTTAACGATTTATTAAGTTTCGTAATTAATAATCTCTTGCGAAGTGATTCGATTTGCCACATAAATAGTACGTTTTTTGAAATTTGTTATTTTGCTTTTCTCTAAAGTTTTTCTCTTTGCGTCGTTAAATAAAATCTAATTTCATAAATGCAAATTTATGATAATTTGAATTATTATATCACTAATAAGAACGAAATTTTTTCTAATAATATTCGATTGTTAACTCAAAGAAGATTCTTGCTCTTTCGTAAAATTGATCGTATCGTTTTTTCATAATTCTTTTATATAATTTGTTGTCGAAGTCGATAACTATTTCGATAAAATCAAACATGTCGCTAATGAAATTATCATTATATATAATTTCGTTTTTAAGATTATTTTTAAAATCTCGTCGAAACATTGTTATAAATGCGACATCGTTTCATTTGATAAAATTAACATATTTTTAGAATTTTGTTGCGTAATTCGTTGCAAAGATTCGTTAAATTAAGCGCTAAATCATTTTTTTTGCGATTTGTTTTTCGTTAAATGTTTCGAAGATTCTTCGAAGCTCTTTTTTGAAATTATCGAAGTTCGTAAACATTGTACAAGAATTTTTGTCATAATTTTTCAATTATTTGCGTAAGTTTAATTTGAGTTAATGTTAAACTCTTTCTCTAAAAAATGTGAATGCGAAAATTGTCTTTTTGTTTGCTAAAACAAAATAAAAGATAAAATAAATATTTATTTACATAAGTTAATTCTTTAGATTAATACAATCTTTATAATAGACGTTAAATTTGTTAATTCTTATTTTGTCGTCTTTATTAATAAAGAATTGACGTAATGTTGTTAAGCTATTGTTTAAAATAAAGACGCGTTAATTTAATACAAACATTCTTAAAGTGTTCAAAGTGTTACGCTAGTACTTTCGTAAAAAAGTATTAGAGCAAGTTATGCTATTGAAGAAATTTGTAAACGTCTTTAGACAATGCAAGCAATTATTTGATAATAAGAATTGCAACTATAGACAATCTTATGTTCAATAAATCTTCACAAATGATGCAATGAATTAAAGTAACAATAAGTAAAGACGTAAGATGAGTTAAACACGATTCATAAAAGAGTTGCATTCGAAAGTTATATATTTTTTCATCATTTAAGATATAAGGTGTTTAAGATATTTAAGATCTTAATTATCTTGATTACCTTAATTCGAAATTCAAGATGCTTAAGAGTTAAATCATCTTAATTATCTTAATTTTGTTAATAGATCTTTTCTCTCTAATTATCTTTGTAAAGAACGATGCGCAACGAATAATATCTATTAACATGCGACTTATAACATAGATTTCTCGAACCAACGCAACTAGTCTATTTTCGAGAATACTAGTTGCAATTTTTGTTTATTAATAATATTATTAATTCTTTTGTTTATATTATTTCGAGTATTTATCTTAATCTTTAGCAACGTATAAATTGATTTGTATATATTATTATCGATATCTAGATTGACGCATATTCGATTATTAAATTAGTAATTAATATTTAGTTCTTTTTATATTTCTTTGCGTGTAGTTTGAGAAATTGTTATAATAGATACTAGACAAATAAATACAATTAGCAATCGAATTTTGTATTTAAAAATACATATATTAGTTAAACTCTAAATAACAACAACAAGATATTGTGTGTTCTAAATAACTCTAGATATACTAGATATTATAAAATATATAAAAGATTTAAATTTTTAAGTATTGCAATTTTAAATATATAGAAGTTTCGAATATTTATTTTATATTAATTTTGAGTAATCGAAATCAAATAGATATATATAATTCTACTTGTACTCTAGATAATATTTTTAATATATATTTTATTTATATTATCTAAGATATTTTACTTTAGATACTTTTGATAAACTTGAGACTCAAATAAGATATATATAAATTTATTTTCTACAAATAGATAATTATAGAGATTTAATTATCTATACAAAATTTAATCGAAATTCAAATTTTTTATATATATTATTTAGTTCTATAATATATTAAGCGTTTTGTTAATTATATTTATTAGATATAGAGTTAATAATTAAATATAATTGATATTCTCTATATACTTTAAAATATTGCACGTTTTATCTATTCTTAATATTAATATTAATACAATATATTTCGAAATTAATTAGAATATTTAGATACTTCTATTATGGAGATATTTACTTTTTAAAGTATTTTAAACTCGAATTATATAGATTTTAAATAAATTACAATCTATATTTTGTTCGAGCTTAAATAGAGTTTAGACTATTTTTTAACTATTGTTAACAATATAATTGTATAAGATGCAAATTCGATATTAATAGATTTGAAAAATAACTTTTCCAAACTTGTATAGACACAATATTCTAAAATAAACAAACAAAAATCTTATTTATATAATTCGATTATATTTGCTAATAAAATACAACAAAATTTGTTTACAATATAATATTTAATTATTACTAAATATTGGCAAATAACTATATTTTACTAAAATTAAAAGTTAGTATTTTTTACTATTTTGTGCGCAATACAATCTCTAATTAAGACAAGCAAAATCTGTTAGTATTTAGAAAAAAATACTATTCGATATTTCGAAATTTTACAATTGTTTCAAATTCTCTCGAGTCTACTATTAATTAACTCTATTACAATTTTTTCTTACTGTATTAATATATTTTGGACGTTATATATTATCGAATATTATTTTAATATAATTATTTTTGTTGTAATATTTACAAAAATATTACGATTTGTATTATTATTCTGCTTCAATTCTATGCAATCGAGAATCTTCTATTTGTTTTTTTGTAAAGTTTTTTTAACTTTTGTTTTAATTATACTTTAATACTAACAATCTATTTAATTGCAATTTTAGATAGACTATTAAAATACTCGATTGTAAAATATATAAAAACGATTATTAGTAGTATTTAATAATTGTTGTCTATATATACAAGAATAAATATATATTTAATATTTAGCAAAATTATTTTATCTATTATTGTTTTCTCTATTTAGCAAATAATACTTAAGAGATCTTTCTTACTAAGATTCTTGTAGAAGAAAATATTAAATATGTATATAATTGATATTTTTTTGCAATTGCAATTCGAGATCTCGAGACTATACTTAACAATAAATAACAAATATATAGTAACAACTTTTTTATTAAGTTAATTGCTAAAATTATTTTCTATTCTCTTTTAAGATAGAATTCTATTAATGTTACAATATATAATTTCGATTTTAGTTAGTAATAAAACAATAATTCTTTCTATAGATTTTAATTTTTAATTTTGTCGAAAAAAATTTGATAACAAACTTGTTAAATATACAATATTTATTGCGCACTTTCTATAACTTTCCAACTTTTTGTACTTCGCAAAACTTCTCTTTTTTATTTTTTTTCTTTTGCGAAATCTTTTGCTCGATATAGATAAGATATTGTAGTTGTTTTAGTTTCGACGTTTTTTTAATCAATATAGACTCTAATATTTATATTAAACAAACTCTTCGATTATTGTCTTTTAAAATTTGTAATATTGCAGATTAATTAATATTCGATTGTTGTTTTTCAATAAATAACAATAACTATTATATAAACTATTACGAGATTTGTGTCTAATGCTCTTGCCAAATAATAAGAGAGCGTTTAGCGTTTGTCAATAATAGTGTGATCGTTGGACCGGGTCGGACACTTTTTTTTTTGTTCAACCCGAGGATTCGGACAGACTTCTTCGTTTAGCTCGAAGCTATATTAATTAATTGCGTTATGTAGACTAGTCCAAATCGAGTAATTCTTTTTTTGTTTCAAAGCACGCTAAATTCTCTACAAAACAGGGTAATTTGAATAAAATACCTATAAGATACAAGAAAGTTATGAATTTTTTAAATTTAAAGGTTTTTTAAACTTTTGTCTTGCTTATCTTTATTTAAATTAATAGATAGAATTTGTTGTTCTACTTAGTTTGCTTAATCTAGTAAAGATAAACAAATTTAATTAACTAAATAGATAATCGACAAAATTTTACTCAAATAAGGTATTAATAAGTTCGAAAGATTGCAATAGATAACTTTATTTAATACAATTAACAACAAAGTTTCGATAGAGAAACTACTATTTATTATAGCTTACAACAAGTCTTCGATAGAGATGTTATTATCTATTGTTTTTAACTATTAGATTTCGAAGATATTACAATTTGCTATAGTTAATATTGTTACTTTAAAGATATTATTGTCTTCTATATTAGACAATACTATTTCGAAGATGATATTAGAATTATTAGCAAAGTAGCTATTTAAATATTAAAACAAGTAGTCTAAGCAAAAGAATTTAAACGTCTATCTTAATAATATTTTAATTTAAAATATCTAATCTAGACTTTTTTTACTTAGACGCTTTAGATAGCTATAAGTTAAATAATATTATTTTTGTTTATAAGAAAACAATATATAAAGAAGTCTTTATCTTTGTCGAATGCATAAATAATTATATATATATTATTGACAAAGTTGTTATTCGAAATAATTTCTCTCTTTGTTTTTGCAACTTTGTTATAATATAATATTTTGAAAAGATAAACAACTTTAAATATTAAACGTTTCGAAGTTTGCTTTTTTAAAATTTTATTGATAAATTGTAGAATTGCTTTAAGATAAAAATTAGCAAAACGCTTAACAAGTTAATATTAGAGATCTTTATTGTTAAATATATTAAAAATAAATAAAATATTATAAAATATTTGCAAAATATTATTCTTTATATATAGTTAACAAGTATCGAAGAAATCTAAAGATAATTTCTCTAAGTATAAAATTAGCTTAAGATAAAATTGCATTTTATTGTTAATATATTCATTGCTTATGTATTATTTTAAAACTTTATTAAAAAACTTAACGCAAAGCGCAAAATATAAAAACCAATATTTGTCTATTACTTTAATTAGCAAAATTCGAATTAATTAAATAATTAATTAAAAGAACAAACTATTTATTAGTCTATATTATATATATTTTGCTTAATCTATCTTTTTTGTATTTTTTAAGTACAAAAGTTGTGTTTCGATCTTTCTATTAAAAAACAAGCTTTTTCAATATATTAAAGACAAATATAATAAAATATATTATTGGAAATTTACTAAGATATTTTATATTAATTCTATTTTTATTAGGATAAATTTTATAGACTTAATATTAATTAAGTTAGATACTTTATTATTGTGTTAGAATAGATTAACTTATAAATATTAATACTATACAATATATTAAATAACATTTTTATAAAAAGATATTTTGTACATTGTTTGTATTAACAACAAGTGCACTATATTACTAATCGATAATCACTTTTTTAATAACTTAAAACTAAAGTATTTTACAAGATATTTTAGCGTTGTTGTATTTGTGCGCAATATTAAGAACAACGAATATTTAATTAATAATTATTTTCGACTTTTAATATATTTTAAAGATAAAATAAATAACAAAATAATTGTTGCTTACTTTTATCGAGAAATTCATATTATAAAAAATCTAAGAGCAAAGCTACTACTTAAAATAGATATTATTAATCTCGAATATATAGTTGTTAACTCAAATAGACAAAAACTAATTATTAAAAATTGTCGAAGTTTAAAGACAAAACTAAAAATAAAATTAAAGAACAATATTCGAATAAAACAACTTATTAAAATCGAAAAAAGTCTTGTAATTATTACTTATTTTGTTCTTGAAATTCTAATAATTATACAAGACAAAATCTTGTCTAACAGAAACTATCTTTTTAAATCGATTTTGCTTAATGTCTACTTTTATATTGTAAATAAAAAGATATTTTTTGTGTATATTTGTAACAATCGCTTTGTATCTTTTTGTATCTTGCAATATGTAACTCTAAAATATTTGCTAGAGTTTAAAAAACAAGATTGTTATCAAATTAATTTTAACAAAAAGAGCTAAGTAGCTAAAGAAACTATTAAAATCAATATATTTAATAATAGTTGTTAGACAAATCTAATTAATAGCGTTTATATCTATAACAATTTAGACAAAATTATTGCATTTTAATATCTTGTCAAACAATTGAATATCTTGTAAAAAAATACTAACAAAACTATTAATTTTATTAAGAAAGACTAAATATCGATTCTATTATATAGCGACTAAAACTCTATATTAGCGTTAAAAATAAAATACAAGATTTATCTTTTGAAAAAATGTAATTGCAAGATAGTTAATAAAGAATTCGACAAACTATATACTCAAAACGAGATATTATATTTAATTAAATCTTTATTGTTCGAATTTCTTGTCTTTATAATTTAACAAATCTTGTTAGACACAATTCGAAAATATTGAGTAGTAACTAATATTTGCAAACTAAATAAACTAATTATTACAAATGAATATTCGATATCTATTTAAACAAATATTATAGTGTAAATCTATAAGCGTAAGTATATAAGTTTAATAGACAAATTAACTTTCTTTTTGTAGTTCTTAATTTTATTTAAGGATAGATATAAACTCTTCTTTATTACTTATTAAGATATGAAATAACTTAATATTATTGTTATAAAATTTAAAAATTGTTTGTCTATATTTAACAATTAATAGATAAAGAAGTTTGTTAATTTAGAAACTTCTATTGTATTTATATTAATAATATTGTTGTCTTCTTGCAATTGTTTAATATATATTTAGCTTATTTTATTTAGTTGTTTGACAAATTACTTTTGCTAAATATTATATTTAGTTTCAAAAAAATCTATCTTAATTATTTTAGTATTATTTTGCTAAAGCAAAAAGTAAATATCTTTAACTTGCTTACTACTAAGAAGTATATTATTGCTATTAAAATAATTAAATTTTCTAAAAATTTAAAAACGCTTAAAATTTATCTTAATCTTGTTAATTATTTAAAAAAGTAAAATTGTCTAATATATTTAGCAAGCTAACATTTTACAATAAGAAAAAACTTGTCTCCTAAAGAGTTTTTTTTATTATTGACAAACAAAAGCAAAAGACGTATTTAAAAAATATATATATTAAATACTTATTTGCTCTTTTTTAATTCTTCTATTAGCTATAGCAGTTCTTAATAGCTTCGAATTTCTTAATTTATTTTAATAATAGTTGTCGATTATATATAGACTTAGATATCTTTAAAAACACAAATTTAATATTAAAATATATTATATTAAAGACAATTTAATTAGCGACAACTTTATATAAAACAATATTTAGTATATTTTGTTTCTATTTAAGACTCTAAGCTTTGTCGAGATAAATTATTAATTAACTAAAATAATAGTAACTTGTCTTGTATAAACAATACAAAAGACTAGATGTCTAATAGAAACAATTAAGAGATCTATTATAGTTCATATTAATTACTTAATTATACAAGTATTATTAAATAAACAATATTATTCCTTTTATTAATTAACAAATTTAATCTTTATTTTATGTATATTTTGCAATATCTTTTATAGTTTTTGCTAGATATATATTATTGTGCAAAAAAATTATATACAATTTCGAATATATTATTTAGATTTCTTATACTTAAAGATAAATATAACAAGAACAAACTACTAATTTTAAACAAAATAGATAACTTTGCAACAAATATAAAGATTGTAAATAAATTAATACAACAAACTTTTAAAAAAAAGTTAAATTTAATCGATTAAAATACAATTAATAAAGTAATTTTATTTTACTTAAGTTTTGTTTAGATAAGCAAAATCTTTAAAAAAAGACTTCCTGAGATATATGTTAAATTTATTAAGTAAATAGAAATTCTAATAACAATTCGAAAATTATCTACATCTTTTAATATTTAATTTTCTAAAAAAAACAATTTATTCTACTTTATAGATTATACAAATTGCAAGAGACTATACTTGCTTAAGAAATTTAAGATCGAAATCTTTTATTAGATATATAATATAAATAGTTATATTAACTTTATTTGTATTTACAAGATAATAATTGTTAACTTTTTATTTGCAAGCTTATCCCTTAACTATATTGATATATTGTTTATTATTAAGAATACAATTTTTGTTAAATTAAACAATATTAATTGTATAAAAATCTTAATTTAATTCTAAATTCTTTTATATCTTTTAATACAATATATATTGATTTTGCCTTAAAACTATTATTATATTAGAGTTTCGCTATTGTCTTAATAATAATATACAAATTTTTTAAGAAAATAATAGTTTTAATTAACAAGACAGCTCATATTGCAACAAAGTAAACAAATAATCTTTTTAACAATTCTGTTAATTAAAAGGTTTTAAGAGCGCTTGTATACAATAGAAATTGCAAATTTATATCTAAATTCTAAATAACTATATTGTAGAAGCTAGAAATTTAATTTTTGATCTCAATAATATATTATTTACAAATAAACAAATAAAATAAAGAAATAAATTAGATAGTTAAAATAGTTTTGCAATATATTGCAATTAACAATTCTAATTTAAACTAAGTATTCTTCTTTTTTGTATTTTGCGTTTATTTTAATAATTTGTTTAGTACGTCTATCGAACTATTATTAAATAAAATAATTATAAACTTTAAAATATATATTCTCTTGTCTCTTCTTAGATTTAATAATATTTAGACAAATTAATTGTAGAAAAAGATTGTTAATATTTTCGAGATAAAAATAACAATTATATAGACTAATATAATAATTAAAATAATATACAACAAATATTACAAATTTATTAAGCTTTCAATAAGTAATATAATATATTTTTGTTTTTACAAAAATTATTTTTTATTATTTGTTAAGTTGTTTAAGTTGTCGATTTAATATATCGAATTTCTTAAGATTTTCGAATAAAAGAGCAATCTAATATACAAACTAAATTTTTCGATAAATTGTAAGATTTATTTAGTTATATCTATTATTTATCTTAAGTTAATATTAGATAATAAAAATTTATATAATTGTTTAAAATCTAATTATTCGAAGATTGTTATTAAGTTAAATATTAAATAATATTTTTACAAAATTTAAATTCTTATTAAGTATTGTATTTTTTAATATAAGCAAAATTGTTTTATTTTGAAATATCTCGTTCGATAGAAAAATTACAATACTAAGTAAAATTAATAATATAACAAAAATTTGTTAGACAATTTTGCAAATCTTGTTAACAATTATAAAACAAAGTACAAACTATTTATTTTCTCTATTATAAGATATTCTCAAACAACTATTATAGTATCTAAAGTAATTATCTTGATATCTTTAATAGATATTATTGTTTTTATATTATTGTTAAAGAAGCGCAATAAATTGTTTAAGACAACAAAAAACGCATTCATATTTAGGGAAAAAAATAGTTTGTCTAAAATGAAGACTACTATAAATAATAATAAAAACAATAATATCGAGATATTATCTTAATATTATTGTTGTTAATATTCAAGAATTAATAACAATAAACTATTTGTTTAAATATAGTATTAAACAATTATAATCTATTATTTACTTATAGCAAACGTTTTATAAGTTTTAATTATAAAATACAACTTATTAAGATATTAGTACAATTAATATTAATATTAACAATATTACTAAAGCTTATTATCTTTAATTCTATTAATGTATATTCTTGCTTACTATTGTTAGCTATTATCTTTATATTATCGACAATAATATCTTTATTATTACTATTGTATTGCAAGATTGTTTGTTTATTATTATTGTTTAACAAACAATTAATATAACTTTTGATAAAAAGAACAAAAACTCTTATTTTAGTTAAAATATTGCAAAAGCTTGCAAATACGAAGTTGCAAATTAGATAATTAAAGATAATTTTACGAAAATACTAAGTTAGCAAGATAATAATAATTAGATTATATTAGATAATAACAAACTTAATTAAATAAATATTAAACTTAAAAACAATTTTCTCCTAAAAGTATACTATAGTAAATATCGAATAACTTATTTGCGAGATATTTATACTTAATAGCTATTTTATTATATTTATGCTTTGCAAAAGCAATAATATATGTTTTGTTTATTTAATTTCTAATCTCGAAATCTTAAGTACAAAAATAGTTGAAAACAATATTACTCTATTTTAATTTAAAGAAAAGATAGAGATTAACAATTATTTTATTTATTTAACAAGTTATAAATCTCTTACAAATTACAATATAAGTTGTGTTGTTTATATTAATATTATAATACAAAATTGCTTTACTTTGTAATTTATAACTTTTAACAAGAACAATAATATTTGTATATTATATAAATTTCTAAAATCTATTTTCGTATCTATAGATACTATTAATATTTTTAAAAAGAGATATATCTTGCAAAATAATATTAATATTTAATTTACTTAGATTATTAATTTGCAAAAGAAGTATAAAAAAAATAAGATAAACAATCTTGTATATAGTATTATATCTTATATTATATTAATATACTTTAACAAGCTATTGTCTTTAAAGAGAAACTAAATTTTTGCAAATTATAAGATTTGTAAGTCTATCTTAAATCTTGCTATATTTGATAATTAATTTTCGAATTTATATTACAAGAAAGATCTTAAGACAATCAATATTAACAAAAAGACTATATTAATTAAAGTTTGTTAAGCAATTAAGTGCAAAGATATAACTTTAACTAAAATGCAAAAGATATAAAAAACAAATATCGATTAAATCTTCTTTAAGATAATAATATTGTTTTGCAAATATCTAGTTTTAACAATAAAAATAAACAAATCGATTTTAAAAAACTTAGTTAACAAAGATATTTTTTTAATCTTGCTTTGTTCTTTGTTTTGCAAAATTTAAAATTGCTAAAGTATTACGCGAAGAAGCTCGAGACAATCAAGACAAAATTAATTGTGTATTAAATATCGATTTCGAAAAATAAATTATTTTGCAAAAAAACAACTTCTAAATTTATAGATATCTTAGTTACTAATTATTAAATAACTTGATTTGTAATAGTTGCTCAACAAATGTTAAGCAAGATAGCAAATAGCTCGAACAAGACAACGACGCCCTTTTAAGTTATATAAGATAGTTGCAATGCTATTTTTAATATTAACTCTATTATTGTAATTAATATCTATGCTTTTTTTTAAAATATTGTCGAATTTGCTAACAAGTAGACTTAGATTATTAAGATTGTCGAATTGCTTAAAAATAGTTTTTAAAACAACTTTGCAAAAACTAAGATAGACAAGACATATTTAAATACAAGAAAGAGCGTTTATTGTTAACGGGACAAGAAATTCTATAGCAAACTAAATATTAAGAAGAATTGAGCTAAGATTATTTAGCAATATAAAACAATCTGCACTAAATAATTAATTAAATAATAATTAAAATTACTAACAAAGTTTAATAACAACGCAAATAGACAAGAACAATAAATTTATTACAATTAATTAGATTATTAAGATCTAAACAAAATAGTAATTAAATTTAAAGTTAAATAATATTTGAATTTGCAATATAACAAAAGCGTTAGTATTTTTTCTTTTAAGATAGATATATGTTACAAGATTTGTATCTAATACTCTTATTAAATAACAAAAGAGCGTTTGACGTTTGTCGATAACGTCTACTCTTAAACAATCAAGTATAACTTGATTGTTAACTTAGTTCTTAGAGAATTATCTTTACAACTATTATAGATGTTTGTCTTGTTTACATGTGTGCCTTTTTATCTTGTCTAGTTGTTTTATTTGTCTAACTGTTATTCTTTGCCTAGCAAAAACATTAATAAAGAATAAATGCTAGAATTTTCGAAAATAGATATTGAAATCTCGATATTAATATATTAAATAATTTTTGATAATTATATTTAGAAGACGTAAATTGATTATCGCTAATCTATTATATAGTATATTGTATTATAAAAGTAACACTCTCTTTTAATAATAATAAATTAATTAATTAATCTATAAATTAATTTCTTTTTATTATTGTTGCAGATTCTATTCTTTTTTAGCAATATTATTAGTTTGTTTACGCTTAGATTCTCTATCTCAATATTTCGATTTTTGATAGTAGATTGCTTTTTCTCTAAGATAACAACGCTATACAAATAGAACAAGATACTATTTAAAATTTCTCGATAAATTACAATTTCGATATTATCGATCTTTCGAATCGAACTCTTTTTTTTTACTAAAATCTATTTATATATTTAACTCGACTATTGAACTATCTAAATAATATATAGAGTTAAAATTGTAGAACTAAGATTAACTTTTGTTTTTTTTAAATTTTAGATCTAATATAACTAATTATGTCTATTTTTATTGCAAATTGTTAGTTAATAAAAGTTGTTGCAAAATTTAAGACAAATTGCTTTATTTATATTCTCGACAACTTTTTAGCTTTTCTTTATTCTTTTGTTCGATATTTTATTGTTAATTAATTAATCAGTTTTTTATCTATTACTTTCGATATTATTTAATTTATCTACTTTTGTTATATTGTATTTTAATTGTTTTTCTCAATTTTTAGATCTAATATAATATAATACTTTCTATAACTCTGTAGTTAAGTTTAATTCTTAAAATTGAATTTTTTGAAAAAAATATTGTAAGCAAGAAATAAGAGTCTAAACATAATAGTAAATAAGAACTATACAAGAAAAGCAATACTAAATCTGCAACTTTAGTAAAATAGAGAAATTTTGTAACTACAATTAAAATAAAATGCAGACAATTATATTAAAAAGTAGTTTATAACAATTAATAAAAGAGAAACTTTTATCTGATCTATTGTTTATCTTTTAAATATTACTATTGCGCTTGATTATTTATTGCGTTATAGACAAAATTTATGCCAGTTTAATCGAAGTTTTGCTAAAACTAGACTAAATATATATAGATATATTGTAAGTTTTATATATAAATATATTATTGTTGTTCTTCTTAAGATATTTTGAGTAAAATATTATTAGCACTTTTGCAAATATTATATATTACAAAGATTGTATCTAATTCTTAGTCTTGTTTTAAATCGACAATACAATTAACTTTAATATACTAAGTATTAGAACTCTTTTAATTTGTTAAATAAGTACTTTGAGCAATACTTTAAAAAGCAATCTATTCAATTTCTGAATTTTGTACTTTGTAAAGAACAACGCAAATTGCAAATTATTTTCTATTATAGTTAAATTATTTCTCGATATATTGTCTTGTACTTTTATAGTATTATACTAATAGTAAAAAAATCAACTATTAAGATTTGTTCAACTCTTTTGTTGTAAATATTTTATAAATGCAAAGAAGTTACTAAAATTAATATACCAAAAAATTTTAACAAAAACTATTTAAAAAGTTTACTCTCTTTGTAAAAGTTATAATTTTATAATAAAATACTAATAGAAATAAACTTTCGAGTTTGCTTCTCGATAAAAGTTTATACTAAAAATATAAATAAATTATTGTAATAAACTTTGTCGAATATAATGCAATTGTAATATATATTACATTAATTATACTACTTTTTTGCTTTACTTGCTTTTTGTTTATAATATTTCTAAACTTTAGCACTAAAATTAGTACTAATTAATTAAAAAGTAACAATATAGAAAACTCGAATTTGACTTAAATTTAAATATTATTAATTATCGATTTTTATATTGTTATTGTCTCTAGCAAATATATATTGATATTTTTGGAATATTTTCGAGATTTCTTTTTAAAATACTACTATCTTTATATTAAATTTGTTGCTATTATTCTCGAATATACTTGTAATTCTTGCTATTTATAGCTCGATTTTATCGAACGAAAAAATTAGAAATTCTAAATTAAGTTTGAAGCAGAAATTATAAATTGAATAAAACTCAATATATAAACAAAAAAATTATTTTTGCTCGAATAAAATATATTTATTGTTCGACATTTGCAAACAATTATTGTCAAATATATTGTAATATTTTTTACAAACAATATTTTGTTTTTTGTTTTTTGCTATTTTTTTATATATTTTCTATACTATATTTAGTTATATTAAAAAATAATAGAAAAGAAATACAATTATAATTTAATAATATAAATTAAATTAGTTTTTGCTTAACTTAAATTAATTTTTGCTCGATCTAAACTTAATTTAAAATAGTAAAAAACTGTATATACTCTATCTATATTAACAATATTAGTATATTAATTGCTCTTGTATTTCTCTCTCTCTTAATAGAGTATTTAGAAATATCTTATTAATTAATACTTGTATATTAAATATTCTAGTTCTAACAACTTAATTATATTGTTTAGTTTACTCTTTCAACAATTATATTTAACAATATAATAATCATATATTCAATTCTTGTCGCTTTTATATTTGTATATATTAAAATTCTGCAAATTTACAAATTTATATATAATATTAACTTGCAATTAACAATAACATTAAAAACTATATATTTAATTTGTAAACTTTTAAGACTATTCGAATTTTTGTATTTACTAATAGTTTTTACATTTTTCTTTTTTCTATTTAAATTTACTAGAGTTTCTATTTTTTTAAAATTAATTATTTTATTTTTTTTATACTATTAATACTAGATTGCGATATAGATATTTGTACAAAATTTTTGTAGTATTTTTTGTTCGACTTGTATATCTAAATCGCGTTTTTGAAATTTATTTTTGTTGTACTCTTTAAAACAATTTTTTCTATACTTTGCTCGATTGTGTATATATTGCTTTTGATTATTGTTTGATCTATAACTTTTGGAAATTTTATCTCTACTTGTTTTAATACTATTGTATTTCTTTATACAATAGTTTTGCTTCGATTTTCAACAATCGAGATATTTAATTAGCAAAAAAAAAATTGTTAATTCTATATATTTTTTTTATTTTTTTATTTTTGCAAAGTTTCTCTTTGTTTTTGTTTTTATTTTCTTAATACTTTTCGACATTAATATAAATTTTTTGCTTCGAATAATAATAGTTAATTCTTGCAAATATGGAAGTAGAACGCATCAATAGTTTTCGATCTAAAAATATAATTGTTATATTAAGAAATTTAGAATTTTTAACAAGATAATTTGACGTTAGAATCGATTTAGAATATAAAATTAATAAATTTTAATTTTAAGATATTTTTTGTTTAATATTCTTAATATTATAAAAACAATTAAATTTTATATTTTTCGAGTTAATTAAAGCTCTAATATTGAAATCGAATTTTTTTTCCGATTATTAATTAGAAAAATATTCGAGAAATAATATAACAAAAATATTTTAATATTTGTTTAATATTTTTCTATTTCTAAAGACAATTTGTGTTTCGAATTTAGTAAAAATTTGTTTTTATAACTCTTTTAAGTATAGAATTTTAAGATTGTATATTTGACAATTAAAAATATAATTGCAATTAAATTTAAAATAGATAGTTTATCTATTGCTAATCTATTATATATCGAATTCTATTATAGAGTTGTTGTTTGTTCTAGACAATTTTCGACTTATTTATTGAATTGTATATTAAAGTTTTTTTTGTTATTGCAACAAAGTCTATTCTCCATTAATAACTTCTTTAATTTTTTTAAGTTTAATTCTTTTACTCTTACAATATAGTCTTTTGTATTATAATCTTTTTTTAAAGTAGTTGTATTGTATAAATATTAATTAATATTCTCTAAATCTTCTCAATATATTACAATATTTATACTATCGATATCTTAAATACACTTGCTATATATTGCAAAGACTAACACATTAATCTTATTTAATCGCAAAAATATATTAATATTTGCTAACTATAGTTTAAATATATATAAATAAATTTTAGTTCTTATTCTCTTTTCGAATCTAATATATAAGATAATATTTTTGAAAATAGCAAATTACTAATGTGCTAATACTATAGCAAGAATTGTATTAAAGCTTTTTGTCTATTTTTTTGCAATTATTTCGATTTTTTCTTGTATTTCTATATATTATTTGTTAAATATACAATTCTTAGTATCTAGTAAACTCTTTGCTTATATTTTTAATTTTAGTTAATCGATTTATATCTTTTATAGATCGATTAATTTGTTTCTCTCGATTTTTAATACTATTATTATATAGTTCTTTCTATAGTTTTTCAGATTAATCTATTTCTTGCGCTCGAAGTTCTTAAAAATTAATATTGCTAACAAAAAACGCAATACTTTGTAAAAGTTTGCGTAAAAGATAAGCAAAAAATTAATAATCAAATAATTGTTTCTAAGCGCATATAACTATTTAGAAAACAATATAATAAAGTAAAAATACAATAATGCAGATTTTTAGCGTTTATATAGTTGAAATTTGTTATTTTTTTTTAAATATTTAGAATTGATACAATTGTTGTCGAATTTTCAAACAAGTAAAATAAAATAATAAAATTAGATATTTGTATCTTTTACAATACTAAAATAGATTTAAAATAAATACAATCTATATATCGATTTAGAAAAAAAAGATTAACAACAATACTACAAAAAAATAAAAATTGCGTATAATCTAAGATAGTTCTAGCTTAAGACAAAAATAATTTAAGTTTAAACAAAATTTAATTTCTACTTAAGCAAAAATAATCTAAAACAATATTAAATATACAACATAATAGAGTATAGATTGTAGTTCTTAATTTATTAATTAAAGTTCTATTTGTTTAGATAACAATACAAATATTATTAATTATATATTTATCTTTTGTATTCTTGATATAAGACGCTATTTATTAGTTTATTTATCAAAGAATACTTCGATTTGCTTACTATCTATTTTGTACAATAGCAAAATTCTCTTTTCTCAAAAAGTCTGCTATTTTTTTTGGTTATAAAAGTTTTATTAATAAAATCAATTTTTTTCTTCGATTTCTTTTGCACAATCTGCTCGATCTTCGAATTCTAATATTTTATATATTATATTGTACAATTGCAATATTGTTTTATTCATTATATATATTTGAAAGTCTAATTGTTTATTTGTATTAAGTAGTTAATCTCAATTTTAATTAAATAGTAGATTCTATAAAATGTAAAATTTATATCTAGAATTCTTGTTATATTAATTAGAATTTTTAAACAAATTTTTTAAAAATACTTAAATATCTATAGATCGAAGTTAAAATCAATAGTATTCTAAAGTTCTTTTACAAAAATTTGTTGTTATACTTGTTGTATTCTAAAATAAAAAAATTCTACTATTTTTTTCAAAATTCTATTAATATACTATATAGAATTAGTTTGTTTTATAATATTGTTGTTATTGTTTCGTAACAAAGTATTTAATATTTATTTTTTTAATATATTAGAAATGTTGTAATAAAATAAAAATTAAATATATCAAATTAAATATCTCTATTACAATAGAAAAGTTAATAACAACAACTATCTTTTTCGAAGTAGAAAGTATTTTTTTAATAGTTTTTCTAAAAACTTAATCTTTTTACTTTTTGCGCATTAGACTTGCATATTCTTTCGCAACAATAAAATAATATTGTTTAATTACTATTTTTTTTGACAATTTGCTACAATATTAATAATAGATTATTCTTTTTAATTGATATTATTAGCGTCGACAAAATTGCTAAAATGCGCAATCGATAACTAATATTAAGAATCTTTTAATTAACAATAAATATATGTGTCGACTCTCGATTAACTTTTAGACTATTAAGATATATTTTATTTTTATTTTTTGCAAAAATCTTTTTAATATTCATTTTCATCTCTGCAATTTCTATTCTTAGACTAGAATTTATCTTTATATCTATATATATATATTTAAGATTAAAAAAAATAATTAGATCTTTATTAAAAAGATTTGTATTTGCAATATATCTAATTAGAATTTTTAATAACTAAATTGAAAACAGAGTTTTGCAATTAACTAAAATCTTATATTTCTATTTTTAATTTTCGATTATTTTGTTATTAGAATTAGCGTAATCAACGAGTTAAGTTTCAATTCAAACAAGTTGATTCGTTCAATTCTAATTCTGGAATCGAGCAAAAGTTCTAACTTAATCGAGTGAATCGAACGCATAAGACGCGTCGAGCGTTTAACTCAACTCGTTCGATTACGTGACGTCACGTGACGCACTAATTATATGCGATTAGCGTAAATTCTGCGCTAGCTAAATTGGACTAGCGTAAACCCTGCGCTAGCTCAATCGAGCTAGCGCATAGATAAGATAAGATAAGATAAGCAAATGCTAACGCGACGAAGTTAGCTTAAGTTCTTGACATTAACTCGACAAAATTCGATTCTAAGATCGAGTTCGCGTCTTAATTCTAATTTAATCTTACGAGATTCAAGAGAATAAATTAAATTGAGAAAAAAGTGTTCGATTCGATTCAACGATTACACTAATTAGAATTAAGAAAGTTAACAAAAGTTTTGTCTTAAACTATTATAAACTGCTATTAATAATAATAGTATTTGCTCTCGAAATCTTGTTAACTCTCTCTTTTAAAATATACTATAAATCTTGTTATATTCTCTAATTTAATATTAATAGAGATTTTAGAGAGAAATTATTTAAAGAATTTAAATTTATTGTTAAAGTTAGTATCGATATTATTATTATTTTACAATTTGTTTAACTTGCAAATAAACAATATATACTAAATAATAATCGACTTTACTTTGTACTAAATCTTATTAAATATAATTTAACTATAATATAATTTGTACTTAAAGTAGTATTATTTTATATATAAGATATTCTTTATCTTCGATTTAACAAATTAAAAACTAGTAATATATTAATTTAATTCGAACAAGATTTCGAGTCTATATTAATAAATAAAGTTTTTTTGTTTTGTATCTTTTTGTATTAGAGATTGCTCAAAAAACTTAAAATCTAATTTCAAAATATTACAATTTTTAACTTAAATAAATTGCTATCTATATTTTAGAATTTGTTAATCTATTTAATTTACTATAATATTAATTTTGGAGAAATAATTAATACAAATAAATTAAGTTTTGCTTGTAACTTGTTGATATTGTTAATTTCAATATATAAATTAAAAAAAAATCTTTTATAAAAAATATTCGACGTCTAATAGTTGCAAACATCTATTACTAGATAGAACGCAATATTATTTAATATTGCTAATATTATTATTACAATCTTATCGAATATTATATTATATATAGTTCTATTATATTAAAAATTATAGAACAAAAGTTGCCTCAATTGTCTAAAAACAAAGTCTAAATTAATTTAAGTTGTTTCAAACTTAATTCGAGTTTGCAATTAATAGTATATACTTTCTCTAAATCTATATTGTTAATTAACTATTTGCTTTTATACTTTTCTTATTTCTATATAATTATATAGATTTATATTATTAATTAATAACATTTTAGCTTTAGTTTAAATCTAATATATTAATCTAGATATCTTTATTATTATTATTGACAAAATATCTAAGAATTCGATAATCTATAGTTTAGTATTTCAGCTTTTTCTGCTTATATAAAAGAGAGTTCTAAAAATTTATAAATCTAGATATTAGATTAGATTGCAATTTAAATCTAGATATTAGATTAGATAGCAATTTAAATAAAGATTAAAGATATTTATTTAGACTTAATTATTGCAATATTAGTATTATTCTTATTAAGCTTAGAATTATCGATTTTATTCTTATTAGTCTTGTTTGTCTTCTCAATATCTATTATATTCTCAATACTGTTTTCGAAATTAATACTATCTTTTATTTAATATTTGCGTATGCTAAAGAATTAATTTTTAATTTTTAATATAATATGCTTTGTAACTAATATTTGTGTTTTCTTATAATACTTTTTTAAACTTTTGTCGAAACTTAATATAAATATATTGTTCTTAAAATTTGTTATTAAATATTTGTTGTCAAAAAAAAATTAAAAAACAATATTTTATTTAATATCGACTCGAAAAAAAGAGAAAACAGAATTTTTAATTTTAATATCTATTTCCATCTGCAATATTTCGATAAATTTTTATTGAAACTTAATACAAATATATTATAATCGAAATTTGTTATTAAACGCTTGTTGTCAAAAAAATAAAATAAAATAAAAAACAATATTTTAGTCTATATTAATTTTGAAAAAAGAGAAAACAAATCATCTATAATTGATATCTATCTTTATTTAGAGCACTTTGATTTAATTTTTGTCGAAACTCGATATAAATATATTGTTCTCGAAATTTGTTATAGAATACTTGCTATCAAAAAAAGAGATTAAATTAAAAAACAAAATATTAGTTAATATTAGTTTTAAAAAAAAGAAAACAAATTATTTGTAATTAAAATCTATTTTTGTTTTGAATACTTTAATAAACTTTTATAGAAACTCGACACAGATATATTGTTTTTAATATTTGCTATTAAATGTTTACTATTAAAAGAAAAGATTAAATTAAAAAACAACATTAAATTTAATATTAAATTTGAGGAAAGAAAAGACAAAATTTAAAATTTATTTGTTTTAGACAAAAACTTTTTATATATTTAATAGTATTATAAAAATAACAGTTTAATTTAAGTTATCTTAAATTGTCTATACTACTATAGGCAATTACTTTATCTTTTGTTAATAGTAATCTATCTTTTTTTGCTATTTGCTCTAGCTTGATAAGACTAAAATTCTTAACTATTAAACTATTCTTGTTTTTCTCTATATTCTCTCTTATTAGTATAGCTGCACTATAGAGTTAATTTTCTAAAATATAGAATCTATTATAGAAAACAAATATATTAAGTTTTAATATTTGTTGTACTAAATTTATATATAATTTCTCGATTATAATTGTATATTAATAAAGCAATTAATTAAAGTCCAATTTTAACAAACATAAATCTAAAATTGCAAAAAATATTAACCTAAATTGATCTTTGTATTCTGATCTTAAATAGAATATAATATTTTTGTCGATCTTTATCTGTTAGTCGAAAAAAATATTCTCAAAATTATTGTTAAACTTTTTAATCTATTATTAAGTTAATTTTTTTTATTATTGATTGCTTTTCGATTTATAATAAATTTTAATTAATATTTAATAATTTTAATTGTGTTATTTTTGCTTTTATCTATTAAGTTCAATCTTGTTATAATAAATTTTGCGTAAATTCTTTGATTTTCAATGTATTTATAATATATTTTGTGTTAAAGATCTTAAGTACTTCTTATTTAAATAACTCGAAGTTTGTCAACAACAATACTATAATATACAAGTAAGTTAATATTGAAAGTTGCAAGATACTATTATTTATATTGTTAGTAATTAATTGACGCTAGAGAACATTAACTAATAACGCTATATTCTAATTAATTAAATATATAATAATTTTGAAGAAATAATAAATTAAGTTCTAACAATCTCTTTTTTTGATTAATTAACAATTATATAGCTTAAATATTGTCGAAGTATGCAATATTATTAACTAAATTATTATAAATTTTTATTTTGTTTTGTTTTGTTTTCGAATTCTAGTCAATTATCAACTTGTAGATTCTTGCGTATAGAAGATATTTTACTAGTTTTGCAAATAACAAAAAACAATATTAAGATAATTACTATACAATATAAGCAAAATATTTAGAACAATATCTACAATATATTATAACAATATCGAATTTTGTTTATTGAACAATATTTGTAAATAATTAAAATAAAAGTAATTAATATATTAAGTATAATTTAGCTTAAATATATCTTAAGAAATACTTAAATTAAGTTTAAACAAAGCTTCGATTAATTTTGTTTTAGAACAAAATAATATATACAATAGATAATTATTATATTAAATTGTATTAAATTTGTTAAAACTTGAAAAAGATTAACAAGTCTTATTTAATAGTATAAATTTTTTACTAAAAAACTTTACAATAATAACTAACAACATTTTGTTTCTTGATAAATATAAATAGTTAAGATTTGTAATTAAGTAATCTATTCTTAATGTAATCGTTAAATCGAGTCGAACACTTTTTTTATAACTCGATTTACTCTCTTAAATCTTGTAGGATTAAATTAGAATTAAGACGCGAACTCGATCTTAGAATCGAATTTTGTCGAGTTAATGTCAAGAACTTAAGCTAACTTCGTCGCGTTAGCATTTGCTTATCTTATTTTATCTTATCTATGCGCTAACTCGATTGAGCTAGCCTAGAGTTGACGCTAATCGCATATGATTAGCGTGTTACGTAATATTACGTAATCGAACGAGTTAGATTAAGCGTTCGACGCACTCTATGCGTTCGACTTACTCGATTAAACTAGAACTTTTGCCCGATTCTAGAATTAGAGTTGAACGAGTCAACTTATTTTAATTGAAACTCAACTCGTCGATTACGCTAATTCTTATAATAAAGTTGCTAATACTTAATAATATCAATTGCTAATACTAATTAATAGAAAAATTGTTTTTATATTCGAGACAAATTAATATTATTAAACAATAATAAAAGCGTATTTGTTACATCCTAAATTACAAAATAGTTTCTTAAATATTAATACAAGTATTGTCTTAATATACAAATAAAAAAATCGATATATTAAATATAAAATTAATTTTAAACTATATTAGTATTGTTTTTAAAGTAGAAACAATTTTTGCTACTATAATATAATTTTGATACTTGTAGTAAGAATAATAAATTTATTCAAAATCTTAGAAAAATTTAACAAAAAATTGTTGCTATCATTAATGCGTCTTAAAACAAATAAAATTTATTTCTTAACTATAATATTGTACTACTATATATTATTAAATTTGTCTATCGAATAAAAGTATTGCTTTTGCAATATAATATAGAGAAAATGCATATACAATCTTTATATCTAAGATATTATTGTAATATATAAACTTAATATATCTATTTTTATATTTTTGTTACAATTGAAAAAATAACAACAACAATTATTTTTTTCGAGAGAGAAGAGTGTTTTTTTTAATAGTTAACAAGAGAGAAAAATTTTATCAAATCTTATATATTTATATTATATTTATTTTTATAACAACAAAGTAAAATAATTTGAATAATTCTTTGTTTCGACAACTTGTTATAACAAAATAACAACAATATATATTGTTTAGTTAATTTTAACAAAGTTAGTGCAACAATATTATTTAAATATGCAATTAATAATAGATACTAGATATATTTTAATTAACAATAGTTGTTTATATTAACTCTTAATTAGATGGAATAATATTTTAATTTATAGTTTTATTTGTTTTGCAAGAATGTTCTTAGTATTTTCTTTATATTTGCAACTTTAACTTATATAGCTAAAAAAACAAATTATTTATATTTTTGTACTTAAGTCTTTTAATTAGTATTTATAGTTTCGCTTGTTTACGTCGAATAAATACTTAAGATAATATATATATTAGTTGCTTTTCTATTACTTGAAGCTTGTGTTTAACAATAAATACAAATATCTTTATATTATCTATTATAAATTTTAGATACTCTTGAAATACAATTTCTCTTGTTACTATATAACTCTATTAATAGTTAAAAAAATTGCTCTTTGTATTAATTTAATTTAATTGCTACAAATATTATATCGAAGCAATAAAGTTTTTAGAAAAAAAAATTGTTAAAAGACTAAATAGAAATTATTGAAAGAATCGATTGTTCTTGTAGAAATTATCGCGAAATAAATAGATAGCAAAACTTTTGTTTAGACTCTTAATATATATTCTCGAGAATTACACGACTATAATATATTCTATATTGATTATATTTCTTCAAAATTTCTTTATTGTTAATTTTCGAATTTATTTACTTTTCTAAAGATTTGCAATTAAATCTTTTTTGTACAATTTAGAAATAATAATATAAAAGACTTGAGTTTGTTCTATTATTAAATATCATTGCTTGTCTATTAATATATTTATCTAATTGCAAACTAAATTATAATAATATTTGTTTAAGATACTCAATATCTGTTTTTAGAACAAAACAATTTTAATTTCGAAAAAATATTAATTTATATTAAACAATTTTTCTATCTTTTAAATCTATTAATATATTTTATTATTAGAGATAATTTATAGTAATAAATCGAGTTTTGTTTGTAACTTGTTAATTATATTTAATTCAATATATAAGCAAAGAAGAAGAAAATTGCAAAAAAAATTGAGTATCTAATAATTGAGAATATCTATTACTAGAAGAAATACAATATTGTTTATTATTGTTAATATTATTATTGCAATTTTATTAAATATTATTTCAAATATAGTCGAGTTATACAGAAATATAGCAAATAAGTAGTATAAGAATATTCTAGAAGCAAAGTTTAGATTAGCTATATTTGCTTTAAGTTTGACAAAGTTCGATTAAAAAATATTTATTTTAGTATTTATTTTTTTCGAATTAGTTTTATTTACCAGTTGTTTATCTTTACAATGTTCTTATTTATATAATAGCATTCAAAAAAGTATTATTAACTAAAATAATATAATCGATTATTAAAGTTCTAATATCTTGATAATTTTGCGTAAATTGTTTTTGTAAATATTATATTTAATAATATAGCAATTATATTGCTAGTTTTTTTTGATTTATTGTTTGTATATAATAGAATTCTATATTTGTACAAATCTAAATAATATATTAGTTTATTGTTAAATTTTAAGTTAACAATATATACTTGAACTCGAGATTCTCTATATTATCGATATTTATTAATTTTCGACTTATATATATTGGCGTTTTAAACTTAATTAGAGTTTCTTTGTGTTTTACTATTTTAAATATAGCTTTTTTCTTTGTATTAATAGAGTAGACTGTTAACAATAATAGAACAAGCGCAATATCTAAATTAAATTTCTTCTTTAACAAATTCTCTTTATTTCTAACTATTGTTTTTTGTATTTTTTGATACAATTGATTTTTTGTTTTTTAAAGTTTTCTTATTTTCTGTTTTTAATATTTTTCTGCTTTTTAATATTTGTTGTATTGCTTTCTTCGATACTATAATTTTTGTATTACGCAATAGTAAAAGCTTACTTACAACTATCTTAAACTAATAATTGTATAGACGTCTATTCTTGTTAATATAATTTTCGAGAGTTCTGCGCTACTTAAAGTGCTTTTAAATACTTAACTTAAATATGTTTCGATTCGAATCTACTATTAAAAGCAAACTAACAAAAGAGAAAAGTAAAATTATCGAAGATATTCTTAGTATTTTTAGCGCTAATAATTGAGAAAACAAAATTCAGAATTAATTTGTCTTAAAAAAAATTTATATATTTAATAACATTATAAAAATAACAATTTAATCGAAAACATTAGAGATTGTTTGTATTATTATAGATAATTATTTTGTTTTCTGTTAATAGTAACCTATTTTTTCTTACTATTAGCTTCAGCTTAACTAGACTAAGATTCTTAATTATTAAATTATTTTTCTTTTTCTTTATATTATCTCTTATTAATATAGTTGTACTGTAAAATTGATTTTTCGAAGCACAAAATCTATTATAGAAAATAAATATATTAAGTTCTAATATTTGTTATATTAAATTTTTGTATAACTTTTTAATTTGTATTGTTGTTAAATTTATATATCGACTTATTTAGGCTTTAGATATTTCTACTTATAATAAAATTCAAATTACAATTTTAATTTGCGTTGTCTTTTTTATACTTATATAGAAAATAATATTTTTGATAATTTTTGTAAAAAAGTCAGCAAATATTTGTTTAAGATCATCGATATATATCTTAAACATTGATTATTTTAAATAGATTATAAAATTGTGTTTTTAAAGTTGTTTTCGATTTCTTTTTATATTAAGCAATTTTAACAATCTTATTTTTTGCTATTGTTAGATATTTCAGATAATTAAACTTGTTTTTGCGCAACTTTGTCGATATTAAGAGTTATTAATTTTTATATCTTGCTATAATTTCTAGATTGTCAATATATATTTATTGTAAGAGCTCAAAGTCGATAGACGCAAATATAGTAAATTATCATATCTATTATTGAAGAAATAGAGAGTATTCTAATAATTAGCGTCTATATCTTAAATTATAAAATAGACAATAAATTTACTTTATATTAAAAAATATTAATACAATTAATATTGCTCTAAACTTAATAGAAAGTTCTAGAATTTTATAACAAATTAATAGTCTTAAGCGCAGTCTAGAAAGATTTTATTAAAAAGAAATAAAATTAATAAATTATAATCGATAATATTAATATTAATAATAGTATAAAGAATTTAAATAAAACTCGATTTAATTCGAGTTAAGTTTGAAAGAATATAAACTACTAAATTTAGAATATAGAAACACGCTAAAATACGCATTACTTTTAGCTCGATTTTGACTTGCATAACTTCTCTAATCTTTTATACTTTAATTTATACTTTATATCTATTTTAAATTTACTAACAACAAGAATATAGTAGTAACAATAGTTAAATCGACTATTGCTTTAGCTGTATTTGCTATAGATAAAACTATTAACGACAATATTAAATTAGAAAAAGAAGTTATAAATATTTAAAAAAAAATTATACAATTTATTAATTTCTTTGCTAAAATTAATAAAATTATTCTATTAATTATTTTTGCGTTGTGCTTTAGAACAACAGTATTATCGAGTTTAATAATAATACGTAAAATATCTAATTTTTTAAAATAATCGAGATAATTATAGCTCTAACTAGACTTAATTTATACTCTAATAGAATTTGTAAATTTAATTAATAATTAATAATTATTGTATTAAAGAAGAATTGTAAACTACAAGTTTTCAAAAATCTTGTAATAGTATAGATAGTTTTTCTATTGCGTGCGCTTAACTGTTTTTTTATACAAATTAAGTTATCTTAATTGTAGATACAGTATCTATATTTAATATCTATATCTATAAATATATTGTATTCTACTATCGATAATTAAATATTTAGAGATTAACAATCTTTTTGTTAATACTAAACTAGATTTTGTATTTTTGTTTTTCTATTTTAATATATTTAGTCTTTTTCTCTATTGTATGTTTAATATATAAGAGAAAATCATACAGTAATATTTTAAGATTCTCGCTATAAAAACGTAGATTGTATTGTATTAATAATTGATTATTTTTGTTCTCTATATTTGTTAAAACGCGAAGAAGAGCTTTATTAAGAAAATCTATTAACAACTTGTATCTTACTATTGTATAAAATATATTTTTATCTGTCAATACATAGTAGATTTTTAACAATATTACTTTTAGTATCGATATATAGATAGTCTTTTTATCTTTAGTAATCTTAGAATCTATTAAATACTTACTAGTAGTATACAGTTTTAGTATATATATCTTTTACTAAACAATATTGATACTTTGCTACTTACTAATCTATTTCAATTAAAATATATGTTTTCTCTAACTCGAAATTTGATGCGTTCTTTATTGTTTGCAAGTTCGTTGTTTAATTTGCGTATTAAAAAGGCGCTTTAACAAAATATTTAATAAAATCGAAAATCGAAAAAATAGATATAATCGAAAAAGAATATATTAGTATTAAAGCAACTTGTAGATCTACGTAAAGTCTTAGATATTTACTAAGTTAATAGAATATAAGTATACTTACAGGCCCATCTATAAGGTTATATTCCCGGTAAATGCCGGGAATATGTTAGGAATATATCTATTTTGGTTAGAAATCTGCTAGATTCCGGTTAGTCAACCGACTGCTAACTAGCATATATTGGTTATTTACTAGTTATAAATCTATTTAGGTTATCTATCGGTTGACTAACTGGTAGTCAACCGACATAGAGCGGTTATCTACAGGTTATAGATCTTATAGATGCGATTTTTCTTAATTTTGAAATTTCAATAAATTTGACTAAGTCCCGACGCTAGCCCGATCGAGGTTTCGATTTTCAAAATATCGAATACTAAAGTATGTATATCGTTGAATCGTCAATACGTGAAGTCGTTGAATCATTTTTCTATTTAGAGTTTAAAGTTTTAACCTTAATTTATAGTTATAAATATTCGGGAAGTGTCTAGCTTCGCAACTATCGACGCCACCAAATTTCTAATTACAAAATCACGTGATCTACGAAATTTCTATACGCGCTTTAGACCCCCCTACTAGCGTGTACGTACTACATTTCTTATATTGCTAATATTAGTTAATCTACTTAACTAAAAAAATTAGAAATTTTTTGAAAAATTATTACTAGTAATATTTATACCCGGAATTTACACGGAATTTACCCGAAATATTGCTATTTTGATTATCAACTCGCGTGTGGTTTATTTGGAGCAAACCCGGAATTTATCCGGAATTTATCCGGAATTTACTAGCAATTTTCCGATTGACTAACTTCTACTCAACTGGTAGAAATCTGATTTTCAACTGGCAAAAATCTGTTAAATTCCGGTTAAATTCCGGTTAAATTCCGGTTAAATTCCGGGCAAATTCCGGGTAAATAACTATGTAAGTTGACAGTACAGTATTTTGTAAATTACTCTATAGTGAAATTCTTAATTAAGATAATAATAGCAAGTTTGTAAAATCAAATTTAGAAAATAAAATAATTAAAGAAGAGTAGATTTGTAGACAGTAATTTTTACTTAATTTACTATAACAATAAATTCGATTAAAAGTTGAATACTTATTTTGCTATTATATTATAATTGTATTGTAGAAACTTTATTTTACTTTTAAGTCCTCTAATAGTTTTCTTCTTATTTTTGTAATTATCTATTTTATTCTTAGTATCTATTAGAAAAATTCGATATTATATTTTTTTTAAACTATCTATTTTATTTGCAGTCTATTGTTTGGTTTATATTTTGCTATTTTGTTTTCGATATTATACTCTTCGATATTAGTGTCTAAATACAAATATTCAATTAAAAATAATTTTTTTAATAGAAATTGTTGCAGACAATAATTAGAGAATTGAAAAATTAGAAATAAGTAAGACTCTAGTAATTGTTTTGTTAGCTTCGAAATTTTATCTATTAATATTGATTTTGTTTAAACTTATCTTAAGATCAACAAAGCTAATAAAAACAAAAAATACAATATATATTTCTCTATTATCTCTTTATTAAAGTATAGCTATATTTCAGCAAAAACAATACTCTAATTTATATTGCTTTCTTAAGTTTCTATATATTTTAATTTATATTTAGCACAATATTAATCTAAATACTAAGAAGCAACTAAAAAACAAAAACAAGCATTATTTAATTCTAATAATCTTTTTCTTAGTTAACTTGTACTTTTTTAATACTTTTTGTTTCGACAATTCGATAATATTTAACTTGTTTATTTTTGCTATACTTATTGCTCAAATTGCGACAACAATTATAGTAAAACTATATATCTTTTAAGTACAATCTATTATTACAAAAATTAATTAAGTAAAACAAGAATATAGTAAAAGTATCTTGCATAATTTGTAAATATAAAAAATTGTTGTAAAATATTAAAGAAATACAAGTTAAGTCTAAAAGACTATATTGCAATAGATAGACTAAAATATTAACTACTCGACAATTAGATACAAATAAAAAACTTTTTAAGACTTTTCTATACTATATATCTCTATTTATAGATCGAAAACTGTTATATACAAGATATAATCGAGTTCTCGAATAGTAGCTTCGATATTTTAAAAAACAAAATACAAACAATTTGTAATTCTCGATAGTCTTTTTGTGTATTTAAAGCTATTAATATAGTAAATAACAAAATAGAGAAGCAATATATTAATATTGTTAAATTGTTTAAGTTCAATAATAATATCAAAATTACAAATGTCGAAATTAAAAGTTTGTTTATATACTAATAATATAGAAAATAATAGAACAAAAAAGTAATATATTAGTATTGTAAAGTTATTTAAACTTAACAACAATAATATTATTGCAAAAACTAAAATTAAATAACTATTTACAAAATTGTAGATTGTTGTTAATACGTCTTCTCTATCTAATATAATATCGAAATTTAGTATAATTAAAGAGATTAATATATTTATAGAGTTTCGAAATTATAATTCGAAAGAAATTAAATATAGAAATAATAAATAGACAACAACTACTTTATTGTTTTTGTTTAAATCGAATTTAAATTATTTTTAACTAAAATTTATTATAACTAAATTATTTTTGTATCATATATTATTTTTTTGAAGTTTTTGCATCTTTTTAATAGAAAAAGATTCTTTAATATGCTAAACATTGTTAGTATTACTATTAAGCTTCAAATAAATTGTTGTTTTTATTGTATTTCTGCTAAAATATATATTTATATTCTAATTTTCTTTTTTCTAAGACTTCGAAATTATTTATTGTCTCTAAATTTGAATCAATATAATTGTTTTCTTAGATTTTACAAAATAGAGCTTGTAAAAATTGAAAATTTGTTGCTTTATTCTCTAAGAATATTTTTCGAAAAAATTGACTATACAATTATAATTATGAATAATTTTTTTTTTTTTTCAAAAAAAGTATCTTGTAAATTGCGTATTTAGATGGATTTACTTTTACAATAATAGAAATTGCTTCGAGTAATAAAAAATTACTCGATTATCTATAATTTTAATAGTGTTTTCGACTATAAATTACAATATTTGAGTTCAATAAATATATATATTCTATTATACAATTAATGTATATTGACTTCTACAATAATTACAATATACAAAATTGTTCTATAAAACAACGCTTCTCTTTCAAGAGATTAATATAGGAAAGTAAATATAGTTTTTCTTAGATTCTATTTTAGAAATTGCGTCAATTTACTATTTATATATCTATAATATATAGAATAGTAGAAAATTTATATAGACTTTATAAACAAATAGACTATTTATTTTACAATTTTGTTAAACTTAGATCGAATTTGATTAAAATTAATATTTGTTTGCAGATTTGTTAACTATAATTGCGATAGATTTTGTTTCGACTATTAAATAAATCAATTTATTCTTCTTTGATTTCCGTATTGCGTTAATTGATTAGCTATAATATTATAAATCGATTAATATGTTGTATATTTTAATTTACTTAAACAAACAACTTTCTAGCTATTACGTATAATACTATTATATAATTTTAAATTTTCTAAGTTTTACAAATTATACTAATCGATTTCTGTCTTTCTTAATATTTATTTTTCTATCAATATCGAATTTATTTTTGTCGCAATATTTTTGTTATAATATATCTAGTATTGTTCTATATATTAAATATTACTAATTACAATCTATTAAGAACTATTAATTACTATTTTGTTTTCTCAACAACTTTATACTTTACAATTTTTTCTTTTTGTTTATAGCAAATGCAATTAGCTTATCTAACTTGTAACAATTATATATATATAAAAATTTAATATACAGCAAATAATATTATTATTTGCTTGCGTTTGTCTCGAAATACAAGTAGAAATTGCAACTTGTATATATTTGTTTTTAGAAATTCGAATTAATAGAGAAAATTCTTTGTATACAAAATTTCGATATTTATTTTAATTATAAGACAACAATATTAAAAAACTTATTAATAGCTTATTAAATTAATAATTAAATCGAGTATAAAGTAAAAAACCATAATAGCATTTAAGAGCGCTAAAAATACAAAAGAGTTCAAACTATTAATTAGTTGTAAAATATTAATCGACTAAATAATAATTTTCTCTAGTAGTTAAAATAAAACTTAATATATATTACAATACAATAATATAATTTTAGTTTAAGTAGTTTATTCTTTTACAATTATTTGCTATAAAAGCGTCAATTTTATAGTAAGCAGAAAACAAAATATTGCAATTGTTTTGAAAAATATAATTAATATTAATGCAATATTTTATTTGCAATTGCAACAATAATAAAATAGTTAAATACTTATTTATTTCGAAACAAAATATCAATTCGAATAATTTCGAAAACAATAATAAATAAAATATCGAAATTTTTAATTAAAAGTATTTAATTGTTTTGCAAAAGCTAGCTAATCTTATAAAAACAATACTAATAAACTTAAACTAAAAAATCGACAAAATAAACAAAGCAAATTAAAAGTGCAAATTAATTTATTAATTTTTTGCAATATTTTTATATTATTTATTAATACTATATTTTGTATATAATTTTTTATTAAGATACTAGATACAAATTTGTTATTAATAGTTTTATATTATATAGATTTTTTTTAAGCTTTGTCTTCTAGATATTAGTTGTCTTCAAAATTCGAGAAATATTCTAAACTAAAAATACTATTTAGAGCAGTTAATTAATATTAAATTACAACAAATTTTAATAACTTGTAATATACTAAATAGTTTGCAATTAACTGTTTTACAATATAACTAACAAGAAAATTAGAAATACAAAGTTAGATATTTATATTAAAATTCTCGAAAAATAAACTATTTGTAAAAACGAAACTATTATAAATAAGCTCGAAGATTAGCTAGCAAAAAAATACAAAACTAAATATTATATAAATAGAATATATTTAAATATTGTTAGATATTTAGTCAATATCGATATAATTTAATTTAATCAAAAAAAATTTAAAGTAATTAATAATTATTTTAAAACTATTTTGAACATCGATAAATTCGATTAGAATATATATCTTCGAGAACATATTTATAAAAATTTGATCAAAAAATTAATTAAAACAACAAAAAAATTAATTTAAAACTATTTTAATAATCAATAAATTCGATTAAAACATGTATTTTTGAAACTATATTTGTAAACAAATTAAAGAAAATACTTGTAAAATTATTTAGTTCTCGAATAATTGCTGCAAATATATATAAACTATAATAATAATTAATTAGAATCTTTTTTTCTTGTAAATAATATATCGACAAAAATAAAAATTATTTTTAACAATTGTATTGCAATAAAGTATCTACACAAAAATATTATATATAAAAAAAAGCAAATAATCTATACAAAGATGTTCTAACTTAAAAAAATTAAAAAAATATATACAATTTATTTGCTACAAGAAGATCTAGTAAAAACGTAAATAAGAAATAGATTTAACTCGAAAATAAAATTAAAATTAAATAAAAAAAAATTCTAAGTAGATTCGAGCTATTAATAGTTTTAAATTTATTACTAATTTTTTTAATATATTAAAAATACATATTGAGCATTAAACAATTAGTGCAAAATCTCGATAAAAATAATCCCAAAAAAAATTATTCGAGCAATTTAAACGAAATCTAGTTGTTAATAATTTTAAAAAGAATATCGAAACAACTGTTTTCTCGAAAATCAAATACTATATTCTCAAAAAAATAAAAATAATAAGAATATTAATATTGAGTAAAATAATAAAAACAACAACAATTATTATTAATTAAACTTCTATTTTTGATAATGTAATCGAGAATTTCGAATTTATACAATTTTTAAGCTATTCAATATTGCAATCTTGTCGAACTTAAATTAAGTTTAATTAGAGTTAACAATATTTGCAAATTCGATTTTTATAATAGCAATAGAATTAAATTTGTCTATTAAAAAAATTACTCTGTTTATATTAGAACTTTATATTAAATAATTAACAAAATTATTATAGTTAAAGAAATATTAGATAAAATATATTAAATTTAAACAAAAATATTTTTAATCGAAAAATATTAATTGTAAAATTTTAGAAAAATATATAAATATTAAATACAACTATTAATTAATTTTGCAAAGAAAATTAATTAAACAAATATGTTATAGTATTTGCAATTAAGAATAACTATATTGCGTCTTTTCTAGAAAACAATAGTTAATAGCATCAACAATATTGAGAGTTGTTTTTAACAAAACAAACTTATTTTGCTTCTTTAATTAATATTGCAAGAACAACAAAAGCAATATATCTTAAATATATACTCGCGAAATATCTCGAAAATGCAGTATAGTAATATATTAAATATATTAATCTAAATAACTTAAACTTAGATTTAAAGCTCGAGCTTTAAACAAGAAATTTAGATAGAATTGAATCTAATTATTTTACTAGAAATCTATATAAATACTAGATATTATTTAAATATTAAAAGTTCTGAAAAATCGAATTAATTTATTTTTTAGTATTAATATCTTTACTTAATTAATTAATAATAGAACTATATCAAATATAGAAAAGCAAAAAAATTAAACTTACTAATTTCTAAAAATTTAATGCTTTACTATAAAATTTTTCTTTCTTATCTACTACTTTTAATCTTACTTTTGTATAAATTTCTTTTTTTGCGCAATAGATAATATCTTTTTGTTTTTGTCTATTTTATAATTAATCAATATCGAAAACTTCTAAAATTTCAAAAAATATTAAAAAAGAACTTTGTTTTGCTTGAAAATCTTCAAACAAAATGTTTGTACAATCTCGATATTAACTATAAAAATATTTTAGATATCTCGATAATTTAACAATTAAACGACATCTCTTATCAATTATATATATAGAAAGAGAGAGAGTATATTTCTAATTTATATATAAAAAACTAGATTGTAGTCTCTTTAAGATAGTTAAAAGCTATCTATAGATCGATTACAGCGCAACAATATATAGTTATTCTCTTATATTAGAAAATTGTATACAAAACGTTAATATCGAAATACTATTTACAATTATCGATTAAATAAATTCGATATTTTCGATACTCGAAATGTTTGTTTTTACTATATTTTTATATAGTAACTCTAAATATTTTATTGCTCTTTCTTCTAAAATTCGAAAAATTAATTAAAACTATTATCAATCTGTTAATTGCAATTATAGTATCTCTCGCTTCTAATACAATCGACTCTTGTACTAAAAAGATTAGATATATATTTCTTTATATTTTTAATTATAGCTTGTATATCTTCATCTAGCTTTGTTCTTGTTTTACAACATTCTTGCTCTTTGTCTTTGTCTTAAAGATTTACAATAAAAATTATTATAAAAGAAAGACAAATTGTGCAACTATATAGACAATTAGAAAAAAGTTTGATATATATTCTACTATATATCTCTTAATATTAAATAATAAAGAAGTTGCAATAATATATTAGATTTCTTAGAATATTATTAATTAAATCAAAAAATCTAAAGCTCTTGTAATTAGATATAAGAGATAAAACAATAGAGATTTCGAACAATAAAAGCAAACAATATTCGATATTTTGCAAACTAAAAAATAAGAAGATTAAATTAAGAAAATTTAGTATCAAATATTTATTTGTTAGCAATTCGAAATTTCGATAACTTCGATTAAGTTGCAGTTGCTAATAATAGTTTGTTTTTACTACTATTTTTTTTAATTGTTCTAACTATTATTTATATATATATATATTATTTTGCAATCTTGTAATAAATTCATATTATAAACAAATATTACTAATCGATACAACTATTTTAGTATTTGTTAAAAGATATATTAGAGTCAAAATTAATAGTAATTTGCAAACAATTTTGCAAATTGCAATTTTCGAATATTTGTAAACAAGAAATATTTGCAAAATCAAAATATATCTAATATAAATTGTTACAATATATAAAATAAGATTAACAAGTATACAAATATTATTTCAGAATTAGTTAATTATTCGACAAAAATAATAGATATTCTTAAGACTTTAATATTTAGTATTTTATTAGAACAATTGTTTGCAATATTACAAAATAAAATTAATCTAATCGAAATATATTAGATTTTGTAATTATTTGCTCTAATAGTATTTTTTAAGATATTAATCTCTATTAGGATTAAGTTCGAAAAACAAATATATATAGAGAAAGTACTCTACGCGTATATTATATTGTTTTAATTGTTAGAGTTTACAATATATAAATCGAGTATCTATATATATATCTCTCTATATATAAGAAGAGTCTTCGATAATCGACTTTCGATATATTTTTACTACTATAGTTACAAAGATTACCCATTTGCTAGCTAGAAATTAGAAAATCGACTTGTTGTATCTAAGTCAATAATAATAATAATTACAATTACAATACAATAATTATGTTAATTCTAATTCGATTAAGTAGTCTACAAAACTAATAATTAATTAAATAGAATTGCAAAAGACTAAAATAATTATTGCAATTATAGATATTAGACAAACGCTATATATTTACTTTTATTATATTTTTTTGAAAAAAGTCTTAGAGTGTTAAAAATTATATAATATCGATATTGCTTGTCAAGCTCTTATAAACAAATATCGATAAACTATATTATAGAAAATTTAATTTGTATTTGCGTTTGTAAAAATATTCGAAATTAGATTCTTAAACTACAATATAGTTTTATTAAAAATTATTTAAATAGTAATTGCAAGTTAATTAATTATTGTTAACTAAATTTAGTATTGTCGAGCAATATCAAAACAAATATTTGTACATCGAATATATATTGTGCAAGCGACAATATATATAGTGTTCTAATAAATATTGATATATTATATATATAAAATTTACTTCGAATAAACGCGCAATTTGCAATATTGTTAAAAATAAACATATTCAAAATGTCAATTATTTTTATATAATATTTTTATTCAATAAATAAATATAATTTTTATTCTAATTTAATTCTTAAGATTGCGTAGATTTATCGACAATTATTATTTTATTTAGAGCAAAGTTAAAAAATTCTTTCGACTTAATATATTTAATATATATTGTAAACTTTTAATTCTAGAGTAGAAAGTTAAAAGGATAATATAAGTTGCAAGACTAAAATAATATTAATATAAAAAATTATTGGCAATTCGAGATAACTCTCTAGAGATTCTATTAGCGACTCGAAACTCTTGGAATTGTTATGTCAATATCTTAGTTCTAAAGTTACATTAGTAAATTCAATTGATCTTAAGCAAACTTTAAGTATTATCAAAAATTTGAGAGATACGTCAAGCATTACTTGAATATTACTTGTGTTGTCAAGATTTGTTAAGCGCAATTTGCGAGTATTACTTATTATACGCAATCAATTACGCGCAATCAATTATGCAAATAGAGCGCTTCTTAGATGCACGTCGCTCTCGTGTAGAAATCTCACGAATTGTTCGATTCTACTATACAAATTACTATAATGTAAACGAGTAACAAGTAAAGATCTAATTAAAGTGCTACGAGAGTTTGTACGCATCTCGAATATCAAAATTATATTTTATTTTAAATCTTTTTTGATTTTTCAAATGCAAGCTTTCGATTGTCTCTCAAACAACTCTCGAGTTAATCTCAACTTACTTAAGCTATCTTAGCATCTTCAAATTGAGAAACTAGTTCTTCGAAATGTTAATAATATAGAGTATGTAATCAAAAACAATTATAATTAATAAATTACATCTTGTCTTCAAATTAAATAAAAACTTCTTAATTTTACAATTTTGTCAAATTTGAACAAAATTTAATTCGAGTTAACTCAAAAAAAATTAATCAAAACTAGACTTTTTTAAAATATAACTTGTCGCTTAATTTGTTTACGTTAATTGCAATATCTACTTTTGCAAGAATATTTTCAAAACTTGTTTCAATATTAACTGTAAATAAGTTAAGAGTCTTTTTAATTTAAGATTTTAACTATATTCTTGCAATAATAAAATAGAAATACAACAACTATCTATTTGTTGCAAAAAACAATAGAGTTTTCTCGAGATACGTTAACGTCTACTTTGCGAAACGCGAAATATTAATTCATATAATTTTATTTAATAATATAGATATATCAAAGTCAAATAAAGAATTTTTATTAATAGAGAAAGTTCTTAAATTTTTTAATTTGCAAAAAATATTTTTAGAAAAGAATAAAAATATAAGCGCAAAACTATTGAATAAAAGTAAAAATATGCTAGCTTCTAATAATATTGAAAGCAATATATACTTAAAATAAGATAATAAAACTAAAAAGCTCTCGATATATACAAATATTAAAAATATAATTTTTAAGAAAATTACAAATAAAAGAATTAACAAATTTTTGTTAATTTCGATAAATTACAATTCGAAAGATCTAATTTTATACAATAAAATTATAGATAAAAGCAAAGATTATATTTTCGCGAAATAGTTGTATAAAAAATAGTATAAAAATTATATTAATAGATTTTTCGCAAACGTTAAACTAAAAGATTTAACTAACTATATAAGCTTTAAGAATAGAGTTGTCTAATTAAATTTATTAAATTAAATACAATATAGTATTCTAAACAACAAATAGAAATAGATCGAGATTATTATTAAATTTAATATAATTAATATTACAATTAAGTATTATACAATATACTATAGAAATATTATAAAGATAATCGAATTCTTAATTAAATTTTGTTTGTTTGCTAGCAATATAATATATACTTCGATTCGACAATATGCAACAAATAAACTTACAATAGATAAGATTAAAAATATAGACTAAAAAATCTAAATCAAGTTATATATCGAAGATTGATATTAAAAAAAGCAAACTAAATTATTTGATAATATTACAATTATGTCTATTCTATTAACTATAGACGAAACAAAATTAATTAACTTTGTGAATAATTTAACATTGTAATCAATATATATATCTATTGAGAATCTTAATAGAAGTACTCGAATATAACGCAAGAGATTCGATATAATATTGCTTAATTTGATATTAATATTTAATAGAGCAATTAGATATAATAAGTTTAAGATCTATTATATTACTAGATTGATCGTCGGGCCGCGTTATGATACCACCCCTCTGACCCGACCCGGCGCCAAGATCGGGTCGTGACGATTTTTTGGAATCGAATCGCTCAAAGTAGTTTCGCGCGAAGCGCGCTAAACTACTTATAGTAATCGATTAAGCTACTTTGAGCGATTCGATTCTTCGAATTTTTTTGGACTTGGGTCTTGGCATTTGCACGTGACATTTCCGGGTTAGCGCGATTAGTCTATATATTACTATAAAGACTATATTAGTTTGTTAGTTTATTCTTTTGTTTGCTATAGATAATTGCTAATAAACATAATATTATAGTATTAAAACAATATGTTAAAACTAGCTTTTTAATAAAATATGTAAATAGATAAATACGTTATAACTATTTGATTCTTTTTGAGTTTTTTGCTAACTACAAAAAACAAATACTAATAAGAAATATAAAGAATTTGTTATCTTGTTTTATTTATTAAGTTTTGTAGACAAAGCAAAGTAATTTACTTAAATATAAGTTTTAATCAATACAAATCTATCAATAGATTTAAGAGCAAATTTGTCGACAAAATATATTGCAATAGAAAAAAAACAATAATTAGCATAATTATAAATAAATATATTTGATTAAAAATTTTGCTTAAAAATATTCTTTCTTCAATATTTATAAAAGATATATTAATTAATGTCTTATATTAATTGCTAGTGTAATTGTTGGATCGAGTCGAATACTTTTTTCTCAACTTAATCTATTTTCTTGAGTCTCGTAAAATTGAGTTAGAGTCAAGACGCAAACTCGACTTTAGAGTTAAGTTTTGTCGAATTAATGTTAAGAACTCAAGTTAACTTCGTCGCGTTAGCATTCGCTTATCTTATCTTATCTTATTTATGCGCTAACTCCATTGAGCTAGCGCAAGATTTACGCTAATTGTATATAATTAGCGCGTTACGTAACGTTACGTAATTGAGCGAGTTAAGTTAAGCGTTCGACGCGCCTTATACGTTCGATTTATTCGATTGAGCTAGAACTTTTGTTCAATCTCAGTATTAGAATTGAGCAAATCAACTCGTTTGGGTTGAAATTCAATCTGTCGATTACGCTATTAATTGCTAAAAGAGATAGTCGAATTAAATCCAATTAATTAAATAGACAATATAATCGAAATAAAATCGCAAATTAATATCAAATCTAAAAAAAGATATTTTAACAAAAGAAAAAGAATATTGTTAGAATTAGAGATAGCAATTTAATTTAACTAAATTTATTGTCAAGTTTTTTCTTTTTCGAATCTTAAGATTTATAATAATTTTACTAATATAATACAACAAAACAAGTTCGAATACAAGAGTTTTCTTTGTTATATAATTTCTATAATCGCTTCTCTAATTAAAAAAGAAGCGTTAAAAACTATATTGTATATTAAAACTATAGTAGATTTTGTTACTATTTCTTAATACGTTTTTTACAACAAAAATATTATAAGTTATTTGAAACATCAATTAAAAATAATTAATAAAACAAAAAGTATATTAATTGCATTTAGTTAAAAGGAGATTAATTTCAACTTCTCTAAAATATATATACTAATTTACTATTTTTATTATATTTGAAAATTCGACGCTTTAATTGCAATTATATCGACTATCGATAAAACAACTTATATTAATCATATTAAGAAGTTTTTCGAGCAAATTAACAAACGTATTGACTTCGAGAAACAAGTATTTTATTACAATATTAGACAAATCTATATATTAACAATTAATAATATTCGACAATATATGCGAAATTAATCTCTAAATTAAGTAAATTACAATAAAGAGATAAATATTAATTGTATAACTAGAGTTAAAGAAATTTGTGTACTTGATTAAAAATTAAATTAAATAGAGAGTCTTAGAACTCGAAGAGCTAGAGAAAATTCGAAATTGTGCGTATTAATTTTGTTGTTATATAGTATATTGATATGCTCGATTTATTAAATATATTGATAATATTTGTACAACAAAAGCGTGCAAGAGTTAAAGAAGATTCTCTTAAACAATATTTGTCTATTGCTCGAGAAAACAATCTATCTTAAATAATTAATTATTTATTAATAATTTATAGAGCAATTTGTACTTAAAGAAAACTTAAAAAAAAGCGAACAATCTTAATCAATTAATAGACAGATTTTGTTGCTATATTTTTAATTAACAAAATAAAAAACAATTACGCAAAGATTTTGTATAAATTCAAGAACACAAACTAGATATACTTAATAGAGTAGAATATTAATATTTATAAGATCAATAATTAGTTGAACAATTATAACTTATTTTTATAGTAAAAGATATAAATTGAAGAGAAATTGTTAGCAAAGAAATATCGATAGAATATACAGAAATATTTATAGAGACACTAAGAATGCGAAACAATAGTATTCTTAAGATTGTTTATAGTATAATCGAAGTAGAATAGTAACTATTTAATAGAGCAACGCAATTACAATAGTTAACTAATTGATATTGTTATAAATTGTCAAGTATATTACGTAGCGCTTACGTAATGTCAGATTTTAAGCATAATTCAAATATAAGCTATATCAACAATTATATTGATTAAAATCAATATAATAGGCTCTACAATCAAAATTTTCAAAAAAAAGAAAAGTCGACAAACAATTCGAATTAAGTAATATTTTAAAAACGTATAAAGAACAAATAGATTAAATAGTTAGAATGTAGAGCGTTTTATATATGCAAGATATATATAATATATTAAAACTACTTAGTTGATATATTATTTATTTGAAATTAATAGCTTTGCAAAGTTGTTGCAAGATATAAAAAAGCAAAACAATTTAAGTTTTATTAATTCGAATTTAATTCGAGTTTATCTTCAAATAGATTTGATATTTCGAAGTCAATCTAAAGCGTTACAAATAAAAGATATAAAAAGATCAATATTTCGATTTAGAGAGTTAAAATTCGTTTTGTCGACATAGTATTTGTTAATATTTTTAGTTAATTCGACAATTCTTTATATCTTGTTTACAAATATTTTTAGCATTTAACAAACAATAGAATCTTGAAGTCTTTTGTAAGTAAGAAGTAATTTATATAATCTTTTATATAATCTTTATTTAAGTACAAAACTTTAATACTTTGTCGAACAACAAATTTAAAATATTAATTAAATTGTCTAGATAAGTTTAATTAAGATTTATATTAATTTCGAAATATAGAATTTGCAATTAATTAAGATAAATATTTTTGTTTTTAACTATTTTTTTATATTTTTAGCTTTAAGATTGTAGATTTTATCGAACTAAATTAAATTTGTAAAAAAAAAATAGTTGCAACTTTCGATAGACTTTAAGATTATACTTGATTTTTGAAGTTTTTATATTTTTAAGTTTATTATTGTTTTTAACTAGATTTTTAAAAAGATTGTTCTTTATCTTTTTGTAATTTGTTTTCTTATTAAATATATAATTGCAATTAATAGTAATTGTTTTAAGTTTTAATATTAAGTTTTTTACTTTCGCGTTTGTACAAAATAATATTTGTAATTTATTAGTTTTTCGAACTATAATTCTTTTGAAAATTATACTTAATCTTATTTCTTAATTAATTCTATTTATACTTAATCGAAATAAAAAGTCTTTTTCAACTCTTAAAGTTAATTGTAGCTTAATTGCAAAATAATTGTTAAATAATATATATAGATTTACGTTGTTGTTAACTTTTATAAGTGTTAATACTTGCAATTGTTATTAACTATTAACAATATATAACTCGATTAAAAATATATTGCTTTTACAACTATTACTTAAGTTATTAAGTAATATTATATTTATCTCTAGAAATTCGAGAAATACAACTTAACCAACAACAACAAATAAATTCGAGTTTGTACTTTTTAAAAAATAATATTTATTTGCTATTAATAATTTAAAGTATTCGAGAATATATGCAAACTATTAATAATCTAGTTTAAATTTAAAATTCTTTGTATTTTGTTTTAATATATAATATAAATTGCGTCTTTAAATTTTTTGTATCTTTAAATTTGCTAGACAAAGAATAATAGTTAAGCAGACAAAGCAACTAGACAAGACAACTAGGCAAGATAAAAAGGCACGCAAGTGAACAAGACAAATATCTATAATAGTTGTAAAGATAAATCTCTAAGAACTAAGTTAACAATCAAGTTATACTTAATTGTTCAAGAGCAGGCGCTATCGATAGACGATAAACGCCCTCTTGTTATTTGGCAAGAGCATCAGACACAAATCTCGTAACAAAATTGTTTTAATTCGCAAAAGCGTAATATAAAGAAATAATAACAGTGCAAGTATTTTGTTTTAAACTATTAAAAATAAAATATCTTAAGTCGAAAATAATAAATATATTTTTAATATTTGCAATTAACTTCTAAATCTTTTAAATATCTCTATAATATAAGTAAATAGAAAATTGTTTAAAAGCAATTTGTTTAATTCTGTCTATTTATTAATTTATTAATATAGATAAAATAAGAAAATATATAGATTTAACTAATTACTAATTTTTAACAAAAATTGCTTCTCTATCTAGAATTTACTAAAAGCAAAATTAACAATTACTTATAGCTAAAAGCGCTTGCAAAAGATTTTAGCTATCGATACTTAAACTAATATAACTTAAATTCTTTTGTAACAAACTAGTATGCAATATACATAAAATTAATAAATAACAATAATCTAGATTTTCTCTAAATTAACGCTATTAACAAGTAGATATTTATAAATATTAAAACTCTCTATAAAGTCTAGAATAGTTTTAATATCTATTAATTGCTATAAAGTTATAATTATACTAATAGTTATCTCTACAATTTGCAAAATATTTCTCGAATTATTTTATTTTATCTCGAGTCTATTGTAGATTGCGACAATATTCTTTTGTTAATAGACTAAATTATTTAGAAATCTTTGCGTCTTTTTGTATTAATAAATCGATTTTTTAAGTTTTAAATATATATAATCGCAATAATATTAATATTTTGAACTAGTTAAGATTTTTAGAGCTTAAATTCGATTTTTAAGAATCTATCGAAATTAACTATATAGTTAATTAACTTAAAGTTAAAGAAGTCTTTAAATTGTATAATTTTATTGCATATATAAAGTTGTTAAAAGATGTATTTGTTATAAATATATAGTATTCGAAAACAAGTTATAATATACTCTTTACCAATTATTTAATACATATCTTTAAATATTATTTTCTCTTCAACATTATCTAGATCTTTAATAATTAATTTATTCTCTCTATTGTTTTGTTGTTTGTAAATAATAATCTTTGTATCTTCGTTCTAAAGAATTTCTAAATATTGTTCGAAATCTACAAAAAGATTATAATTATAAGTGTAAGTTTTCTCGAGCTTAATTACAAATTAAGTTTTTAATTGTTAAAAGAAAAGTCAATAGTAAAGTTGTATTAATAAAATTAACAAAGTTGCTTGTCTAGTATGTCTTTAATAAGTTAACTAACTACTAAATAATCTAGCTAGATAAGAAGATTACAAAAGAATCTAACAAAATAATATTGTTGAAAAGTTTCTAGCAAATTGTATAAAAGAAATAAATGTTATATTGATTAATTGTTTTATCGAACGCAAAAGATTAATAATTTTCGAAATCGATTTATTTGCAAAAGACTTTTGTTCTTTTCTTTTTCTCTTGTTCTTTTCTCTCGACAAAACTTCTATAGTTTTTGTTGTTTTTATTAAATTTTAAACGCAAAAATATAGCAATACTTTAAATAAATTTTAGTTATAGAACAAATCATTGTAACTCTTTGTATTTGTAATCAAAATCTTGTGCAATAGTAATATTTATTAATCGATAATATCTTAATTTAAAATATTGTGTCTAAGTTTTATTATAAAATATTTATTATTATTATTATTATCTTTGTCTACAAGTAGATGGTTTTTAATAATTGCTAGACACAAACTCTTTATGTTTATTTTATATATAGCTCTAGTTGTTGCTTATTAAAATTAAATATACCTTTTTATATATTGTTTGAATATTAATTAAAAGCAGTTAAATTTTATTTAATTCTTTATTTTGTTTATATTTTTAAAGTCTAGAATTGTAACAAAAGTATTTATGTTTTGCTATTTTAATTCTTTACTAGTTATATCGAAACAATTTATAGAATTTGATATTAAGACAATTGATTGCTAAAGACTTTAGTTTAAAATATTTAAATATAGAGAGATATTGTCAATCTTTTAAACTTAAGAGAGAGATTTAAGCAATAATATATATTAATAGATAGATTTTTGAAAAAACTATCTCAAGAATATTAGCGCAAATTCTATATCAAAGACTATTATAAGAGTCTACCACAATAGTTTGTTACAAGAGTTTTTAACAAGAACTTGTTACAATATTTTTGCATAGCTTTTTGCAATCGATACTTCTTTAATACAAGTACAATTTGTATAACTTGTCGAATAAACTAAGATAGAGAATTTTGCAAAGTTAAAGACAAAAAATAATATAATATTTAGAGTTGTGTATAATGTAACAATAGAAGATAAGTAAACTTTATAAACTAATAATTCTATTTTTAATATATTTTTATTCGATAATTAGTAATAATAAAGTCTTTAACAAATTAGTGAATCAAAATAGTCTTATAACTACTATTAGATATTAGAAAAGAAGTCGCATGTTAAGAAAGCTATAATTGCAAAAATTAGAAATAAATAATTAGAAGAACAAATAATAAAGATAAAGTGGAAGATAAGAGATAATAAATTATTATTACGCATATTTATTACTCGACGCGATTGACAATATAATAAACAACAGATTTACTAGATAATAAATCGATAATATAATATAACTATTATTCTTACTTTTCTAAATCAATATACAATTACTCTGCTTGTAGAATTAATATAATATTCTAATTTATTGCAACTACAATAAGATAGTATTGACGTTAATACATACAAGTAGCTATACGAGTAGTCAAAGTGCAAAATAGAAATTTTTTGCTCTTGTCTTTTTAACGATAGTTTACTTAAAATGTGCTATTGCTTTAACTTTGTTATTACTCTATATCGAAACTCTTATTTCAATTTTTTTTTAAATTAATATTTTTGTCTATTATAACTATAACAAGAAGCTAGAGAGTTATTGTCAAAAAAACAATATTTTAGAGTCAAGAACGTTTTAGAGTTGTTGCGAAAAGATTATTATTTTTAAATAATTATCTTTTAAGTCTTATATATAAAGTAATACTATTATTAATAGATTTAATTCGATATTTTATCGATTGCACACAATTATAGAGAACTTTTCTCGAAACTCTCTTGAGAGCTCTTTGTAAACATATAACAACAAACGAAAGAGAAAAATATTAAATTCTTTTAATTTAAAATTTAAAATATTTGCGTTGTTTACAAAGTTTAAAACGTTATTAATAAGAAACTTTTAGTCTAGTATACTATTTGTTTGCTAAATACAACTACAAAAGAAAAAAGAAAAAGTCTTGCTTATAAAATGTCTACAAAAGAATTCTACAAAAAAGAAATTAATAGCATTATTATAGTCTATAAAAAAGACAAAGTCTTTAGCAATCTTAGAAATCTATTTTCAATTATATACGAAAGTCTTTTACAATAAATCAATTAACAACAATAATAGAGATATTATTAAATTAACAAACAATAGAATATTTAATAATCTTATAGAGCTATCTACTTCTTTCGAAGACACTAGATGTAAGTTGTTTATTAACAAGAAAATTAATATTAAGACTTAATACAATAACAAAATTATAAATCTAGAGCTCGAAGAATATAAACAATAAAATAAAATAAAACAACAATTTGTACAAAGCAATAAATTGTTTATAACGCTTGCATCTAGATATTATTTTTAACAAAAATTAACTAAGTTACAAAATTAATTGTAGTTTAAGACAAAAAAAATCTTAGAATTAAATACAAGTTAAATTGCAAAAGTTTGTAAAGTCTAAAAGTTAATTGCAATTAAAGTTAAATTAATCTCGAACTCTAAGCAATAGTTTAGAATATTATTGTCGAAATTAGTTTGCTACTAAGACTATTAAGAAAATTCTATTTTAAAAGATCTTATTTTAAACAATCTTAATTTAAAGGTTCTTAAACTAAAAGTAATTACTATCTTTTAAGCAGATTATATATAGCAATTAACAAGTTGCAATTACTATTTAATCTTAATTATTTATCTCAAAGGTTCTAAGTATATTTAAGATCGAGATATTTAGAGAACTAATTGCTATAACTTAACAATATTATTTTACTTATCTATTTTTCCAAATACAAAAGCTACTTATACTATATACAAAGTTGCAAGATTAAAAATAAAACAATACTAGAGAAATTAGAAAATTAATATGTTTAACAAAGTCGAGATATTTAACAAATGTTAAATTTATAGTGCTAAATTAAATATTAATAGACATCGAGCTACGTTAGACATTTATAAAGAGATTAAAGACGAGCTTGTAAAAGACTTCTATAATGCGCAACTAGAAAGTATTTTCTACTTTGCAATTACAATACAACAATCGATTTTAATACTATTGATTGCAATAATATGCAATTTCTCAAATATAAGTAGTATTTCTCTCTATTTTCTATCCAAGTTTTTTGCAATCTTATAACTAACAAGTTATATATAAACGCTTTTCTTTAGATTTTTATCTTACAAAGACTTAACAAACTCTATATAACAAATACTACAAATATTAAATTTACAAAATACAATAGAACTTTCTTGCTAAATAATTACAACGTCTTTTATCTAAAGAGAAAATTCGAAGATCAAAATATAAACTTTTATTTCGAACAAACAACTCTATTGTTTATCTAAAAACAAATTTTAAAAATTGATTTTACTTAAGATTTTAACTTTTTATTTAATAAAGATACTATTTTGTTTAATACAAGCAAAAAGTATTGTAACGATAATCGATTAAATCTAAAGATTAATTATAAAGAAAACAAAAATAATAATAATTCGCAATATAATAGACTCTTTACTAGAGATAAAGTTATTAATTAATACAATATACATAAGTAAAGAGCTACAAGTTTCTATTAATATATAATATTCTTGCAGCAATTTAAGTCTTTAGAATATTTCTTTATTGTAAGTAAATATTTTGTTGTTTTCTAGCTAGCTATTAAAGACTCTTTATCTCTTTTAATAACTTCTTATATATTGTAGCTATTGACGAGCAATTATCTCGATAACTAAATTTAGTATTTTCTCTTTAGCTATTGAGAGCTTTTTGTAAAAAAAAGACTAAAAATAAATTCTTGCAATAAAATATTTAATCGAAAACATTTTTCTATTCTATTTCTTTATTATTGTCTAATAAATGCAACAATAATTTCGAAAAAAAAAACTTTTATCTCTTTTGCTAGATCTTATATTGTTATTTAAAATAACGCTTAAGCTTGCTTATATACTATTTCTATTTACAAATTTTCGATTTTGTATATCTTTTTGCATATATTTTAAAGTTTTATATCGATATTGTCTCTTGTCTTATACATATAAAGAACAAGAGATTCTTATTAATTAATACTTATTCTTTTTCGATATTAAAGTAGATTGTTTAAAATTTTAATATCAATTTTTTTTTATTAATTGCGAAAGGTTTATATAGATATATAACAATATCTTTGATCTTAAATTAATAAATTAATTCTTAATATTAAGAAAAAATATAAAAGATTTTTAAAAAAAAGAGTAAATTAATTGACAAGAAACAATTAAAAGCTTTATAAAGAGCTTTAAAAGCAAAGAGAGAGAAATAATAAGCTAGAGATTAAACTAGCAAAATTAATGTCTCTATAGAAGACGCTAGAAAAGACTATAAGAACTATAGTTAGCAAAACTAATACAACAATTAATCTCTACTAGTAGACTTTAATTTTAAGTCTTAATATTTTTGCAAATTAAATTTTATATCTTTTATTCTTGTATCTATTACTCTTGTAAATACTAGTAAAGTTATAAGAATCTCTTGTTAGATAACAATATAAGCGAGAAAATCTATATAATTTAGAATTCTATAATTATATTAAAGATATTAGAAACAAACTAAGATATTAGAATAAACAAGATTTGCAAATAATATTGCAAAAATTAATAAACTTATAGATTTAAGAGCTATATTAATAATTTAATTGCAAAAGATTTTATAGTTGCAATATCTTCTATTGTTCTACTATATTACTAGACTACAATAATATAATTCTTACGCTAAAGATTGTTTACTTAATTATTACTACTATATTGTCAACTTATATAGTTATTTACTCGGAATTTATTAACAATTTTCCGGTTAACTAATATCTAGTTAACTAATAGAAACAAGTTATAGTCTATCCTAAATACAAAATCTTGATTCGAGATAATCTTATCTTAGATTAAATATTTAATTCGAGATAATCTTAGTATATACTAAGTATGTTAATTAATTTGTGTCGAAATATTGTACTCGATCTAGTCTAGTGCCAGGTACTACTTGACTCGACACTATTCGACTCGACATTACGTAATCGAGCCAAGTAGCATCAATCAATATATATAGTTGGGCAAGCCTTCTAGCTCCTACATAAAAACTAAGTATTCTATTATCTATTATTTTGACAAATTATAAGCTCGAAACAAAGCAAGAAACTTATTTATTTATTAACTAGAATATTTGAAATATAGCTAATAAATCGAATTAAAAATAAATTTACAATTACTATTATTAGCTAAGTTCTCGTTAATTTCTAATATACAAAAGCTAACAATTAAATCGTCTTAATACTTAGATTATTCTCCAAGAATTAAAATATTATATATCTAATGTTGTCAAAACAATAACTAAGAAATTGTCGAAACTTGTCGAACAATCGATTATTCAACTATTAGAACAATTGAAATCTTTGATTATTAACAATTAAATAGCTAATATCTAATTAAAGATTCTAAGCACAAACGTCTTACTAAAGAGAGCTAATATAAGTTGTAAAACAGCTAAGTTTATTTTATTTGCAACTTGTTGCTTTTGTCGAAGAACGCTAATTACTTTAAATAGATATCTATCAATGATAAGTTCTAAAAAGATCGAAGAATCAATTATATAACAATTATACAATTGAGAATCGATAATTAGATAGTTAATAATTAGTCGAAGGCGCGTTATTAAAGCAAAACAAGATTTTGCTTTAACGCATTAATAAAAAAGCTAAATTACTTAGTCTTCTTAATCTTCGTTCTTCTATCTATTGCAAAATTTCTCTTATTAACAGTTAAACAAGGTAACTTGCTAGCTCGATAGCTAAAACAAGTGCTAGTCAACTTCTCTTACTACAATATACAAAACAAATCACTAAACTAAATCGCAAATATACTTCGAAGATTAAAATAAATTTATTAATTATTTTGAAAGCAATGTCGAGACGCAACTCTTAATCAAATAACTTTTAATCTTATCTAAATAAAAGAATTAAAAAGATCTTAATTATTGCAAAGACGCAAAAGATTCAAATCGAAAAAACTAACTCTTAGTTTTATCAAAATAAGAGAATTGAAAAAATCGATTTAACAATTGCAAAGACGCAAAAGAGTATTATTATCTTTATAATTGTTAAGATTAAAAAGAAGAATAAAGAGATTAAATAACTCGATTAGATTTTAGATAATCAAAGAGCTTTATCTAGAATTAAGCGAAAACAACAATTTGATTAGAAATTATCTATTATTAATACGTCTCTATCTATTAAACAAATTAAGTCTATTAATTTTATTCTTATTTATATTTGTTATAATCTTAAGATAGAACAATAAAATTACAAGACTTATCTAAGAGCTTATTGATCGTTTATTTATTAAGATTTTGCTCAAACAATAATTGATAAAATTGATTAACTTAATACTATTAACAAAGAGAAGTATATTTAACAATTTTTTTTATCTAAATTCTTCGAAGAGTATCTATAAAATTAAATATTTAACTTAGAATTTGTTAACTTGCTTAATCTTTGTAATCTAATAGTTAAAATATCTTTATTAAGATCTTTATTGCGCAATTACGTATCTTTACTATATTTACTAATAATATTACTTATTGCTTACAAATTATCGATAAAACTCTAAAATAATAGATTGCGTTAATATTGTTATAGCTACTAGCATCTTCGCGTTATCTCTTGTAGTTCTTAAACAAATTGCTAAAATTAGCAATAGCATAAATTTTCTTATTTAAGAACAAAACTTGTTTAAAGTTCTTAAATAAATTAAGTTTTAAAAATATATTAATTTAAATATTAGATTTGTTAATCTACTTAATATTGTTATCGAAGAACAAGTTAAATAAAATACTAACAACAAAAAGTGTATAAATACGCTTCGAAATATTGTTAATAAGAGTTTATATTACAATATAAAGAAGATCGATCTAATTAAAAAAACTTATTAAAAAATTGTTAAGATATACAAGTCTAAAAAGTCAAGTATACTAATAAGAATTTTTGTCAAATTCGAGTTCTTTAAGATTATTAATTATTAGAATATTAACAAATACAAAATTAAATTTCGCGATATTATTGATAAATTATCTTTCTATTTAAATAATTTAATTATAGATAAGAATTAATTTATCTTTAAATATTTAATCGATTTTAACGATATTGCTTGTTTCTTTATTAATTGATAGATATCTAAGTATAAATTCTTTAATAAAGATAAAATTCGAAAGCAAAAGTTGTTTACTATTATTTACAATTACAAAGTTCAATATATTAATTCAATAAATATCTTAGCTATTAATAGTATTTTAATTTTGACAACAATTACTAAGCTATCTATTATTACAAGAGATATTTTTCTTGTTGTCGACAATTTTAGCTTTGTATATATTAAATAGAAGAAATATATAGATTGCAACAAGATAAATTATTAAAAATTAAATTGCTAAGATTTATACTTAAAATTATGTTTTGTCTTAAAGAACAATAGCTTCGATAACAATCGAAACAACAACAAAAACAAATATTGTCGAAATTATAATAATTAAAAAGAAGATTAAAAGAAGTTCAAATTTAGAAAGAATAAAAACAAGTTTAAATTTAACAAAAACAAGAACAAAAACAAAAACAATAATAACAAAAAATAAGAAGCTACTAAAGCAATAATTTATAGTTGTTATTTTGTCTTTATTGTTGTAACAATTTTGTTTGCAATTTTTAAATTGTTTTTATTTGCAAATATTATATTAGTTCTTGTTGTTAATTATTTCTTACGCAAGTAGATCTTTAATGTTAAATACAATTAGCATATAATAGAAGATTTCAATGTTTTTGTATTTTATTCAACAATATTCTATCGATTAATAAGAGATATAGAGAGCACTTTAATTGCTATAGATATCAAAATTGTTTGTCTCTTTGTTTGCTACAAAGATAGCAAAGCTCGACATATTACTATTTACAATATTTGATATATATCGAACTCTTAATATAATCTAATCTTTTATAGTTAGATTAAAGATATTAATATTATTTGAAAAATTATCGATTACAAATTCTTTATTAACGCTTAGCAAGTTCCAGCAATTTAAGACTTTAACTTCTATTTTCTAAATTTAAAAATACTTAATGCACTTTTTGTTTCTACTATTGTTCTATTAGCTATTAATAAAGATGCAATAATTATATAGTACGAATGTCTTAATTATTTAAACAAGCAAAATATCTATTAGTTTGCGATAAAGAGACTTTTTTAATCTTACAAAGTTTTCGACAAATAATACTTGTATTTTTTGCGTTTGCGCAAAGATCAAAGTGACATTTTATGAAGTTTTTATTAGATTTAATTGCTAAAAAAACAATCTTATTTATGTCGACATTATAAAATTTGTATTTCTAGATAAATTCGATAACACTTGCTATGTTTATATTTAACTAGATAATAAGATTAAGCGCTTACAAATAAAATATCTTAAAAATAAGAATAAAGTTAGTCTTTTAGTTTTTTTTAACGTTATATTGACGATTTAAGTATAAAGACAACAAATATATTTGCATTTGCGTTAACAATAAAAGTAAATATATAAGTAAAGTCTTTAAAGTTTAACGCGAGAAACGCAAAATACAAATAGAATTTATTGTTATTGTCTTTTCTAAGATAAACAATTGCGTTAAATGTCTTAATTAAATTCTAATACAAAAAATTAACACTATAATAAAAGATATTAACTTAATTATCAATTTTTGATCGAAAATAATTTAGATAGTTAATTTGTATCGCAATATTGCTTTTGTTATTAAACGTCTTATTACTTCTTTCGAAACAAGTATTGAGCATCTCTATAACTACAAGCATATTCGACGTATAAATTAGTAAAAAGAAGTACTAAAAACTTAATTAAGCACTAATTGACAAAAGTTTTAAAATTGTATCAAACTCTTACTATTAATAGACTATAAAAGAGAGCATATCTATTATATAATAGATAATAAAGACAAGATTTAACGCATATTAAAGATCTGTTAACTAGGTAACAAGCAAGTATTATTTTGCTTAGATATTAATTACAATGAGACTAGTTGTCAAAACAATAATATTTGTCGATCTTTATTTTCTCTTAAATAGTCGAATACTATTAACAAATTTCCAAATTCTATAAAAACTAATTTGAATCTCGCAATAATATTATAAAAGCAACAAAAAATTGTCTTGCTCTCAAATAAGATCGAGAACTCTAATAATAAGTTAACAAATTTGTTTATTTTATTTACAATTCTATCTTCTTTAGACTTTAAAAGTACTATTTTTTCTAAATTTTTCTTTGTTTTCGACTTCGAAGATAGTACTTTCTTTAATTCTATTAATTTCAATAAATTTTTTAAAATTATTAAATTATTAAATTATTAAACATGCTTTAAAATTTAATATTGTTTTAAAATTCAAATTTAACGTTGCAAAGATATTCGAAGTTTCGATTTTATTAAGATAAATTTGCAAATCTTTTTGCTTTGCTATTTGAAATTATATTATTAGAGCTATATAAACTTAAGATTTATATTAAAACTATAATAAATATTTATTACAAGATAGATGAACAATTAGCTAAATAAAACAAAAATTAATTTTTTTAAAAAAAATTAATATCTATATTGTTTGTTTAGCATCTAGCGAGCGTTATATACTTTGTAATAGATAAATTTACAAAATTAAATATAAAGTTAATAACAAAATTCTTCGCTATAAAGTTTATTAAACTGTTAAAAGCTTTAAATAACGCAAAGATTTAAATTATATCGAAATCTTTGCTATTGTAATTAAGTTTATAAATTACAAGATTATTTTTATTTTTGTTGTTATTAACAACTAAGATCTAAAGCAAATAAACGTTGTTGTTATTATTTTTTACAAAAATATTAACAAAGAAAATTATATTAAGTTGTCTTACAACTTTAAGCAAAGCAAAAGGATTTATTAATTTAGAAAAATTCTTTATAAGCTAAAGCAATTGTTTCAAGTATAATATAATATTCTTGTAGCATTTCTAAAAAAGTATTACTTTTGTTTAATAAACTTCGATCTAAGTATTTTTATTAACAACTCTATTATTATTGTTATCTATATAGACGATCTCTTAATTGTCAATGAAAAAAAAATTATTGATATTATTAAGAGAGCTTTTGTCAATCGATTTAAGATAATTAACTTAGATCTTATTTAATAATATTTAGAAATCGAAATAGAGTACAATTTTGCAATTCGAACTTTCTATTTAAGTTAAAAAATATATTTGAAAAAGATATTAAAGAATTACAAAATATAAGAGTATAAATTAGTTGTTACTCTTATAGATATATTTAAAATATATATTATCGATTTAGACTATATTATCGATTCGAATTATTGTTATATCTATTAATTAATTGTTAATTTTCTTATATACGCAATACTAGATACTCGATTAGACATTGCTTTTATTATCTTAATAATAAGCAAATATACTTTTAACTTTATCGATATTTATTGAAAGATTATTAAACAAATATTTTGTTATCTTCGAAGTACTCTTAATTTTTGTCTTATTTTTTATAAGAGCATTTGTTTTCTATTAGACTATATTAACGTTAACTAAGATAAAAATTAAGATATTTGTTGTTTTATCTTTGAATATATCTTTAATCTAGAAAGTGTTGCTATTAATTAATTATTTAAATGTTAATTAATTGTTGCTTTGTTTATTTGCAATGCAAGTATATTAAGCAAACGCAAATTATTAAGAAGATTATTTAATTTTAAGCGCTATTAAAGTAGTTGCAATTATTTTATTTATCTTTATTATTATTGCTTATATCTAGAACTCTTATTGTTGTTAAAACTTTTTCTTCGACAATTTTTGCATTGTGTCTAATTGTTATTGTTATATATTGCGACAATTAGAAAGCAATAGCGTTTGCTAAGAATCTTGCGCAATATCTTTAAACAAATTATATAAATATTCAAATTTAATTTGTTCGCAAAAAGATTGCAAATAGTTAAATTAAACTAAAATATATCTTTATTAAGAAGCAAATAGTTAACAAACTAACTAAAGTTTTTTTGTAACATATTTAAAGCGTTTCGACAAGTTCTTAAATTAATTTAATAATTAAATTATTTATAATTTTGAGTATAAATACTATACTTAGTTATCTAAACAACTCACAACTAGATAGTTGCTATATTTATTGTTATTGATCTTTGCATCGTCTATTTAAATTTGTACTTATTGTTCTCTTATTCTACTAATATAGTTATCGAATACTATTAGACAACGTTTGCATAACTCTTAATATAAGTTCTATCTTCTATATATTTTTCGAATTTTATTGAATCTCAAAGTTGTAAACATACGTACGCCTATATATAAATTGTTAATAGAGAACTTTTGTGCACTTTTTTTACTTTTGTTAGAAAGATACTTAAGACTTAGAAGTTTTAAAATAGATTTCGAACTTAATAAAATATAGAATATAATTTATGTAAGAGATAATTTCTAAACTTAGATTAAATAGAAGTATCGAAATATTGTACTTAATTTAATCTAGTGTTAAGTACTACTTGATTCAATACTACTTGATTCGACATTACGTAATTGGGCCAAGTAGCATCGATCAATATATATAGTTGAACAAGCTCCTCAGCTTCTACACAAAAACTAAGTGTTCTACTATCTATTATTTTAACAATTTGCACTCGAATTAAGTTTATCTCGAATTAAGGATCTATACTCGAAATAATCTTAGTATATATTGAGCATACAAATAATATATAACAATTAAAGATACTAAAATATTAAAGAAAGAATTAAACACAAGCGTAGTATATATTAAATATCGACTTTCGAAGAAAGCAAATATTATAGATATATAGACAAAGTATATATTGAGTATTGTTTTACAAGTATAAAATTTATTATTAATATACAAGTATAATATCTATTAAGTATTTATTTTTTAAATAATAAAATATATTAATTGTAAAGTTATAATACTAATTTCCTATACTAAATATATATCTAGTATTAACAAAGACTCGAGTATTTGAGCGTATTGTAAATTACGCGTCTATATAAGACGCAATCTAGATACATATTTAGTAGTTGTGTAGTATAGACTAGACTTAAATAAGATTAAAGCATTAAGTATTGTAAATATACTAGTGTTCTTTGTTAAATTAAAGTATTGTTTTTGTGTCTTTTATTTTTATCTTTCTTAATTATCTATATATATATAATATATACTTGTAATTTTATGTAGTATATTTTCAATATATATTAGAACTGTCTTTATTAAAATAGTTAAGAATATACTTAATATAAATGTTATTTAGATATTCGATTTTCGAGCGTACTACAATAATACTTAAGTAAACAATATTAACAACTTCTTTATATTAAATATATATTATAGTAAGCATATACAGAATTTATGTATAAAATACGCTAATTATTTTTTAAGAATTTTATTTTTATTTTAATTGCAACTTTATACTACTAAGTAAAAATTAATTATCTTAATAATCTTTGCTCGATATATACTAAGTTTATACTTAGATTAAGTCGACTATATATAAGAAGAAGACAATATTAATAAATAATTATTTTTTGTTTAAATTAAGTTTATACTAAGTATAAGTAATATCTATTCTTAAATTATCAAAACAAAAAAATAATTAAGAATAATTCTATTTAAGCGCAATATATATTAAGTATTAATAGCAATATCTGATTCGGAAACTCGCGTCTTCTTCTTTAACTTAATTGTATAAGTACTATAAATTATATTACAACTTAATATATATTAAGTATAAACAAATATAATATTGTAATAGAAAAGAGAAATTAAATATATAATATAATATTTATAATAATTAATCGACAGCTCTTCGTATATTTAATTTTGATTAAATTTATACTAAATTTATACTAAGCAATAATTAGTTACAATATTAGATAAGAATATATTATGCAAATACAAATAAATAATTCGATATCTTTTTATATATATAGTATAGACTAAGTATATTTAGTTGCAAACTCAAAAACTAACAATATACTTACAAATATATATTATCTTGCAAAGAAGTATATACTTATCTTATACTTAATATATATTGCGCTTATATTATAACAATATCTTAAAATTATAAATACAATCTAATAAATAACGCAATATTAATTATGTTATTAAGTTAAAGTATATTTAATACAAGCTTCGACTAAGCTGAGCTTATATATTGTATAGATTTAAATATATAATTAGCACGCTAATCTTTTAATATATTAACAATATAGAGTATATAATATAAGTTAAGTTTATATTGAGTATAGACGTGATTTAAACTTTCTAATTGTTACAATACAACTTTTGCGTCTCTATACAATACTCGATTTTATTGCAAGATAAGTTTATTTTATACTTGTTATATACGTAACTTAATTTTTATTTTCTCTATTATTTATATTATATATAAATGCTTATTTTAATTTTCAAGTATTTAATTATATATTACTTATATATCGACCTAATATATATTAGATCTATACTAAAACAAGCTTCAAAATTGTTTCTTAATTATTATTTGTTGTTTTTTGAAAACTTATTTTTCGATTTTAAGTTTGTTTGCAAAAAATATAAGTTTGTTTGCAAAAAATATACTTCTAGTTTAGTTTTAAATAATACTAAGCTTATACTAATTTGCTCTTAGCGTCTAACAAGTATTTTTGCAAAGAAGTTTGTTCTAATATATTTCGAGCTTTCTATCTATATATTATATATATTTAGATTATATATAGACTGATATTTTAACAAAAAATTCTTCTATATTGAGTAGATTTTTTTACTCCTTTTTATATTAAAACTAAACCAAGTATATATTAGCACTAAAAAAGCAAAAAGATAAAAAATTTGCTAATTTTTATATACTTAAGATCTCGAGAACTTTAAAAGATTTATACTTTATATATATTTAGTATATATTAAGCTAATAGTTTAAATTACTTATAACAAAAAAAAGTTAAATACGCTTATTTTCGTCGATAAATTAGACTATATCTAATATATATTTAGTTTATACTTACAATATACTTAGACAACAATTGCAATAAGTTCTCGAACTTCTACAAAAATAACTTTATTACAATTTAATTATATTCTATTTATACTAAGTTTATATATAGTTTCGAAAAAGATAAATATCGATTATAAAATTAATAGATTTTTTTTTACTTTATATATATTAAATTTATGCTATACTTATATATAGTAGTTAACAATAGCAAATCGATTTTGTCTTTTAATAAATACAATTATCTCTTTTACTGTATTAATTATATATTAAGTCTATGCGTAACTAATATAAATACTATTTTAACTATTAATATATCTACAAAGAAATTAAAGAATAAGAATATTTTTACTGCTTATATCTTGTATATGCTAAGCTAAAATTAGCACAAATTAAAATCAAGAAGGTTGTAAATCTAATAAATTAAATATTAAATTAAATATAGACTATACTAATATTAAATATAGAGTTTAATAATATTCTTTAATATCTAAGATACGCAATATATATTGCTTATATTGTCGAATCTCTGTTCAACTTTTCTTATAGTAAATAAGTTAATATCTACTATATATCTAATTTGTGCGTAACTGCTATAATAGCTATTCTTGAACAAAAAATAAAATATTTTTCTCGAAATAATTATGTTCTTGTGCAAGTTCAACATATATATTGTGCTTAAGCTTCTTATATATTTTATTTCAAAACAACATTTCTAACATTAAAAAAAATTCTTCTATATTTAGACTTTATTTGTGCTTTACTTATACTTAGTCCCTTTGTAATTTAACTCTTTTATAAACTTTACTTATTTTTTATAAAAACTTTTCTTAAATATTGCGAGTCTTCTTATTATAATAATACAGCGCTTCTTAAAAGATACTAAGTATATAATTAGTATAAGTTTTTGGTATATAATCTTATTGTTAATTAATTCTTCTTAATTATTGAGCTTTTGACTTATTAGAATATTTTTTAATAAATCGATTTGTTTTATAAAATTTATATAAGATATATTTAAATATATATTATAATTGTTTAATTAAAAGTTTTAAACAACTAATGTTATTCGATATTTTATATAAGTTATAGAACCAAAAATAATAATAATAACTATATAGAAGTCTTCGAAGAAACAAATGCTAAATTTATATTAAATTTATCTTTGTTGTTGTTTAAAATTATTAATAATATAAGAGCTTTTGTTTGTATTAGATTTGAGCTAAGAGTATGCTAAGATTTTGTATTATAATCTTGTCTTTTGCGTTATTTATATTGTGCTTGTATTTAATTTTTAACTTAAATTTTCGAAGATATTATTATATAAGTTTTGTAATATTTGAATTTAATAAAACCATTATTTGTGTTTAGTATATACTATGTAGATTTTAAATATTTTGCAAGTACAAAAGTAAACGTAATTTCTTTATTAGATACAAATTTAGAATTAATACTAAATATAAATTTAGTCGATAATCTGTATCTATAGATTTCAAATATATTAATAAATTTATATTTAAATAATGCTCGATATTTGCTTCTATTAGATAAGATTATTTTATTAAATTTTGTCTTATAATATAATATTAAAATGTGTACTAAATTTGAACTCGATATATATTAAACTAAAACCTAATTTCTATCTTCTTAAGATTAAATACTTTTTGTATAATATTGTTGCGCAAAAGAAGATTCGAAGCTTAAATTCAATATATACTAAATTGACGCGAAAATATCTATCTCTAAATAAGATTGCGTCTATATAACAATATAATATAAAAATTAATTTAGAGCTTTAATTCTATATAAGTTAAGTTAATACTTAATTTTAATTTTTGCTTAAATAAATAATTCTTAAATTGCAACTCGAAAGTATATAAAAAATCTTAATATTGAATTTTGAATTTGTATTTATACTATATTTATGCTTAGAACTAGATATATTTAAAAAGAATATATTGTAAGAATTTTTCGAATTATAAAAAAGATATAATTGTTATTAATAATATGTTGCAAATTTGCAATATTTTTTATCTTAAGTTTAATTAGCTATAGGAATAAGCTATATATATATTAATTGTATATATCTTTCTTAACTAGTTAAGCGACAGTTTTAATAAATTTATTGCAATTGCGTTAAGTAAATATAATTTTTTTTTCTATCTCGAAATTGTTTTTGTTAAATATCTCTATAATATATTTTCTTATTCTAATCATAAAATTGATATAAATAAAACTTGGTTTTATTATAAATTTTATCTAAATATAAAAGCAAGCAAAGAGAACTTTTATTTTGCAAACTTATTGTTTTAAAAGTAATTACTTTCTAATATATTAATATAATTATAAGTTAATATCTATTAATACCACAAAATCTTTGTTTTCTTTTTGTATAGTTTAGTTAAAATTTATTTTGTTTTTCGATATTTAATTTATATTTTAAGTTTAAAATATAATATATTTATACTATTTATATACTAATTTAATTTGTTAACAATTTTAGCTTTTTAAAATTGTACAATGAAATAAGTTGTTAAATAATTAGAAAAACATTTTCGAAAATTGCGCTTAATATATACTTGACAAAAGATTAGTATATATTTAATTCATCAAATCTATACAATTAAACTATACTTAATATAAGCTAGATATAAGCTTATTTTATTAAGCTTAAATATTATTGACTCTTAATTATTGCATATAGAAGCTATAAACTCGAAATAAATACAATATATACAATATTTTTGTTAATTTTAAAGAAATTTGTAATATTAGATTTTTGTTTAATATTTTAATTGCGTTTTAACATTCATAATATATATTAATTAGATTGAGTAACAACAAAGATTGTTAATATTCTTAAGTTTAACTTGATTGTATACAAGATATGCGCAAAGAATATCTAAGTATGCGTACTTGCAATATTTAATATTAAAATATTTAAAGCTTTGTTATTAGATTTTGTTTGCTTTATTCTTCTTCTTAATTTCTAATAATAATAAAGCAATTTAAGTAATTTTAACATTAATTGCTGCAAGAGAGAACTAAATCTATTACTTAAAATTAGTCTAATATATTCTAAATATTAATATAGTATATCTTAAATATATACTTGTTAATTAGCGCTCTAATTAATATATTAATTAACGTAACGTCTAATATAATGCTTTTTCTATACACAAAGTGAAGAATTCTCTTTGCATATATATATAAATATATCTATATATTATAGTAATTTTATATTTCTAATATTACAACTTGATTGCATTCTTTAGTTATATTTGTTATTTTATTAATATTAATAAAGCTTTGCTTAAGATTAGTATAGACTTAATATATAATAAGTATAGATTATAGAGATACAATTTATCTCTTTAAGTTTTATAAGCAATAATTAATAAAGATTGCAATAACAATTTAATATAGATTTATTTTCTTTATTGCTATTAAGAGCAATATTATTAATATTAGAAGAACTCGACATTGCATTTAAGTTTGCATAAACAATATTCTCTTTTATATTTACAAAACTCTATAAAATTTAGCTTAATCTTAGTATATATAAAATATATTTGTAATCTTAATTTTATTTATTTATTGCAAAATTGTTTGTTAATTCTTCTAATTTGCAAGATTTTTGTTACAAGATTTATGTCTAATGCTCTTGTCAAATAACAAGAGAGCGTTTAACGTCTATCGATAACGTTTACTCTTGAACAATCAAGTATAACTTGATTGTTAACTTAGTTCTTAGACAATTATTTTTACAACTATTATAGATGTTTGTCTTGTTTACTTGCGTGTCTTTTTATCTTGCTTAATTGTCTTGCCTAGTTGCTTTATCTATCTAACTATTATTCTTTATCTAGCAAATAATAGCTTCAACGTACAATTCGAGTTAATTGTCTATCTAATTTAGACATACAATATTAATTGTTAATTCTTTTACTTAGTCTCGGATTTATTACTAGATACTAGATTATTATATTAGAGTTAACATTTATTTGCGTTTTGCAATTATTAAACACTAGATTATTGTATTAGAGTTAGCATTCGCTTATCTTTAGCAATTACTAGACACTAAATTATTGTATTAGAGCTAGCATTCGTCTATCTTTTACAATTATTAGGCGTTAAATTATTGCATTAAAGCTAGCAAAACTATCTTTCGTAAATGTCTATCTAATTGTGGTGAGATATCTTTCTTAATCAAACTAGTTAATCTTGCTCTTTTTGTTCTTACTTATTAAATCTTGCGATTTTGCACTACTAGATGTTAATATATCTCTTGCATTAATAAGTTAACTAGACTAAGAATTAAGAAGCTCTTCAAACTTTTGTCTCGTTCGTCTCTATTCGAATTAATAAGCAAAACTTGTTGTTTTGCTTAGTCTATTTAATCTAGTAAAGACAAACAAATTTAATTAGCTAAATAGATAATCGACAAGACTTTACTTAAACAAGCAATTAATAAGTTCGAAAAATTGCAATAGATAACTTTATCTAATATAATTAACAACAAAGTTTCGACAAAGAAACTATTATCTATTATAGCTTACAACAAGTCTTTGACAAAAATGTTATTGTTTATTGTTCTTAATTATTAAATTTTGAAAACATTACAATCTACTATAATTGACATTGTTACTTTAAAGACATTATTGTCTTCTACATTAAATAATACTATCTCGAAGACATTATTAGAGTTGTTAATAAGACAACTATTTAAATATTAAAACAAGCAATCTAAGCAAAAGAATCTAAATATTTATTTTAATAATATTCTAAATTTAGTATCTTTTAATTCGAACGTTGTCTTAAAGCATTTCGACAAAGTTCTTGTTATTTAACAAAATAGACTTGCGTCTTCAAGCATTTTAAGTCTTGTCTTTTTACTTGTATCTTCTATTTTACTTGCGTTCTTAACTAGACAATCAATAATTAACTCTTTTAACAAATTAAGAAACAACAAGATTGACAAATTAAACAATAATAAATTGCGCAAGAATACATCAACAAATATTAACAATCTATATCGTCGAAAGCAAGCTTTCTCTTTGAAGAAAGATAGCATAAATTGTTGTTGTTAATTTAAAATTAATTGAACAAATTTCGAAATAAATAATAGATTCAAAATAATAGATTTACGCTCTAACAATTCTTGGCAAATTAATTAACAATAATTTGATTAATTTAGCTTTGTCGCATAATTGTACAATTTATAGTCTTTCAACTTATTTAACGCTAGACAATATACATAATACAATTAATAACAAGATATTAAACTCAATATCTTATAATTAAATGTCTAGTCTACTTATTCTTTGCTAATTTAGTCGAGCACAACTACGCTTAATAATATAGACTCGCAATAGTAGCAAGAATTTATTTAATAATTTCTTAATGTTTAAGTTAATCTAGTAGCTTTTAAACAAGCTTTGTTTTTACAATTTAATTTTGCAATCTTTAAGCAAACTTCAGTCTTGCAATTTAACTTTGCAACTTTTAAATAAACTTTATTTTTTGCAATCTTCGATTTAAATTAATTGCAAACTATATTGTATAAAAAAGATTAATATTCCTTTATAAAACAAATACAATACTTGTCTCGAAATAAATCGGCTAATTTTTGTTGCGTCTCTAAATACTTTAACAAGTTTTTATAAAAAGATACAAATATATTTTCTAGTCAATTTAAGACGTCTAATTTAGATTTCTTTTATTTAGACACTTTAAATAACTATAAGCTACACAATATTATTTTCGTCTATAAGAAAACAATATATAAAGAAGTTTTTATCTTTGTCAAACATATAAATAATTATGTATATGTTGTTAACAAAGTTGTTATTTAAGACAATCTTTCTTTTTGTCTTTGTAACTCTATTATAATATAATAGTTAAAAAAGATAAACAACTTTAAATGTTAAACGATTCGAAGTTCATCTTTTTTAAATTTTATCGATAAATTGTAGAATCGCTTTAAGATAAAAATTAGCAAAATACTTAACAAATTAATATTAAAGATCGTTATTATTAAAGATACTAAAAACAAATAAAAGATTGCAAAATATTTGCAAAATATTATTCTTTATATGCAATCGACAAGTATTGAAGAAATTTGAAAACAATTAACTTAAATATAAAATTAGCTTAAGATAGAATTGCGTTCTATTGTTAATATATTTATTGCTTACATATTATTTTAGAACTTTATTAAAAAACTTAACGCAAAGCGCAAAATATAAAAGAGAATATTTGTTTATTGCTTTAACTAACAGAATTCAAATTAATTAATTAAACAATTAGAAGAACAAACTATTTGTCAATCTATATTACATATATCTCGCTCAATCTATCTCTCTCGCATATTCTTCTACTAGTAATTCAATTATATATATTTCTTTTGACAACAATTTGTAGACTACAAATATTTAAAACAATCTATATAGAATTTGCAAGATTTTAATAAGCAATTTTGTTAATTAATATAATAAACGTCGATACAATTCTAGATATCGAAATCTCTTGCAAAATTCGCAATTATAGTAACGATAAATTCTTTTACAAATAGTTAAAGCAAAAACTCTTATTATTAAAATTAGAAAACAAGAGCCAAATAGAATAACGCACAACAAGATTGAGACAACTATTAAGACAATTATTAAAATAGATATTGCGAAGATTATTGCAATAATTACTAGAATAACTATAAACAAATAGCAAACTATTAAGCTCTTGTTATAACAATATATTACGCAAATTTTGCAAAATATATAGAATTTATTTATGATTCTATATTCTTTAAAGATTTTATAAATTATTATAGCAATTCTTGTGCAAATACAACAACATATTATATTATCAACAAATAGTTAAAAGAGACATATTATATTAAGAAGAAAGTATTAATAATTATTAATATGATCGACTTGTTATAGAAAGCGATATACTAGATAAATGCAAAGCCTATAACTTATCTCGAGTGCAAATTTCTTATTCAAGACAAGCTTCTTCTAGATAAAAATTCTTACTTAAGAGAAACTTTGTTTATGCTAAGTCTATGCTTAGTATAAATCTTTCAAATTAAAGAAATTTATAACAGTCTTCGCTTGCGATCGAGATGCATACTCAATATATATATAGCTTATATAGAGTATAGACTTCTTTATTTAGTATTAAGTAAAAATTAATATCTAGAGTTTTGCTTTTTTCTAGTATATGCTAGACATAAATTTAATCTTTTATATCTATTGCATTCTTAAAGTTGTATAAAGTCTATAACGCGTAATTAATCAAAATTCAAAAACAAGATTTTCGCACTATAAGATCTAAATTTTGTTATAATATAAATCGATTTTAGACATAATATAAGTTTAATATGGTTTTTTATCTACGCAATTTAGCTATTTATTTTGCATATATATTATATTTAAGCTTAGTCTATATTTAATTTAAATCTTAATATCAATATATCTTTCGATCAATTTCTTTGTCTTCGATATCTATATGTCTTCTAACAAGAAGAATTCTCTTATATTTAAGAATTTTGCAAATCAAGACTAATAAACAATTTCGCAATAAATAAA